>JADMIO011851789.1_pt1 | contig 41999 bp, 31 predicted proteins | sample 8958161 | NCBI WGS metagenome assembly JADMIO01 (sample SAMN16585339, study PRJNA669376) | soil metagenome | isolation source: Crop rotation soil | place: USA: Cullars Rotation, Alabama | collected 2011 | reverse complement strand
CTTTCCCTGGCCAGCTCCACGTCGCCGGCCGAAATCGAGCCTGCCCCTCATCTGTCAACGCCGCGCCGGGTGAGTCGGCCCCTCAAGTGTCAACGTCCGCCCCTCATCTGTCAGTGAGGGCCAAGTTTTCCGCGAGGTATCCACAACGCCGGCGGCCGGCCGCGGTGTCTCGCACACGGCTTCGACGGCGTTTCTGGCGCGTTTGCAGGGCCATAGACGGCCGCCAGCCCAGCGGCGAGGGCAACCAGCCGAGGGCTTCGCCCTGTCGCTCGACTGCGGCGAGCACTACTGGCTGTAAAAGGACAGACCACATCATGGTTCTGTGTTCATTAGGTTGTTCTGTCCATTGCTGACATAATCCGCTCCACTTCAACGTAACACCGCACGAAGATTTCTATTGTTCCTGAAGGCATATTCAAATCGTTTTCGTTACCGCTTGCAGGCATCATGACAGAACACTACTTCCTATAAACGCTACACAGGCTCCTGAGATTAATAATGCGGATCTCTACGATAATGGGAGATTTTCCCGACTGTTTCGTTCGCTTCTCAGTGGATAACAGCCAGCTTCTCTGTTTAACAGACAAAAACAGCATATCCACTCAGTTCCACATTTCCATATAAAGGCCAAGGCATTTATTCTCAGGATAATTGTTTCAGCATCGCAACCGCATCAGACTCCGGCATCGCAAACTGCACCCGGTGCCGGGCAGCCACATCCAGCGCAAAAACCTTCGTGTAGACTTCCGTTGAACTGATGGACTTATGTCCCATCAGGCTTTGCAGAACTTTCAGCGGTATACCGGCATACAGCATGTGCATCGCATAGGAATGGCGGAACGTATGTGGTGTGACCGGAACAGAGAACGTCACACCGTCAGCAGCAGCGGCGGCAACCGCCTCCCCAATCCAGGTCCTGACCGTTCTGTCCGTCACTTCCCAGATCCGCGCTTTCTCTGTCCTTCCTGTGCGACGGTTACGCCGCTCCATGAGCTTATCGGGTCCACTCGCGAACGCAGAAAGGCCCACCCGAAGGTGAGCCAGTGTGATTACATTTGCGGCCTAACTGTGGCCAGTCCAGTTACGCTGGAGTCACTAGTATTTAGGTGACACTATAGAAGCGGCCGCGACAACTTGTCCACGTGGAATTCTAAGCTTAGGATCCCAATGTGCTGGAAAGAAGGATCGCGTCGGAGTTGGAGCCGTTGGCCATCGGCATGTTCTTGCCCATGCCGAGCGCCCCCTGCTGGTCCACCCAGTTCGTGTAGTGGAAGTCGGCCGGGATGTCCGTGCCCTTCAGCTTCGGACCGGTGGTCTGATACAGCGTCCAGCCTTCCTTGCACTGGCTGCCATCGGCCTTCTGCGGACCGGTGAGGTCCTTGCACTTCCGGTAGTCGAAGCTCGCAAGGTGGCTGCTCGCCGCCAGCGCCGTCCAGACGACGCCGTTGGTGTCGATGTCGACGCCGCGCGGGTCGAAGCCCGGTTCCGGCACCTTGAACACCTGCGCCATGCACGACTCTGGCGGATTGTTGCCGCGCTTGAGCCGCACGAGGTATCCGGGATAGGACTCCGCGACACCCCAGACCGAGTCGTCAACCGGGCTCGCGATGACCATGTAGAGCGAGTAGTTGATCATCGTGTCACGCGCCTGATTGGCAGTCGGCAACGCGGCGCCGGCCGCACCAGCGCGTGCCCCGGCGCCGGTGCCGGCGTTGGGACCTGTGGGAGCCGTTGCGGTGTCGGTGGCGTAGAGCACCGAATCAGCACCGCGGCCACCCACGACGTTCCACGGACGCGTGATCTTGCCGTCGCCGTTCGTGTCCACGACCTGCCCGCACCAGCCGACCGCCTGCTGCTCGGACTTGACCGGGTCGTTGCCGTTGGCCTTCATCGCGTCGTCGAACTTCTTGGTGTCGATCCAGCCGAAGATCGGACCGGAGAGCTCGTTGAAGTAGACCGTCTCGTTCGGGTCGTTGTCGAACTGCAGGTGGTGCGTCGAGTAGCAGGTATCGATCAGCGTGAACTGCTTGGTCTTCGGGTCGTAGTACGACGCCTGACGGCCGGAGCCGCGCAGCGGGTACCAGTCGGAGTAGGCGCTCTTGCCGTCGTTGCACCACGCCGGATCCTGGTTGGGCCGCAGCTTCGACGTCATCCACACGCGACCCTTGCTGTCCATCATCGGGTTGTGCGGATCCGCCGGATCGTAGGGCGGGTTCGACCAGAGCCACTGGTCACCCCACCAGAGCGACGGGCGATTCGGCTTCGGGAAGCGCGAGGGCACCGTCTCGCGCGGCGCGCGGGTCGGGATCTCGAGTTCCTCGGTGGTGTTCTTCTTCGGGTCGAGTACGACCAGGGTGCCGTGACCGGCCGACACCGCGTACACCGGGCCGCCGGCGTTCACGGTCGGCTTCTGCTTGCTCGTCGTGATCTCGTCGTGCATGAACGAGTGGTCGGTGCCCCAGTCCCACAGCGTCAGCACGAGATTGCGCTCGACGCCCTTCGGCCGCGGCGGTGCGGGCGGAACCTGGCCAGCGGCAACCGCGCGCGTCCAGTCCGCGAACACCTTCAGCGACGCCGCCTGCCCCTGGTTGTTCAGCACCGAGTACATCGCCGTGCCGCGCACGCCGGTGCCGAGGCGCCATTCCCACGCTTCCTCGTGCGTCTTCAGTTCGGGCTTCGCCTTGAAGACGTGATCGAGGCTGCGGGTCAGCTGGTTGCCCAACTGGTGGCAGAAGTTGCAGTCGGACTTCAGCGAGTTGATCCAGTGGTTCTGGTCCGTCATGCGCGTACCGACGCCGTTGCCGTTCGGCGGCTGGCCGGTGCCGGGGAAGAGACTCTTGTCCGGCGGGGCCAGCATCGACAGCCAGTAATCACCGGGATAGACGCGCGCCGCTTCCTGCGGCGTCTTCGCGGTGATGGCGTTGAGTGTTACCGCGTTCGCGCCCGGCTTGAGCGTGACGCGAGCCGAGTCGACCAGGCCATAGCCCCGGACGAACACGCTGTAGTTGGCCGTGGGCAGTTCCGGCAGCAGGAACCGTCCCTGATCGTCGGTGACGACGATTTTGATGAAGTTGGTCGGCAGGTCCTTGGTTTCAGCAATGACCCAGACGCCACCCTCGACACCCTTATCGCTGCGCACCACGCCGGTGATCACGCCGTTGGCTGGCGCGGTGGCGTTCTGCGCGTCGAGCGACTTGCCAGTCGACACGACGAACGCAGAGGTGAGAGCGATCAGCCCGGCGGTGAGGACTGCAAACCCCACGCGGGAACGCGAAGACGTGCTCACGGACTCCTCCTGCTGACGGCGCGGGTGGCCGCGGACCGTCACTGAAAAGGCAGAAAAATTTGACGAGGCAGTATATGTGCCGATGGCGTCGCCAGAAAAGCCTGGTACGGGCAAATTTGATACTTTTTTGCGGCATGCAGGTGCTCTGTTTTCCTACAATGACCTCGCATTCCTGAACCGGTCGTGAACCCCTAGGAGGGGCTGATGGCTCGAACAACCCGGGTGACACCGACCCTTCTTCTCGCACTCTTTCTCGCCGCGCCATCTCAGGCGGCAGCTCCGGACACTCGCCTGGCCGAGGCGGCTCAAAAACAGGATATGGCTGCGGTTCGCTCGCTGCTGAGCCAGAAAGCCGATCCCAACACCCCTGGGCGCGACGGCACGAGCGCGCTGCTCTGGGTCGTCCGTGTGGACGATGTGGAGACGGCCCGCCTGCTGGTGAAGGCGGGTGCGGACGCGAAGCTGGCGAACCGGCAGGGGCTGACGCCGCTGTCGCTGGCCGCCGCCAACGGCAGCGCCGGGATGCTCAAGGTGCTCCTCGATGCCGGGGCGGACGTCAATGCCGCGGATCCGGCCAACGAGACGCCGCTGATGCTGGCGGCGCGTGTCGGCAACCTCGACGCCGTGCGCGTTCTCATGGAGCGCGGCGCCACGGTCGAGGCGAAGGACCCGCAGTTCGAGCAGACGGCGCTGATGGTGGCGGTGCGCGAGAACCGGCTGCAGGTGGTGAAACTGCTCGTCGAGCTCGGCGCGAACGTCAACGCCCGAACGCGCATCGGGGTGACGCCGCCCTTCATCCTTCCCAACTCGGTCCCCGGCTTCGGCCACGGCATCGGCATCGTCCGCGGCGGTTCGCCGGATCGCGGGCGCCGCGCCCCGACCCCGGGTGGCATGACGCCGCTGCAGTACGCCGCGCGCGACGGGCGTCTCGACACCGCCAAGGTGCTCCTCGCCGCCGGTGCTGACATCAACCAGGTTGAAGCGAACGACATCACGCCGCTCATCACCGCGATCACCAACAACCATCCCGACGTCGCCATGTTCCTGATCCAGCAGGGCGCCGACGTGAAGAAAGCGGACTGGTACGGCCGGACAGCGCTGTTCACCGCGGTCGAGACGCGGGACATGGACACGGACAACGGGCCACCGTTCGAGAACAGCATCACGCGCCCGCCCTTCCTGCCGCTGATTCAGTTGCTGCTCGACAAAGGGGCGGACCCGAACGCGCGGACGGCGGAGCAGTTGCCGATTCGCAACCAGTTCCTGCGGACCACCGGCACCCTGGAATGGGTGGACTTCACCGGCATGACGCCGTTCCTCTTTGCCGCGCGCGCCGGCGACGTCGACGTGATGAAGATGCTGCTGAAGGGCGGCGCGGACCCGAAGATGGAGACGTACCGCGGCACGAATGCGCTGATGGCGGCCGCCGGCGTCAACTGGGTGTTCAACCAGACCTACTGGGAAGGGGAGCCGCGGAACCTGGAGGCGGTGAAGCTCTGCTTCGATCTTGGATTGACGGACGTCAACAAGCAGAACTCGATGGGCGTCACCGCCCTGATGGGCGCCGCGAATCGCGGTTCGGACGAGATCATCCGCTACCTCGTGTCGAAGGGCGCGAAGCTCGATATCAAGGACGCCGAGGGGCGGACGGCGATGACCTGGGCCGAGGGCGTGTTCCTGGCGACGAACCCGGCGCAGGCCAAAGCGTCCTCAATCCAGCTGCTGACGGAGCTGGCGAAGACCACCAGCCAGGTAGCGAGCAAATGAAAGTTGTGATTCGAATCCTTCCCGCGGCGCTCGTCTGGGTGGCCGTCGTCGCGTCGATTAGTGGTCAGTCGGCGGGTCCCGCGACCAGCAGGGCCCCGCTTCAGCCGGGCCAGAATTCGGGGAAGGTGGCCCCCACGGCGGCAAAGCCGGTCACCGCCACCGCAGCGGCGCAGCAGGCACCCGATCCCGCGCTGCTGAAGACCTATTGCGCGACGTGCCACAACGACCGGTTGAAGACCGGCGGGTTCTCGCTCGACGCGGTCAGTCTTGACGACATCGCCGGCAACGCGGAGGAACTGGAGAAGGTCGTCCTCAAGCTGAAGACCGGCCTGATGCCGCCCGCCGGCGCCCCGCGTCCGGATCGGACGGTGCTCGACGGCTTTGCCGCCGCGCTCGAGACCCGCCTCGACAAGGCGCTCCCCGCAAACGCGAACCTGGTGACGCCGGCGCTCCATCGCCTCAATCGCGTGGAGTACGCGAACGCGGTTCGCGATCTGCTCACGCTCGACGTCGACGTCAACTCGCTGCTGCCGGCGGACGGATCCAGCGAAGGGTTCGACAATCTCGCGGAAGCGCTCGCCGTGTCACCGTCGCTCGTGCAGGGCTACGTGGCGGCGGCCATGAAGATCAGCCGGCTGGCCGTCGGTGACCGCACGGCGGTCGCGGCGCAGATCGTCTACGCCGCACCTCCCGGTTTGGCGCAGGACCAGCACATCGACGGCCTGCCGCTGGGGACGCGCGGCGGCATGGTGTTCACGCATACGTTCCCGCTCGACGCCGAGTACGAGTTCACCGTCGGTGGCGGTGGCGCTGGCGGCCGCGGCGGCGGCCCCGGAGGCGGACCCGATATCACCATCGACGGCGAGAAGGTCGCCGTGCCGAACACCAGCAAGTTCCGCATCCCGGTGGCGGCGGGTCCGCACACGATCGGCGTGGCGGTCCTGGACCGCAATCGCGGCGCCGGCATCGACGAGATCTACTCGGATTTCCGGATCGACGGAGAGTTCAGGGTCGCCGGCGGCGTCCAGAACGTGGCGATCCTTGGCCCGTTCAACGCCAAAGGCGCGGGCGAGACGCCGGCGCGCAAGCGCGTCTTCACCTGCAAGCCGGCGACGGCCGCGGAAGAAGCAGGCTGCGCGCGGACGATTCTGACCTCGCTCGCGCGGCGCGCGTATCGCGGTCCCGTCAGCGCTCCCGAAGTGGAGACGCTGATGAAGTTCTATCAGCAGGGGCGCGAAGACGAAGGTGGCGACTTCGAGTCCGGCGTGCAGCAGGGACTGGCGCGCATCCTCGTCGCGCCGCGGTTCGTGTTCCGCGTCGAGGAAGAGCCGAAGGGGGTTGCCGCGGGCGGGACCTATCGGATCAGCGACGTCGACCTCGCGTCACGACTGTCGTTCTTCCTGTGGAGCAGCATCCCGGACGAGGAACTGCTCGACGTGGCCAGCAAGGGGCGCCTGAAGGATCCGCTGGTGCTGCGCGCGCAGGTCAAGCGGATGCTGGCCGATCCCAAGTCTGAGGCGTTGATCGAGAACTTCGCCGGGCAGTGGCTGTTCCTGCGCGAGCTCGCCGGCGTGCAGACCGAGGCGAAGAACTTCGACGACAATCTGCGCAAGTCCTTCCGCACGGAAACCGAGATGCTGTTCTCGACGATCGTCCGGGAAGACCGCAACATCGTCGAGCTGCTCGACGCCAACTACACGTTCGTGGACGAGCGGCTGGCGCGTCACTACGGCATTCCCGATATCCACGGCAGCTACTTCCGCCGCGTCTCGCTGCCCGCGAACAGCCCGCGGCGCGGACTGATCGGCGAAGGGAGCATGCTGACGATCACGTCGGTCGCGACGCGCACGTCGCCGGTTTCCCGCGGCAAGTGGATCCTCGAAAATCTGCTCGGCGCGCCGCCGCCGCAGCCGCCGCCGGGTGTTGAAGTGAACCTGGAGGCCGATCCGAAGGCGGAGAAGCCGACCACGCTCCGGCAGCGGATGGAGCAGCATCGCCGCTCGCCGCAGTGCGCGTCGTGCCACCGCCTGATGGACCCGATCGGCTTCGCGCTCGAGAACTTCGACCAGGTGGGCACCTGGCGCGACCAGGAGGCCGGGCAGCCGATCGATGCCACCGGCCAGCTGGCCGACGGCACGGCGGTGAAGGGGATCGACGATCTGCGCAAGGCCGTGCTGGCGCGGTCGGACGCCTTCGTGTCGACCGCCGCCCGGAAGATGCTGACCTACGCGCTTGGCCGGCCGCTGAGCTACCAGGACATGCCGACGGTCCGCACCATCGTCAAGCGCACTGCGGCCGACAAGAATCGCTTCTCTTCGCTTATCCTTGGCGTAGTCGAGAGCGCCCCGTTCCAGATGCGGATCAAGAAGCCGGAGACCGCGGCCGTTCGCGCGTCCCGGTAGAGTCGTAGGCCGGGTGCCGCGCAGCGGACCCGGCAGGTTGGCGCAGGCGTAGAGGCCGACCTTCAGGTCGGCCGGAGAGACAGACATATGTCCTTCAACACGAAGAAGCACCTCTCGCGGCGGATGGTTCTGCAGGGACTCGGCGTCACGCTCGCGCTGCCGATGCTCGAATCGATGATTCCTGCCTCGACGGTGTTCGCGCAGACCGTGGCCGCGGCGAAACGGACGCGCTTCGGGGCCATCTACTTTCCGCACGGCGTCATCCAGGCGAACTGGAACCCGGAGAAGGAAGGCGCCGGCTACGCGATCACGCCGATTCTCCAGCCGCTCAAGCCGTTCTACGACAAGGTCACGGTGGTCTCGAACCTGAAGCACGCGCTGGCCTACGGCAGCGGAGCGACGGCGAACCACAATCGCGCCGCGTCGGCGTTCCTCAGCGGCGCTGAAGCCAAGACCGGCGCGCAGCCGCACCTGGGCGTCACCATCGACCAGGTGATCGCGAAGAAGCTCGGGCAGGACACGCCGCTGCCGTCACTCGAACTGTCGATTGAAAATGCCAGCGTCAACTGCGGCGACGGCCTGAGCTGTTCGTACCGCGACACGATTTCCTGGCAGAGCGACACCTCGCCGCTGCCGATGCAGAACAATCCGCAGGTCGTCTTCGAACGGCTCTTCGGCGATGGCAACGACCTCGGCCAGCGGAAAGCGCGCCGCAAGCAGTCGCTCAGCCTGCTCGACTCCGTTCTCGGTGAGGCGGGTGCACTCCAGCAGAAGCTGCCTGCGGGCGATCGCGCGCGGATGGATCAGTACCTGACCGACGTCCGCGAGATCGAGCGTCGCATCCAGAAGGCGGGCGAGCAGGTATCGGACGACCTGGAACTCCCGGCGGCGCCGACCGGCGTCCCGAACGACGTCGAGGAACACATCAAGTTGATGTACGACCTGCAGGTGCTCGCCTGGCAGACGGAAATCACGCGCGTCTCCACCTTCCAGGTGGCGCACGAACTGAGCAACGCGGTCTACGCCAAGAGCACCGTGCGCGACGCGTTCCACATCCTGTCGCACCACTCGAACATTCAGGAGAACAAGGACCGCTTCACCGTCCTGAACCGCTATCACGTCGGCCTGCTCGCGTACTTCCTGGACAAGCTGCAGAAGACACCCGACGGCGACGGCACCCTGTTCGAACACTCACTCGTCCTCTATGGCAGCGGCCTCGGTGACGGTAACCAGCACGATCACACCGACCTGCCCGTGCTCGTCGCGGGTGGCGGCAGCGGCCAGCACCAGGGTGGCAAGCACATTCGCACGGCCAAGGACACGCCGATGGCCAACCTGCTCGTCGCCGTGCTGGCGAAGATGAACATCCAGGAGGCGAAGTTCGGCGACAGCGCGGGTGTCATCGCGCTCTAAGCCATCGTGATTCGTGAATCGTGAATGATGAATCACGATTCGCGAATCCATTTCCCGCGCCCCGTGGCCTTCTGGCTGGGGTCAGTGGCGCTCACCGCCGGGGTGCTGATGCACCTCCCCGACTTCTTCTCGATGTCGGACATGGGCTACCGCATGGTCGGCATGCCGATGTCGTCGACGATGATAGCCGGCATGTGGCTGATCGTCGGCGGGATGCTGCTCGCCACCTGGGCGCTCGTCCCGCCTCCCTCCGCAGCACCGCATAACCCGGCCACCTATCGCGTCCATGCGATCGATGACGCGAAGCTGACCGGCGCCCACTGGGGCCTGCTGTTCGTGCTCGGCGTTGCGCTCGTCATCGACGTCATGAAGCCGGCGACGCTCGGGTTCGTCCTGCCGGGCATGGTGGCCGAATACGGAATTCCGCAGTCCTCCAGCGGATGGCTGCTCGTCTGCGCCCTCACCGGCACCACCGTCGGCTCGGTCTTCTGGGGGGTGATGGCCGACCGCATCGGCCGGCGCGCCGCGATCCTGCTGGCGTCGCTGATGTTTATCGGCACCTCCATCTGCGGGACGATGCCGTCGTACGACGTGAACCTGTTCATGTGCTTCATGATGGGGATCGCGGCGGGCGGGATGCTGCCGATCGTCTACGCGTTGATGGCGGAGTCGGTGCCCGCCGGTCCTCGCGGGTGGCTGGTGGTGCTGCACGGCGGCATGGGCACGGTTGGCGGGACGCTCGCGGCAGCGGGATGTGCGGTGCTGCTCGAACCGGTCTATTCCTGGCGTGCCCTCTGGCTGATGAACCTGCCGACCGGCATCGTGATGCTGGTGCTGAACCGCTGGATTCCGGAGTCGCCGCGATTCCTGCTCGAACGGGGACGCGTGGCGGAAGCGCAGCGGGTGCTCGCGAGGTATGGGGTCAATCTGGTAGAGGCCGACCTTCAGGTCGACCTACCGCGCCTTCCCTCGACACAGGCCGACCTGAAGGTCGGCCTCTACCGGGAGATGACGTACTACCGGGAGATTGCGTACCTCTTCGCGCGGCCTCACGTAACACAGACCCTTCTCGTAATCGTCTACGGTCTGGCCTGGGGCATCGTCAACTGGGGATTCATCGCGTTCCTGCCGACGTTCCTGCGCAGCCGCGGCCTCGGTGCCGGAGCGTCGTCGTACTTGCTGTTCCTGTCCGCCGTCGTGGCCATCCCCGGGACCGTGCTGGTCGCCTGGACGTATGGCAAGTGGAGCAGCCGCCAGAGCATGATCTGGTTTGCCCTCGCGAGCATTGCATCGGCTCTCGCGTTCGCGGCCATCGGGCCGACCGCGGACACGAGCCGCCTGGCGATGATCGCGGTGCTGGCGCTGATCTACACGACCACCGGTGGCGTGATGGCGATGCTGTCGCCTTACACCGCGGAGGTGTTTCCCACACGCTTGCGCGGAACCGGCAGCGGGCTTTCGGCTGGCAGCACGAAGCTGGGAGGCCTGTTCGGCGGGTTCGCGACGATCACCGGCGTGATTGCCGTGGCGAGCGGCCTGATGCGTCCCGTGCTGCTGGTGTCGATGCCGATGGCGATCGCCGCCGTCCTCGTGTGGAAATACGGTATCGAAACGCGCGGCCGGCGGCTCGAGGAACTGGCCGAATCAGTGCGCCCTTGACCTCGGCTTTCAGGGCAGGTTGAATACCCGTCACGACAAGACACCACGAAGGACGCGACGGCCACGAAGGCCAACGCGCGTCGAGTCGTCGTGGTTGCTTTGTGACAAGTGAGGATTGCCAGTGACCAGATCCGCTGATCGATTTGTGGCCGCGCTGTCATGTGCGTTTGCCATCCTGGTATTCGTGGTGGCCGTCGGCGCGCAGGCACCGGCGACGCCGCCCGCTCAGGCGCCCGCCGCACCGGGTGGACAAGGTGCGGGACGAGGTCCGGCCCCGTTGCCGGGCACCGAGAGCGGATGGGCGACTTTCCAGGGGCAGTGCGTCGGGTGCCACGGCATCGTGACGCCGATCGGCAACGCGCCAATGACGTGGGCGATCCGGCAGATGGCGCCGGAGCGGATCAACGCGGCGCTGCAGCAGAAGGTCCACCACGAACGGACGCTCACCGACATCCAGGCGCAGCGCGTTGCGGAATTCATGGGCGGACGGCCGCTCGGCAGCAAGGACAAGGGTGATGCGAAGGACATGGCGAACCGCTGCACGTCCAACCCGGAGATGACCGATCCGGCGCAGAGCCCCTCCTGGAATGGCTGGGGCAACACCGTCGGCAACACCCGCTTTCAAACCGCGGCGGCTGCGAAGCTGACGGCGACCGACGTGCCCCGTCTCAAGTTGAAGTGGGCGTTTGGTTATCCCAACGGCATGACCAGCAATGCGCCGCCGACGGTCGCGTCCGGCCGCGTGTTCGTCGCAAGTGACAACGGCTACCTCTACTCGCTCGACGCCAGAACTGGATGCGTCTACTGGTCCTACCAGCAAGGCTCCATCGTCCGTGGCGCACCGTCGATCGGACGCGTGACCGGCCAGGGTGCGGCGCGCTGGGCCGTGTTCCTGGGCGACGGCCACGCCTACGTGCACGCAGTCGATGCCCAGACCGGACGTCCGCTCTGGAAGGTACGGGTTGACGAGCACCCGGTCGCCCGGATCACCGGCGGCGTGACCTACCACGACGGACGGTTGTACGTGCCGGTCTCGGGGTCCGAGGAATTCAACGCGGGCCAGGTGGACTATCCGTGCTGCACGAGCCGCGGTGCTGTTGTCGCGCTCGAGGCGAGCACCGGCAAGCAGGTCTGGAAGACGTACAACGTCGACGAGCCGAAGCCGTGGAAGAAGAACCCGAACGGCGTGCAGCTGTACGGACCGTCCGCCGGCGGCGTGTGGAACGCGCCGACGATCGACACCGTTCGTGGCGCGCTGTACGTCGGCACCGGCGATGCCGTGACGCCGCCGGAATCGCCGCTCACCGACGCGGTCGTCGCGATGGATTTGAAAACCGGCAAGGTGCTCTGGTCGTGGCGCGCCGCGAACCAGGACCTGTTCATGGGCGGTTGCAACGGACCGACGCGCAGCGAAGCATGCCCCAGCCCGATGGGCCCCGACTTCGACATCGGCAACTCGCCGATTCTCGTGTCGCTCCCGAACGGCAAGCGTGCCGTCGTCGCCGGCGGTAAGAATGCCGACGTGTTCGCTCTCGATCCGGACGATAACGGCAAGCTGCTGTATCGCGTGAATCCATTGGGCGCGCCCACCGGTCAATTCGGTCGCGGCGGCCGCGGTTCGATCGTCTGGGGCGGCGCCACGGACGGGCAACGCCTCTACTACGGCACCGGTGCCTCAGGTCTGTCCGCGCTCAACGTCGAGGGCGGCTCGGTGTGGCAGTTCACCGCTCCAGGTGCTAGTGGTCGCGGCAATGCCGGCCTCGGGGCCGCTCCCACAGCCATGCCGGGCGTCGTGTTCCAGGGCGCCAGCGACGGTCAACTCTTTGCCGTGTCGGCGGTCGACGGCAAGCAGATGTGGCAGTTCAACACCGCCCAGGACTTCGACACCGTCAACAAGGTGAAGGCTCGCGGCGGGGCGATCAACACGTCGGGCGCCGTCATCGTGAACGGGATGGTCTACGTCGGTTCCGGCTACGCGATCAGCGCTGGCGCCTCGGGCGGCAACGTGCTGCTGGCGTTCGGGGTGGAGTAGGCGGGAAGTGGGAATCGTGAATCGTGAATCCTGAATCCTGAATCGTGAATGGAGAAGGCGAGTCGTGGCATTTCATTCACGATTGACGATTCCTGATTCACGATTCGATTCTGCTCACTTCACATTCAGGGTGAGCAGATACGTAATCGGCGGGTCGCAGAACGGCAGCTTGCGGACGACCTCGACGCGGTATTGGCCTGAGGTGGGGATCACCGAGGCCCACGTCCGCCGGCCATCCACCTTGGCGTCCACTGGCTGTCCCTTGAGGTCGGTGACGCGGAGGACCGCGTCGAGCCCCTTGAAGCGCTCCAGCCTGGCCTGCAGCAGCCCTCCCCTGGTCGCCGAGATCGTGTAGCGGTCGAACGCATCGCCAGCGAGGTTGCCGGCGACCTGGCGTACCATTCCCTGGAACCGGAGGTCGATGTCGCTGCTCACGACGGGCGCGTTGGGCTTGTGGCCGTCGGGGACGCCGATAATCGTCAGGCGGGTGATCTTGAACAGGCCGGACGCCCGTTCGGCCACGATCAGTCCCTGGCCGATCGTCAGCGCGCCGCCATTGGCGACGAGCGGATATTTCGGGGCTGGCTTGCCAGCCTGAGGTACCTGCGCCAGGTCGATCGCGCAGCGCATCTCCGGGGTGAACAGCAGGTCGTACATGCTCAACGTCGACGCCGTGTTGTCGAGGGGGATCGGCAGCGGCAGCATCGGCGAGTTCACCCGCAGCGGGTAGCGGAACATTGCCGCCGCGGCGCGCCGGTTGCCCGCGGCCAGCGCGGCCCGCAGCCGGGCGACGAACGACGCTGGCTGTTCGTCGAGAGCCTCGACGCGAACGGCAGCAAGCGAGGCGGCCAGCGCCGCGAGCAGCACGAGTCCCCGGGAGCGGGGGAATTTCAAGGTGTTAGATTTATAGCATATGTGGCGGACGGTCGGGAGAGTTCTGGGGATCGTCGGGCTGCTGGTCGTTGGCGGGCAGGCCCAGCACGTCGATCAGGTGTTCGAGGTGGTGTCGATCAAGCCGGCGAACAACGTCCGGTTGAACCGGACGATCGCGTCGATCTTCCAACTGCAGCCGGGACGCGTCTGGGCTCCCGGCATCACCGCCCAGAGCCTGATCAGCATCGCGTTTCCGATCGGCACCGCCCGCCGGCTGCCGGAGCGGATCGTCGGTGGCCCCGACTGGCTCGCGACCGCGCAGTTCGAATTCATCGCCACCACCCACCCCGACGCTCCGCAGGCGACCGTCAACGAGCGGTTGCCGCAGCTGGTGCGCGCGGCGCTGGAAGATCGTTTCAAGCTGAAAGGTCACCTGGAGATGCGGCCGGTGCCGATCTTCGCGCTGGTGAAGGCCCGCCGCAACGGTGCGCTCGGTCCCTGGCTGCGACGGACCGCTCCCGGGACGTATCAATACAGCACGTCGGGCCGGGAGTACGTCAGCGCCAGCTACCTGACCATCGAGCAGCTCGCCACACGGTTGACCAGTATCAACGCCGCCGGCCGCGTGGTGGTCGATCGTACCGACCTGAGCGGACCATTCGACGTGGACCTGTTCTGGTCCCCCGAACGCACCGCGGTGTCGGGCCCAGTTCCGCCGGAGGTGGATGGCCCCTCGCTCTTCACCGCGGTGCAGGAACAACTTGGCCTGAAGCTCCAGGCACGCACCGAACGCCAGGACGTCTTCATCGTCGACTCGATCGAGAAGCCCACGCCTAACTAATCGTGAATCTTGAATCGTGAATCGTGAATAGGGACCACGATCCTGGGCAACCACAGACGGCACGATGAAGACGATTATCAGGATCTCGTGAATAGTGTCTTGTCGTCGTGTCTTGGTGGGTTCTGCCCGTCGTGTTCGTCGTGGTGTCTTTTTGCGTTTGGGCTGGCGAGCGGGTGTGCTCGCTGCAACCGCTGCCCTGACGCATGACCACGACGACACGACGAACGCACGACGTTCACGATTTCTCGCGGTCGCGTCGCCAGCCCGCCAGGATGACCGTTCGCGACACCGGAGCGCCGAAGCTCACAACTGGCGTTGCTGCTATCTGTGTTTTGTCAGTGTCAGCACGTATGAGACATTCGGTTCGCAGAAGGTCATGCGCGTGACGTCGACCGCAATGTCGCCGGGCTGTTGCACGGTGGCGCTGACGACGCGTGCGGTGTCGAGCCCGTTGCTCAGGACCTTGCCGGTCTTGACGTCCACCACGCGCACTCCGATCGCGCGCCCCTGGAAGCGCTCGATGCGCGCCTGCAGCACGTCGCCCTGCCGCCCGGTGATGACGTAGCGATCGGCGCCACCCACGGCCAGGGTGCCGGCGAACTGCACCTGGCTCGAGGGCACATCGACGTGCCGGGGTTGCGGTCGCGGGGCAGCTGGCGCCGCGCCAGCGGGCTCGTCGATTCGCGTGATCAGGAACGAGTCGCCTGACGGCTGCAATTGGACCGCGTTCCGTTGACCCCGCTCGAGGGCGCACCCGAGCTCCGGTGTGAACACAGTGTCGAACGCCTTCGCCAGCGCCGCGCTGTTGGCGATAGGCAACGTGACGGCGCCGGCATGGACGGCCGCCGGAAACTTGAACATCGCGGCAAGCGCGTCCACGTCGCGATGGCCGATCGCGCTCAGCAGCCGCTGCGTGAATGCTGCAGTCTTAGGGTCTGCAGCGTTGCTGGACGTCGACTGGGCCTGAATCGACGCAGCGAAACAGACGATGAGGAAGGCGGGCGAGAGGCGGCGCATAACCACTCCCTATATTAGGGGTGGTTCACGGGTTCACGGGTTCACGGGTTCACGGGTTCACGGGTTCACGGGTTCACGGGTGCACGGGTGCACGGGTGCACGGGTGCACCCGTGCTCAGGTTCAGGCCTTGAGGAACGCCGTGACCTCAGCCACGACGGCGTCCGGGACGTCCTCCTGCAGGTAGTGGCCGCCGTCGAGCCCTTTGCCGGTGGTCTTCGACGGGTTGGCGTAGCCCTTCCAGATATTGAGCACGTCGAACAGGCGGCCGATTGGGCCGCGTGTGCTCCACAGGGTCAGCAGGGGAGCCGTGATCTTGCGGCCTTTCTTCAGATCCTCTTCGTCGTACTTCAAATCGACTGACGCCGACGCGCGATAGTCCTCGCACATGCCATGCAGGTTGGCGATGTTGGTGTAGTTCCGCGAGTACTCCTTCGCGGCGTCGGTGGTCGCGCGGGCGGCGTTGGCGTCGTTCTGCGCCTTCAGCGTGTTCTCCGGCGCTGGCGCCGCCTGCAGGTAATTGAACCAGTGCGGGTACGCCTGCGCGAACTCGAGCGTGACGTGCGTGTAGTGATAGTGCGTCGGGACAATGTCGAGGACAGCGAGCCGCGTGACGATATCCGGGTGATCGACGGCGAGACGATGGGCCACGCGGCCCCCGCGGTCCTGACCGACGACCGGGAAGCGCGTGAAGCCGAACGACTTCATCACCTCGACCATGTCGAGCGCCATGTTCCGCTTCGAGTAGTTGACGTGATCCGGCGTGTCGGCCGGTTTGCTGCTGTCGCCGTACCCACGCAGGTCGGGGATCACCAGCGTGTAGCTTTTCATCAGCATCGGCGCCACGAGCCGCCACGTGATGTGCGTCTGCGGTGCGCCGTGCAGCAGCAGGAGCGGGGGACCCTGTCCGCCCTTCACCACATGGATCTCCGCCCCGGCGGTCTTGACGGTCGAGGCGTTGAAGCCTGGAAAGAAGGGACTCGTACCCGGAGGCGCCGACTGCGCTGCACCAGCGGTCCTGGTCGCGGCAGACGCGAGCACGATACCGCTGGCGGCCTGCTTGAGAAGCTCACGACGGTTCATGGCGGACATGATCGCTCACTCCCTGGAAACACAAAGGGGCGAGCTCGAAAGCTCGCCCCCTGTGAGTCGTGAATGGTGAATCGTGAATCGTGAATCGTGAGTGCTGATTCCCGATCCCTGATACCTGCTCCCTAGAAATTGAACTGCGCGCTGATCTTCACATACCGGGGCTGCAGGACCGAGGTCGGCCGCAGCCAGGTTTGAGTGGTCGGCGAGTAGGTTTGGTCGTAGGTCAGCACCGGGTTGGCGTTCAGGATGTTGAACATGTCCAAGCCGATGTTGGTACGCGTCCCGCCGAATCGCAGGTTCTTGGCGACTCGCAGGTCGAGCTGGTTGGCGCGGTCGCCGTAGAGCGAGCCCGGTTCGATCAGATTGACGGCGATCGTCGTGCTCGCGCCGGAGAACGGCCGGCCCAGAGTGGTGTTGGCCGCCGTGGCGCTGTAGTTCGCCGCCAGCTGCTGCCCCTGCTCACTGCGGAAGGTCGTCGCCAGCAGGACATCGATCTTCGGGACCGTGTAGCTGCCGAGTGCCGTCACCCGGAGCAGCGAGGTGTTGACGTCGCACCAGGGGTTGGTGGCGTTGGTTTCGGGCAGGACCGCCCGAACTTCGCACGAGTTGTTATTGGTGCCCGCCCAGTTGAACCCACCCTGCATCGTCAGGCCGAACTTCGGACGTGCGGTGACGTTCAGGCTGATCGAATTCGTCTTCTGCTCGTTGGCTCCGTACCTGTCGGACAGCGTCACGAAGTTGTCGGTCGCTCGGCCGTTGGCAGCCACGGTGAGGTTGTAGATGTTGTCGAGCGTGCCGCTGACGCCAAGGTCCTGCAGCCGCGGATCGGTCGGGATGATCACCGAGAACTGATCGTAGTCGCTCGACGCCACGGCGCGGTTGTCGGTCGAGCTGAAGTTGAGCAGCCAGCGGCGCTGGTAGCTGAATTCAGCCGACACGCGAGGCATGATTTCCTGCTGGACTGACACACCGTACTGCCAGTCGCCGGTACGCACGCCCCAGCCGGTGGTCAGTGTCGGGTCGAGCGTCGACGAGACCACGTCGGTGCCGAAGTTCGGGCTGCCGACACCACAGTTGTCGATGCTGCCGGTCGTCGCCGGCGTCTGGGCCAGCTGACTCTGGAGGTTGCAGTCGACAACGTAGTTGTTGTTGTTGTCAGTCCACGTCCTGGCGACCGAGGTCGAGAGCCGCCCGATCGGGTTGTTCGTCGTGAAGAACCCGGCGTTCTGTGCCGCCTCGAGATAGCGCCCGAAGCTGAACTTGAGCGACGTCTTGCCGTTGCCGAACACGTCCATCGCGACGCCGCCGCGAGGGGTCAGGTCGTTGTAGGACGAGCCCTTGGTGTCGGGGTAGGTCTTGGCGGTCGGGAAGAACGGAACGGCGATGACCGTCTGTTCGGGGAAGAAGCTCCACGCGTGGTCGTACCGCAACGCGCCCTGGAACGTGAGGCGACCCATCGTGTACGAGTCCTGCGCGTAGATGGCGCCGGTGCGCACCCACTGGTGCCGCGTGAACCGGTTGATCGTCTGCGTGAACTGGTTGGGAACACCGTTGTTCAACCGGTACGACAGGTACTGATCGTTGCTGAAGTTGGTCTGGTTGTCGCCGAGGTGCGAACCCTGGTACCCAACCTTCATGTTGTGCGCGCCGAGCGTGTAGGACGCGCTGCCTTTCCAGTTGTAGACCGTCGTCCAGTTCGATCCCCAGTTGGGTGACCGGTAGGTGATGTTGGCGATTCCGTGTTCACAGGGCTGACCAGCGGAAACTCCGGTCGTGCACTGATCGACCACGCGGATCAGATTCGGATTCTGCCCTGGCATCGGCGAGCCGCCCCAGCGGCTGATGTAGGTGCCGAAGCCCGCTTCGAAGAGCAGCTTGTTCGTGAACGGGGACGTCCAGCGGAGCTGCTGCACGCGCTGACCAACGTCGCGGTAGGCGCCCGTTTCCGGAGCGGAAGTAGCCGAGCACGAGGGCGTCGGCGACGCGCCGGCGCAGATGATCTGGTCGGAGTCGGAGTGCCGGCACCCGTTGGCGTCGTTGGTGAAGGCGGCGCCTTCGCAGGGCTTCTGTTCGTCCCACGAGCCGCTGACCTTGTTCCTCGCGCTGACCTGCGACGTCAGCCGGAGCGCAGCGATGGCGAACGACGCCGCCTGGTACGCCGGTCGCGACCGGTCCTGAACGTAGGTCCACTTGTTCGGATCGTTGGCGTTGGCGTTGGCGAACATGTTGGGAATCGTGTTCGTGTAGCCCTCGTGACGGCCCTGGGCGAAGAACCACAGCTTGTCCTTCACGATCGGACCACCGATGCCGATGTTGTAGTCCCACAGCGTCTTGAAGGCGCCCGGCGTAACCATGCCGCGCTGTTTCAGTTCGTCGGTGTAGTTGCTGCCGACCATGCCTTCGGTGACCTGGGCGAAGTACAACTGCCCGGACATCCGGTTGCCGCCCTCGCGGGGGAGGATGTTGAGCGTCGGGCCGCCGACTTCCGCCTCACCCAGACCGCCTGACGCCGTCAGGACGATTTCCTGGACGTTGTTGACGTCGACGACGTAGGCCGAGACGCCGGCGCCGTTGAAGGCCGTGCCGACGCTGATGCCGTCCACCTGGAGGCGTCCTTCGTTCGTCCGGCCACCGGCCGCGCCGAAGACCACCATGTTCGGGGCCGGTGAATTCGCAGCCGCGCCGCCCGGCGTCACCATGTTCGGCATCAGCGACATCAGCCCTGCGTACGAACGCACGGCCGGAATCGAGTTGATGACTTCGTTGTTCAGCGTCGTCTGGCGGCTGACGCTCTGGACGTCGACGAGGGGCGATTCGCCCGTCACGACGACCGTCTCCTGGAGTGCGCCGACCGTCAGATCCGCGTTGATGGTGGCGACGAACGTCCCGGTCAGGGCGATGCCCTCGCGGCGACTCGAATTGAAGCCGGGCAGCGAGAACGTCAGGCTGTAGGTGCCGCCGCGCAACTGGTCGATTCGATAGCGACCGTCAGCGTCAGTGGTCGCGCTACGGACCTTTTCAATCAGGTCAGGGCTGGAAGCTTCCACGGTCACGCCTGGCAGTACTCCGCCAGATGCGTCCTTGACGACACCGGTAATCGTGGCCTGCGCGAAGGCCACGGATGGGACGAGCATGAGCAATCCGACGATCAGTATGCGGATTGCGCTGACATGGCGCATGAACACTCCCTCGTGATTGAAATCGCAGATTCGGCCAGCCCGCAGGCGCAGATTACCTGTTCGGGTTAGGCGGCGGGATTATGGCCCAAAGCGATATATTTCGTCGTCAAAAAAGCGTCAAAGACGAGTCGGCTGGAGATAGCGGCGGAGGAGGCGTGCAAACCGCCTGTCGGAGCGGAAGCCGTCGGCCAGGGGGTCGACCGCCAATGAATACAGGCCCCCGACGCTTTCGTCAATGGCGCGCTCGAGCTCCCGGAACGCGCCGTCGCGATCGCCGAGCGCCAGCATCATCCGGGCGATGCCATAGGCGTCTATGTATTCCTTTCGGCGTCGCGCCAGTAACTCCTTGAGGATGACCTGGGCTTCTTTTTCCCGCCCCAGCCTGACCAGGCAGGTCCCTTCCAGAGCCCGGATCCACGAGAGTCCCTGGGAAATCACGTGACCGACGCGATATTGCTCGATGGCTTCCTCGGGCTGCCCGGAGAGCTCCAGGGCGATGCCGTAGAACGAACGGGCGAGCAGCAGATAGGGGTGGAGCTGAATCGCCTGCGCCCCCAGCGACACCGCCAGGTCGAACTCCCGGCGCCAGAGGCGAACCGACACTTCGGCGGCGGCCGTCAGCGGCATCAACGGGTCGGCCGTCCGGGCCCGTCCGATGGCGTCGAGGGCCGCGTCGAGATTGCCACGGGTGACCTGGAGCATCGTCAGACGGACGTACCCGACGGCAAGAGCGGGCTTCTCGGCCAGGGCCTGCCGCAGACCGGCTTCGGCATCGTCGAGCCGCCGCTCGTAGAGGTGCACGGCATGGGCAAGGTTGCAGCGCAGTTCCGGCGTCAGGCCGACGAGGGCGACCGCCCTGGCGTGCGCCTCGACGAACCGGGGATACATTTCCGACCCGGCCTGCATACCGAACGACCCCTGCATCAGGAAGCAGGACGCCTGCCCCTCATAGGCGCGGGCATCCTGCGGCGCCTCGACGGCGGCGTGCTCGAAGCATTCGAGCGCCCGCGCCACCCCGTCGCGCGAACGCAGGTTGAGGAAGTGCCACCCGAGGCGGATGAACGTTTCCGACTTCGGGACGCGCAGCGCGTAGCCGCTCTTCGGCTGCCGCTGAATCCACGAGCCGCAGTCCTTGAGGATTTTCCGGACCTCCGCGATCGTCACGTCCACCGTGTGCCGCGAAACCGTGACGCCGTCCCACGCTTCGCGCATCAGCCGGTCGTAATCCACCGGACGGCCGCCGTGTGCCGCCAGCGTGCGCAGCGCCTGGAACGCCTGCGGGCGCATCCGGACCTCAACGCCGTCGCGCCACAAGCGGTTGGAGGAGGGATCGATCGTGAAGGGACCGAAGGAGAGCTCGGCCAAGCTAATAAAGTGAAAAGTTAGAAGTTGGAAGTAGAAAGTGGGGCGGGCCTCGTCAGGCCCGCCGACCTGCTATCGACGCCGGAAGACGACGCAATGGTACGCGATCCAGCGGCGGGCCAGGCCGCGCTGGAGGGCGGCGCCGCCGATCAACGGGGAGAGCCGGGTGGAGAGGTACGGGATCCAACCGACGCTGGCTGCCAGCAGCGCGATTGCGCGATCGCGCGGACGCGCCAGTTCCAGGTACGGCGTGAGGTCGGCGGTGGCGAGGTGCACGAAGCCGGCGTCGGCCGCCTGTTTCTGTAGATCGGCCGGCGTCAGCAGCGAGTTGACATGCCACCCGCGGGCGAACTGGGCGAGCGTTCGTGCGGCACGTGGATCGCCCTGGTCGGTTCGAACGTCGTCGCAGATGACCAGGCTGCCGCCGGGCGCGATGACGCGCGCTGCCTCGGACAGGAAGCGCGCCGGCGAAGGGCCGTGGACGAACGACTCGATCGCATAGGCCAGATCGACGTTCGTGATCTCGCCGGGCAGCGCGGTGTAATCCCCCTCGACGATCTCGAGACGATCGGCGAGGCCCAGCCCGGCGATACGCTGGCGGCCGAGCGTCGCCTGCACCGGGCTGAGCGTGATGCCCGTGCCCCGGATCTGACGCTGCTGCGCCAGATAGGTGAGGCTGCCGCCGACGCCGCATCCGAGGTCGAGTACGTGCGCCGGCCGCGCCAGCGTCAGCGCGTCGAGCTGTCGCAGGATCAGATCGTCAACATACCGGAACGCGTGGTCACGATCCGTGACACCTGGGCCCCAGACCGCCCGGTGAATCGCGCCGAGCCCGCCGCCCTGGCCGTGGCGCACGAACGCCGGGGTATTGGTGTCGTAGTAATGCCGGACCTGGGTGGAGGAAAACGTCATCTGCAAATTCAATGTGCAATTTGAGTATGGAATCGTCGATGGCGAATTTGGCACATTGGCAGATCAATGCTCAAATTGCAGATCGCCATTTGCCGATACGGAGATCATGCCAAGCCTTTTAGAAGCGATCGAAATCAAGCGCAAGATGTTCTTCGAGTACGAGGGTGCGCCGTATCACTGCCTCGACGTCGAGGTGTCGAAACCCACGGCCCGGGGCGGCCAGACGCTGGTGCGCCTCAAGATGCGCAACCTGATCACGCGCGCCGTGTTCGACCGGACGTTCAAGGCCGGCGACAAGTTCAAGGAGCCCGACCTGGTCATCGAGCCCGCGACGTATCTGTACTCCGACGGCGACGGCTATCACTTCATGGACGCGGCCACCTATGAGTCGTTCGCGCTCGGCCGCGACGTCATGGGTGATGATGCGGGCCTGCTCGCCGAAAACCTGGAAGTGCAGGTCCAGAAGTTCAACGGGCGCGCCATCGGCGTGCAGTTTCCGCCGATCGTGGAGCTGACCGTCACGCAGACAGAGCCCGGCGTCCGCGGCGATACCGCCAGCGGCGGCGTGACCAAGCCGGCCACCCTCGAAACCGGTCTGGAAATCCGCGTGCCGCTCTTCATCAAGGAAGGCGAGCGCGTGAAGGTGCATACCGAAACGAGGGAGTTCGCCGGTAGAGCGTAACGGAAGGGACGGAGGCAACGGCTTCACACGGAGGAACGGAGAAGCGGAGACGAACGGGACGTCACGTTCACGGACGACTCCGGATCGAATTCGGGCAGGACGCCAGCAGAGCTGCCGACGCGGCCCGCTTCGCGGGCCCTTGCGGCGGCGCGAGTGGAGAAGATGCAAGCCGCTTCGATTCCCAGGCGGTTTGCATCTTCTCCACTCGTGCCGCCGTGGCCGCCGAAGGCGGCCGTCGGCAGCCTCCGTTCGTCTCTGTTTCTCCGTTTCTCCGTGTGAAGCCGTTGCCTCCGTCCCTTACACATCCGCCGTATTCCGCAAGCGCGTCGCCAGGGCCGTCAGGACCCGTTCGGACGCCTCAATCTCGTCTGGCGAATGCGATCGCAGCAGGGTCCGCACCGTATGTTCGAGGGTGCCGCGACGCTGCCGGTTGACCGCCACTCCCTTGGCGGTGAGCGTGAGCGCGTGACGCCGGCCGTCACCGACGTGGCTCCGCCGCGCGATGTAGCCGGCCGCTTCCAGCCGCTTCAGGATTCCCGACATCGTCCCCGCATGCACGTGCATGAGCGAGGCGAGCTGCGCGGCCGACGCGTCCGGGTCGCGGCCGATCTGCAGCAGTGTCATGCGCTGGGCGACGGTCACGCCGTGCGACGTCTCCATACGTTTGGAGAGCCGTTCGAGCTCGTGATCGACGGCCCAGATCAATCGCATGAAGCGGATGACGCCGTCGGCGGCTGGCGGAGTGGCAGCGGTGCGTGTGCTCATCGCTGCCATTACATCACTCCCGGGCAAAAATGAACGGCCAGGTGAAGACCCGCTCCCGGCGATGCTCGGCTTCGAGCGTCAGCCGGCGTCCCTGTAGCAGGTCCGCCAGCGTGATCACGCCCACCGGCTCCTGCGTCTCGCGATCGAGCACCGCGAGATGGGTCAAGCCGGTGTGCGCCATCCGGTAGACGACCGACTTCAGCGTGTCGTCGGCAAAGGCCGTGGTGGTGCTTCGCAGCACGCTCTCGGCGCCGAACGCCTCGGCGGGCTGCATCACCTCGCGCACGAACACGATCTCCAGCGGATCCACTTCGTATTCCCGCGACAGGTGGAACCCGCGCCGCGCGACTTTCTCGGTCAGGATGGAGCGGCGCAGCGTCAGCACCGTGAACGTGTGCGCCAGCGTGACCGCCACCAGCAGCGGCAGCAGCATGTTGAAGTCGTGCGTCAATTCGAGCGCGAAGACGATGCCGGTGAACGGCGAGCGCATCGTGCCGCCGAGGATCGCGCCCATGCTGATGAGCGGCCAGAACCCGGGGCCGAAGTCGGGCAGCAGGTGCGCTTCGAGGCCGCCAAGCGCGCCGCCCATCATCAGCAACGGGGCCAGCACGCCGCCCGACGTGCCCGAGCCGAGCGCGATGGCCCAGATGGACGACTTGACGAGCAGGATGCCGAGCAGTTCACGCTGCGGCACATCGCGCTGCAGCAGGTCGGCGATGACGTCGTAGCCGACGCCGAGCGCTTGCGGAAAGATTAGGCCGCCCACGCCGATGGCGACACCGCCGACGACCGGCCACCACATCCAGTGGATCGGCAGCCGGAGAAAGGCATCCTCCGAGGTGTAGACGGCGCGCGTCAGCGCCAGCGAGAGCAGGCCGGCCGCGATCCCCGCGATGACACAGCCGACGAGTCCGGCCGGACCGATGAAGATGGGATGCGCCGCGACCGGGAAGAGCGGGCCGACGCCGACGAGGTAGCGGCGCGCGGCGGTGGCCGTGGCGCTGGCGAGAGCGACCGGCACGAAGCTGCGCGGCTTCCACTCGAACAGCAGCAGCTCGACCGCGAGCAGGACCGCGGCCAGGGGTGTCGCGAACGTCGCCGACATTCCCGCGGCGGCGCCGGCGACGAGCAAGGTCTTCCGCTCGGCGCTGCTCAGGTGAAAGAACTGCGCGATCAGGGAGCCGAACGCGCCGCCGGTCATGATGATCGGTCCTTCCGCGCCGAACGGTCCGCCCGACCCGATGGAGATCGCCGCGGACAGCGGCTTCAGCACGGCGAGGCGTGGTTCAACCCGGCTGCCCTTGATGAGGATCGATTCGATCGCCTCTGGAATGCCGTGTCCGCGGATGCGCTCGGATCCGAAGCGCGCCATCAACCCGATGATGAGTGCGCCGACGACCGGCACCAGGATGACCCACGGCCCCAGCGTGTGCGCGGCGGGGGAGACGGCGGCCGCGCTGAAGCGCTGGAAGAAGAAGAGGTTGGTGCACGCGTTGATCAGCGTGATCAGGAAGACCGACAGGTAGGCGCTCAGAATCCCGAGGCCGATGGCGATCAGCGAGAGCAGGATCACGCGCGGCGTGGCGGTGAAATCTCCCGGCTCGACGGTCGGCAGTCCGCGCGGCTCGTGCGCGGTCACTGGCGCGTCGAACCGGGTTCCGAGGACGCGGGGGCCTCTGCGTCCTCGCGCCGGCCGGCGCGGTCGATGCGGTAGAGGATGACGAAGATCGCGGCGAGGCCGATGGTGCTGAGAAAAGCCATCGTTTCGAACACGGGACACTCCTATGACAGAAAGTCGGCGGTAATAGTTGCAATTGCAATTAATAGGATAGCATGCCGCCTCGCGTGTGGGCGCGAACGCGGCCTACCGGTGTGCAGAAGTGCGCGAGGATGAGCCTGGGTTCAGGCCCGGCTGGTGATCAGCGTTTCGGGCAGGTCTCGGGCAGCAGGCGGAACGACTCGACGTCGATCATCACCTCGTTGTAGCCGAGCGCCGGCCCGCCGGTGGCGCTGGTCGGGGCCTGGGGACGGCCGCCCCCGACGCGGACACCGCCGCCGACCTCGACGCCGCGCGTGTCGTCGAGATCGGCGCGCCGGATGCGGCCGGTGATCTCGATCATCGACGGTTCCATTTTCTTGATACTGGCCAGCTGCTCCTTCGACGCGTTCATCTTGAAGCGGCGGCCTTCCTTGATCGCGCCCACCGGTTCGCCGGCCGGAGACGTGCCGGTGATGAAGGTGCGGTTGTAGGTGCAGCCGGGCACCTGCACGCGCACTTCGTTCTTGGGCAGCGGCTTTTCCTGCGCGGACATGCGCGCAATCAGCAGGAGCGGGATGGCGAGAAGGGCAATGGACCGCATGGAGCGAGTGTAGCGCCGTACCGCCTTACCCGCGCGGTGACTCCACGGCGTCGGCCGTGGTCGCACGCTCCATGCGATGTCGGGTCGCGGGGGGCCCCCGGGCGGTAGTACGCTGGCAACTCGACGCCCATGTCCACCGACTCTTCCAATCAGACTGGTCATCCGGAGTTCGAGCCGCCCCGACTTCCAGCCCTCGTGGTCGGGCTCGGCGCCTCGGCAGGGGGGATCAAGGCCTTCGCGGAGTTCTTCACGCAGGTCGATCCGAACGAGCCGCTGGCGTACGTCGTGATCATCCATCTCTCGCCGAGTCACGACAGCCGGCTCGCGGAGATCCTGCAGCACACGGCACCGTTCCCGGTGACGCAGGTGCGCGAGTCCACGCGCATCGAGGCTCGCCACGCCTACGTGATCTCGCCGAATCTGAACCTGAGAATCGCGGACGGCATGCTGGTGGTGGACCCGATGACCCAGCTGGAGGAGCGAAGGGCGCCGGTCGATCTGTTCTTCCGTACGCTGGCCGATGGCTACGGCGCGCGCGCGGTGGCGGTCGTGCTCTCGGGGACCGGTCCGAACGGCTCCAACGGATTGAAGCGCGTCAAGGAACATGGCGGCCTGACGATTGTCCAGCTTCCGATGGAAGCCGAGTTCCAGGACATGCCGAACAACTCGATCGCCACCGGGTTGGTCGATTACGTGATGCGCGTCGGCGAAATGCCGCGCCGGATCGCCGACTACCGCGCCCGGCTGGCGAACATCCCCGCGCAGATGCTGGCCGATCCTCCGGACGGCAGCGACGACGCGCCGGGACTGTCGCAACTCCGGTCGGCGCAGGAATGGCGCGACATCCTCACGCTGCTGCGCGTCCGCACCGGACAGGACTTCTCCAACTACAAGCCGGCGACGATCCGGCGCCGCGTCGAACGTCGTCTCCGCGTCCGCGGGATGACGACCCTCACCGAGTATGCGCAGTTGATGCGGGAGCATCCTGACGAAGCGCTGTTGCTGATGAAGGAATTGCTCATCAGCGTCACCAATTTCTTTCGTGATCCGGAAGCCTTCGCGGCGATCGAGCAGCGCGTACTGCCGACCCTGTTCGAGCCGCGCGATGGTGCCGATCCGATTCGGGTGTGGTGCGCCGGCTGCGCAACCGGCGAGGAAGCGTATTCGCTGGCGATGATCCTGGCCGAGCGGGCCTCGACGCTGCTCGAGGCGCCGACGGTGCAGGTCTTCGCCACCGATCTCGACGAGCACGCGATCGCCACCGCGCGCGAGGGACTCTATTCCGAGGCGGACGTGGCCGACGTGTCGCCGGCGCGGCTGGCGCGGTTCTTCCAGCGTGAGGCGGGTGGCTACCGCGTCAAGCGCGACCTTCGCGAAACGGTGCTCTTCGCCCATCACAACGTCATCCGCGATCCGCCGTTCTCGCATCTCAATCTCATCTCCTGCCGCAACCTGCTCATCTACCTGAATCGTTCGATCCAGGAACGGCTGATCGAGACGTTTCATTTCGCGTTGCGGCCAGGCGGGTTTCTGCTGCTCGGCACGTCGGAGGCCGCGGATAGCAACGCGGATCTCTTTGTGGTCGTCGACAAGAACGCCCACATCTTCGAAAGCCGCCTGGTGGCGAGCCGTCCGACGCTGCCGCTCGCGGAGCGTGCGCTGCCGCAACCGCCGCCTTATCCGCGCGCGCCGGAACCGCGCTCGAACGTCGAGCGGATTTCCCCGGGCGAGCTGCACCTGCGCCTGCTCGAGCAGTACGCGCCACCGTCGCTCGTCGTCAACGAGGAGTACACCCTCCTGCACATCTCGCCTGGCGCCTCACCGTTCATGCACATGCCTGCCGGAGAACCGTCGCGCGAGGTGTTCAAGCTGGTGCACCCCAGCCTGCGCGCCGATCTGCGGACCGCGCTGCACCTGGCAGGACGCGAGCGCGAACCGATCGCCGTAACCGGCGTGCGCGTGCCGGCGCCGGACGGGGAACGAATCGTGCGCATCACCGCCAAGCCGGTCCTGCGGGAAGAGGCGCCGCTACGCGGCTACTTCCTGGTCGTGCTGGAGGACGATGTGCCCGCGCCGGCGGCGGCGGAGCCCACGGTCCAGCTCACCAGTCCGGCGGAGCCGGAGGCGCGGCAACTGTCCGAAGAACTGGCGCGGCTGAAAACGCAGCTGCGAGTGACGATCGAACAGTACGAGACCCACGCCGAAGAAACGCGCGCCGCCAACGAAGAACTTCAGGCAATGAACGAGGAGCTCCGGTCGGCCGCCGAGGAGCTCGAGACCAGTAAGGAGGAGTTGCAGTCGTTCAACGAGGAGCTCACGACGGTCAATCAGGAGCTGAAGATCAAGATTGAGGAGCTGGGCCTCACCCATAACGATTTTCAGAATCTGATCAATGCGACCGACATCGCCGCCGTCTTCCTCGATCGTTCGCTGCGCGTGAAACTATCGACGCCGCGGGCGCAGGACATCTTCAACCTGCTGCCCACGGACATCGGCCGCAAGCTATCCGACATTACGACCCGGCTCGTCTACGAGCCGCTGCATGACGACCTGCTGCAGGTGCTCGAGCGGCTGCAGACGATCGAGCGCGAGGTGCAGACCAGGGACGCGCGGTGGTACCTGATGCGGGTCCTGCCGTACCGCACCACCGACGATCGCATCGACGGCGTGGCGATGACGTTCCACGACATCACCGCCAGGCATCGCGCGGAGAGGCAGGTGCGGGCCGGGGAAGAGCGGCTGCAACTGCTGATCGACAGCGCCGTGGACTATGCGATTGTGACCGTCAACGAACAGGGCACGATCAATTCGTGGAACCCGGGTGCGGAGCGGATGTTCGGCTACGCCGCCGACGAAATTACCGGCAAGCCGTACGCAGTGCTCTTCACACCCGAAGACCAGGCCGCCGGGGTTCCCACAGAAGAATTGCGGATCGCTCTCGAGGACGGTCGAGCCTCGGACGAGCGATGGCACATGCGCAGGAACGGCACCCGCTTCTACTGCAGCGGGGTCACCACTGGCCTTGGCGAGAGCGGTCAGGCGGGCTTCGTCAAGATCGCGCGCGATCTCACGCCGCGGCGGCAGGCGGAGCTGGCGCTGACCCAGGCGCATGCGGACCTGGAGAGTCGAGTGAGCGCACGCACCGTCGAACTCCAGACGGAGGTTGAACAGCGGACGTCTGCCCAGGAGGCCGTCTCGCAGCTGCTGCGACGGCTGGTGACCGCCCAAGAGGACCAGCGCAGCCGCATCTCGCGCGATCTTCACGATCAGCTCGGCCAGCAACTCACCGCGCTACGTCTCGCCCTCGAACGCCACCGTGAACAGTGCACAGGCAGCGCAACCGCCGATCTCGATCGCGCGCAGGAGCTGACCCGCGATCTTGACTCCGCAGTCGATTTTCTGGCGTGGGAGCTGCGGCCGGCGATTCTCGATGACCTCGGCCTGGCAGCCGCGCTGCCGCGATATCTCGAGGACTGGTCCTCTCACCACGGCGTCGCCGCACGGTTCCAGTTCACGGGGGCCGGTGACGGCCGGCTTGCGCCGGAGGTCGAAACGACCTTTTATCGGGTCGCGCAGGAAGCTTTGAACAACGTCGTCAAGCACTCCCATGCCAGCCGCGTCGATGTCGTGCTGGAGAGACGCGACGGCGAAGTGCGGCTGATCGTGGAGGACGATGGGTCCGGGTTTGACGTCACCGCCAACGACGTGGCGGACAGGGGGATCGGACTGGCCGGCATGCGCGAGCGCGCCACGCTGGTCGGCGGGACCCTGCTCGTCGAATCGACACCTGGGAAGGGCACCTCAGTGTTTCTACGGGTGCCGCGGAGCTGAGGGTGCCGCCGATCCGCATCCTCCTCGCCGACGACCACGAGACCGTCCGGCAGGGCTTACGGCTGCTGCTCGACGCGCAGGCCGATATGCAGGTCGTGGGGGAGGCCGGTGATGGCGACCTGGCCATCGAGCGGGCGCGTACTCTCCGCCCGGATGTGGCGGTCATCGATATTTCCATGCCGAAGACCAACGGACTGGTTGCCGCCCGGGGGATCCGCGCCAGCGCGCCGGAGACGGCCATCATCGCGCTGACGCGGTTTGCCGATGCGGCGTACGTGAAGGAACTCCTGGCCGCCGGGGCAATGGGTTACGTGCTGAAGCAGAGTGCATCAACGGAATTACTGCGCGCCATCCGCGCCGTGGCGCGTGGACAACGTCACCTGGATGCCACCCTCGACGACCGGAACACTCCCGCTCGAGGTCAACGTGCCCAGCGAGCGACGCCGCTCATCACCGAGCGGGAGGCGGAGGTGCTGCGGCTGATGGCGCGGGGGCACAGCAACAAGGAGATTGCCCAGGCGCTCGGCGTTGCCGTCAAGACCGTGGAAGTTCACAAGGCCAATGCCATGCGAAAGCTCGAGCTCGGCGGCCGCATCGACGTGATCAAATACGCCGTGCTGCAGGGATGGTTGAACGAGGCCTAGGCGCATCACTGCTGAGCTGCTTTGCTCCACGCGTACGGGTTATCCCCAATAGGCCGGGGCTCGAGGTTCGTGGGAAGGTTGTCGCTATGCTGCCGACCCGTGCCTATCTGGACGTGCCGCGGTTCTCACCGAATGCGTCAGGCGCGCGCGTGCGACCTGAAGTTCATGAGGCCATCGTCATTGCGGCTGCCGCCGACACGATCGAACAGTTCCCATCGGCCCAGCTCACTCGATACGCCGCTTACACCACCAAAGAGGCCGTGCGGCTGATCGAAACGGCACGTCCGCGCATTGTCGTCATCGACTGGGACGTTCCCGAGATCGACGGCGCTGCCGTGTGCGTCGCGGCGTTGAAGTTTCCGCAGACCGCTGTGCTCGTGACGCTGGCGTCGCCGGAGAGGGCACCCGCTGCCCTCAAAGCCGGGTGCCATTCGATCCTCCTGAAGCCATTTGCGCCGAATCTCGTCGCCGGCCGCTGCGGACGTTTGTCGAGGGAATTGCCCGCGGCACCGGCGGTCAGAGGGGCGTCGCATCAGAGTGGCACCCACCGATCCTGGCCCGCCACGAACTGCCCGCGCTGCCAGGAGCCGTCCGCAATCAGCTTCGAGTTCCACAGCTACCGCCGCATGTGGTACGCCTGCCTCGCGTGTGATGCGGTGTGGCTCGGGGCGCGGCAGGAGTAGGATTGCCTCCCGTGGAGGCATCGATGCGGATTCGTACGCTGGCAGCTGTCACGTTGATTTGGGGTGGGCTGACGATCGTCACGGCGGCGCAGGGACCGCCGGCGGCACCCGGGGCGCAGGGTGGCCGCGGGCCAGCGGCGCCGCCGATGACCATGGCCATTGCGGCGTTCGCCGACGGCGCCCCGATTCCAGTCAAGCACACGCAGGCGGGCGACCAGGTGTCACCCGCGATTGCCTGGATGAACGCGCCGGCGAACACCCAGAGCTTCGTCCTGCACTTCCACGACGCGGAAGTGGCACGGAACAAGACCACCGAGGATCAGCTGCACTGGATCGTCTGGAACATTCCGGGGACGTCAACCGGATTGCCCGAGGGCGTGCCGATGGGCGATCGCCCGGACGGCAGCCATCAGCAGAGTGCGAGCGGCGCCGTCTATCGCGGTCCTGGCGCGCCTGCCAACGGTCCGCTGCACCACTACACCTTCGAGGTGTTCGCGCTCGACACCAAGCTCGATGTCACCGCAGCGACCGACCCGTTCGAGACGCGCACCAACGTCTTCAAGGCGATGCAGGGCCACGTGCTGGGCAAGGCGGTGTACGTCGGGATGTTCAAGAGACCCCAGTAAGGTCCGGCTCAAGCCGGACCCCACAAGCGTCCCGACCACTCCACACGTAGGGTCTGGCTTCAGCCAGACCTTGCTAAGTAGGGTCTCGCTCGAGCCGGACCCCACTAGCGTCCCGACCACTCCACACGTAGGGTCTGGCTTCAGCCAGACCTTGCCAAGTAGGGTCTCGCTCGAGCCGGACCCCACTAGCGTCCCGACCACTTCACACGTAGGGTCTGGCTTCAGCCAGACCTTGCTACGTAGGGTCTGGCTTGAGCCGGACCCACAAACATCCCGACCACTTCACACGTAGGGTCTGGCTTCAGCCAGACCTTGCTAAGTAGGGTCTCGCTCGAGCCGGACCCCACAAGCATCCCGACCACTTCACACGTAGGGTCTGGCTTCAGCCAGACCTTGCTCAGTCGCGAGCAACGCGATCAATTTTTCGCTCAGGGCCGGGCCCAAATCGTCGATGCGCGCGATGCGTGTCGCGTTGCGATAGAACCGCGAGACGTCGTGGCCGATCCCAATCGCGGCCAGGCGGACGGGCGATCGCGTCTCGATGGCGTCCACCACCGACACGAGGTGGCGATCGAGGTAGTCGTAGCCATTCGCCGCGAACGTGGCTTCGTCCATCGGCGTCCCGTCCGACACGACGACGAGGATGCGGCGGCGCTCGGGACGTGCGACGAGGCGCCCATGCGCCCACGCGAGCGCTTCGCCGTCGATGTTCTCTTTCAGCATCTCGTCGTGCAGGAACAGGCCGAGGCCGACGCGCGCGCGGCGCCACGGCACGTCACCCGACTTGATGACGATGTGCTCGAGCGCGTTGAGGCGGCCTGGATTCTCCGGATAGCCGGCCGCAGCCCACTGGCGTGCGGGCTCGCCGCCGTCCCAGTCGCGGGTAGTGAAACCGAGGACTTCGCAGCGGACGCCGCAGCGTTCGAGCACACGGGCGAAGATCTCGACCGTCATTGCCGCGATCTGCATCGGCCGCCCGCGCATCGAGCCGGAGTGGTCGATCAGCAGCGTCACCGCGGTGCTCGGAAACGGCGACTCCAGTTCCTGCTTGAATGGACGCGCCGCACCGCGGCTGGCGACGAACGGCGCCAGGCGTGACGCGTCGAGCAGCCCCTCGTCCAGGTCGAAGCGCCACTCCCGCATCTGCTTCGCCATCAGCACGCGCATCAGCCGCTTGGCGAGCCGCGCAATCACCGCACGCGTGCCGGCCATGTCCGCTTCCAGCTTCTGGCGGAGCAGCGCGAGCTCCTCGCGCGTCGCCAGGGCGGATGCCGTGACGACCCGATCGAAGGCCGTGGTGTACGCGAGATAGCCGGCGTCGCCGATCGCGTGGTCGGCCGGTTGCTCCGCGAGCGTGGACGACCCGAGATCGTCACGCCGCGCGTCGCCCTCGTCGCGGCGGGTGCCACCGGGCCTGGCATACCGGCCGCGGCGGATATCCGAGCTGGGCCGTCGCGGCGGTGCCGCAGGCGCGGCGGCGTCGGTGGACGCGAAGCGGGCCAGTGTCCGGGCGGCACGTGCTGCCCACCCCGCGGCCAGCTCCGCGAAGCGCCGCTGGTCTGTGAGGATCGCCGACAGCTCCTGGAGCTCGGCGCGCAGTGACGCGGCGATCGCGCTGTCCACCTGCTGGACCGCGGCGGCTTTTTCGCGGGGCGAACGCTGGCCGCTGAAGGCCTCGAATGCCAGCCATCGCACACCGGCGGCATCCGTTCCCGGGTGCGCGAGGAGGTTGCGAGCGACGCCGCGAAGCCAGCGCGCGCCGAGCGCATCGAGGCGCGCGAGCGCCAGCGCGTCGTAGATGCTGGCGGCTGCCGCATCGGCGGGACGCCACTGCAGGTGCACGGCGGCGTCCTGGAACCGTCGGCGCAGCGCGACGCGATCGCCGTACGCGCGAAGGCTGCCGACCGTCATCGCGTCGAGCGTGCCGAAGGCGGCGTCGGTCTCCGGACTCCCGGCGAGCGCACGCGTGCATCCCGACACGGCGTCGAGCGCGGCAGACGTCACCGGATCTGTATGACGCACCACAGCTCCCACCCCCAACCACCAACCAGCAACGACTGGCTACGAGCTACCAGCCAGGTCCACCCCCACACTGCGCTGATAGAACTCCGTGACCAGCGCGCGTTCGTCTTCGTCGCAGCGGTTCAGGAATGTCAGCTTGAACGCGAGCGCGACGTCGTGGAAGAGGGTCGCGTTCTCGGCCCATGTCACGACGGTCCGGGGCGACATCACTGTGGACAAGTCGCCGTCCGCAAACGCGCGACGGGTCAAAGCGGCGAGCGCCACCATTGCACTGACGGTCTCGCGTCCCGCGGCGTGGCGATACTCCGGGCACCGTGCCAGCACCACCTCGACCTCGCGATCGTGCGCCAGGTAATTGAGCGTGACGACGATGTTCCAGCGGTCCATCTGGCCCTGGTTCAACGGTTGCGTGCCGTGATAGAGGCCGGTGGCGTCGCCGAGGCCGACGGTGTTGGCCGTGGCGAACAGCCGGAAGGCGGCGTGCGGTTCGATCACGCGGCTCTGATCGAGCAGCGTCAGGCGCCCTTCCAGTTCGAGGACGCGCTGAATGACGAACATCACGTCGGCGCGTCCGGCGTCGTACTCGTCGAAGACGAGCGCGCAGGGGCGTTGCAGCGCCCACGTGAGGATCCCCGGCTGGAATTCGGTGACCTGGACCCCGTCGCGCAGGACGATGGCATCCTTGCCGATCAGATCCATGCGGGTGACGTGGCCATCGAGGTTGACGCGCACGCACGGCCAGTTCAACCGCGCGGCGACCTGCTCGACGTGGCTCGACTTGCCCGTCCCGTGACGCCCCTGTATCAGGACCCGCCGGTTGTGCATGAAGCCGGCGAGCAGGGCCAGCGTCGTGTCGCGATCGAAGACGTAATCCCGATCGAGCGCCGGTACATGGTCGTCCGGAGTGGAGAACACCGGGACGAGGAGATCGGAGTCGATGTTGAACAGCTCGCGCGCCGGGCGGGTGGAATCTGGGGTCTGCACGGATGTCCTGATTCTAGTTGCGACCGCCACCAGTCACGATCACCACGGAGCCGCAGAGGCACAGCTGCTGCAGGGCTCCGTGCCGCATCAGGTTTTGGGCTTTTCCGCGTGCGCCTCGAGGGCGACCTGATGAAAGTAGTGCGTGACCTCGTCGCCGTGCTGGAGCAGCCAGTCGATCGACGGCTCCTGCCGCATCGCCTTCGTGAGCGCCTTGGTCGTCGCCTCACGCTGCGTCGCGAAGAGCACCGCGGGGTCGTAGTCGGGCGCGTCCACCACCGAGGGGTCGAGCCAGACCGAGATGATGATGCCGAGCTCGTTGGCGCGGTCACGCGGGATGGCGCCGCTGCGTACCGCGTCGAGCACGCCGTGGGCGATCGCCGCCTGGACGGTGCCCATCAGGATGTTGGTGTAGCGGGTGCTGTTGACCGTGACCTTGCTCACCATCAGCGTGGCGGGCTTGACCTGGACGTCGCTGTTGAGCAACGCGAACACGCGGGTATGGCCCTGGACCTGTCCGGCCAGTTGTTGCGCGAACGCCTGGCCGACCGGGCCGTCGAGCTCGCCGATGATGACTTCCGGTTCTGCCGCCGACCACGCCTGATCGGCTTCGACCAGCGCCTCGCCGGTCCGAAGGATGATTCGTTCGCTCATGCTGCCCGTGTACTCCGTGAGAATCCGTCGAAACCGGCATTGTAGTCGCCCCGCGGGACGCCGCCTAAGGTAGGATTTCCCGATCTTCTTTTCCTCAATGGAGAGACCGATGAAGTCTTCACTGTTCATGGCGGGCGCCGCGGCGGTCATTGCCGGCGGCGTGCTGTTCGCGCAACAGAACTCGACCGCGCCGCAGCCGCGCGCGAACGCCCTTCCCCCCGTCGCTCCGGCGCAGCCGAAGTTCGGCCGGACGGTTCCCCGTCCCGAAGGGGCGCTGCCGAAGGTGCCAGAGGGATTCACCGTGTCGGTCTATGCGGAACTCCAGGCGCCGCGCCTGATGGTCTACGCGCCGAACGGTGACCTGTTCGTCAGTTCGCCGGCCGCCAACAGCATCACGGTGCTCCGCGATGCGAACAACGACGGCAAGATCGAAGACAACGAGAAGACTGTGTTCGCGCAGGGTGCACCGCCGCCAGGACGCGCGGGTGGTGGCGGCGGAAACGCTGGTGGCGGTGGCGGAGGACGTCGGGCTGGTGGTGCGCCTCCGCCGCCGCCGGTGGCTGCGGCGCCGGCCGCGGTGAATCCGACCGTGAATGGACCGCTGCTCGGTGCGGCCGCGCCTGCGTGCGCCGCGCCGCCGGCGGACTTCGTCAACAAGGGCGCCGGCCAGGTGGCGGCGCCGTTCGGTCTCGCCTTCAACAACGGTTACCTGTACGTCGGCAACACCGGCTCGCTGGTGCGCTTCAAGTACGCCAGCGGTGATCAGAAAGCGCAGGGCGAACCGGAGAAGCTGATGGACCTGCCCACCGGCGGCCACTCGACCCGCAACGTGCTGTTCAACCGCGCCGGAACGAAGATGTACGTCGCCGTCGGCTCCAATTCGAACAACAACGCCGGCGAAGACTGCCGCCGCGCCGCGATTCTCGAGTTCAACCCCGATGGCTCGGGCTACCGCGTGTTCGCCTCCGGCATCCGCAACCCGGTCGGCCTGGCCTGGCAGCCGGGTACCAACACGCTGTGGACCGCGATGAACGAGCGCGACAACCTCGGTGACGATCTCGTTCCCGACTACGCGACGTCGGTGAAGGATGGCGGCTTCTACGGCTGGCCGTATTCCTACATCGGCAAGAACTACGACCCGCGCTACCAGGGCGCGTTCCCCGATCTCGTCAACCGCGCGATCGTGCCCGACGTCCTGGTTCCGGCGCACTCCGCCGCACTCGGAATCACCTTCTACGACGGCAACCAGTTCCCGCAGCGCTTCCGCAACGGCGGCTTCATCGCGCTGCACGGATCCTGGAACCGGTCGGTCGCCAACGGTTACAAAGTGGTCTTCTTCCCGATGAACAACGGCCGGCCGGGCCCGATCGAGGACTTCGTCAGCGGCATGCTCGCCAGCAACGGCGAGAACGGCTCCGCCATCGACGCCTGGGGCCGTCCCGTCGGCGTCACCGTCGCCAAGGACGGATCGCTGCTCGTGTCGGATGATGGCTCGAACGTGATCTGGAAGGTGAGCGCGAAGAAGTAACGACTACTCAGTCTTCAACGCCCGTAACGGATCCAACCGCCACACTCGTCGCGTCGGGGCGATCGTCGCGAGGACTGCGGCGATCGCCAGGACCGCGCCAGCGGCGGCAAAGCTGCTGGCGTCCAGCGGCGTCACGCCATAGAGCAGCGAGCCGAGGAGCCGTGTCGACGCTGCCGCAGCGGGGACGCCCATCGCCATCCCCACGAGCGCTGGCAGGACGGCGTGACGGAGCACGATCGCGGCGATGTCGCGGCGTGTCGCCCCCATCGCGATACGGATGCCGAGCTCCTTCGTGCGTTGCGCCATTGCACAGGTGGCGACGCCGTAGACGCCGATGGCGGCGATGATCAGCGCGATGACGGCGAGCGACGTGAACACGACCGCGCTCTGCCGCTCGGTCCGCAGCGACGCGCCGACGCGATCGTCCAGTGTCGTGACGTCAGCCACAATGGCGTTGCCGTCGACCGCCCAGATGCGGCGACGAACGTCGTTCGCCAGCGATGCCGGGGACACGCCCGTCGTCCGCACCATCATCGACATCTGCGCCGACATCACTCCGAGACGCCCGATCTGCGCCACGCCCATGTACATCAGCGGTGGAATCTCGTCTCGCAGCGTGTTGCCCGGCACGTCGCGGGCCACGCCGACGATCGTCACGTCATGGCCGTCGACCCGCAGCGTCGCGTCGATCAGCGATCGGCCGGCGGCGAACCGGCGCTGCAGCGCCTGGTTGACCACGACGACGAGGCCGGATGTCGCCGTATCCGTGTCAGCCAGTTCACGGCCCTCCACGATGGGCGTGCGCATCGTCCCGAAGTAATGAGGTGACACCACCAGCACGTTGACGTTCTGGTCCGCCGGTGGAACGAGCCCCTGCACGGCCACACCGCCGAACCCTGGCCCGAACGGTGCGAGCGGTCCGGCACTGGCGAACACTGTCGACGCCACGCCTGGCAGGGTGTCGACCTGTTCGGCGGTCCGCGCCAAATACGCCGCCAGCGTAGCGCTGGCGGTTGACAGGTCGCGGGCAGCGCCTCGCCATCCCTGACCTGGTGACAGGCGAAGAGTCAACACGTTGTGTGCGTCGAAGCCAAGCTCTTTCGTCTCGAGGTTGCGGAAGGTCTGTGCCACCAGCAGGGCCCCCAGCACGAGCACGAACGTGAAGCCGGCTTCAGCGGAAAGGAGCGCCTGCCGGACACCTGACCGTCCACTCATCGCTGCCGTTCCGCCTTCGTTGAACGCCGCAACCACGTCGAGCCGACGAACAGCCGAGAGCGACGCCAGGCCGCACACGAGTCCGGTGACGGTGGCGAGCGCGGCGTTGAACGCGAAGACCGACCAGTCGATGCCGATCTCGGCGACATGAGGCATCCGGTCGGCGAGCAGCGGTCGTGCGGCGGCGCCGGCCCACCAGGTGATCAGCAGCGCCAGCATGGCGCCGATCAGGGCCAGGACGAGACTCTCGGTCAGCGTCATGCGCACCAGTCGTCCGAGCGGAGCGCCCATTGCGGCGCGCACCGCCAGCTCACGTTGGCGCGACGACGCGCGCGCCAGGAGGAGGTTGGCCACGTTGGCCGCTGCCACGAGTAATACCAGCGCCACGGTGGCCATGACGAGCAGCAGCCACCTTCGCAATGAGCCGGCGAGCGTCTCGTGCAGCGACGCCACTCCGACACGCGCACTGTCGGCGAGCGCCTGGCGGACCTGAGCGAGATCGGTGTCGCGATAGATCGGCAGGAGGTCGGCGGCGGCCGTTGCCGGCGTGGCGCCGGCCTTGAGCCGGCCGATCACATTCAGAAACTGTGACGGGGAGACGACCTTGAGCAGCCCGGGCTGCTGATCTTCAGCGATGCCGGTCGCCGGGCGGAGGCCGCTGACTGGGAACCGGAATGTCGGCGACGTTACGCCGACGATGGTGAGCGGTGCGTTGTTGATCGTCAGCGTGCGGCCGACGATGGCGCGATCGCCGTTGAATCGGCGCTGCCAGAATTCGTGGGTCAGCAGCCCCACGCGTGGCGCACCCGGCCGGCTGTCCGCCTCGGTGAAGTCGCGCCCGGTGATTGGCGGCGTGCCGAGAAACGACAGGAAGTTCCAGGTCACATCCGCCGAGTCCACGGCCGTCGGGCTACCGTGATCGAGCAGCGTCGCTGCACCTGGTCCGATGAAACCGGCCACCGAGCTGACCTGGTTTGCCCTCTGCAGAAGCGCCTCGAACGCGCGGCCGGACGTCAGCGCAAACACCGGCGGTGTGATGATGACCAGCTGGTCGGGGGCGCGGTAGGGAAGCGGACGAAGCACGATCGCATTGAAGGCGCTGAACAGCGCGGTGTTGGCGCCGATGCCGATGGCGAGCGTGAGAATGGCCACGATTGCGAAGCTGCGATGCCGGTTCAGCGACCGAAGCATCTGCCACCCATCGCGCCGGGCATCGTCTATCCAGGCAAACGAACGGGCGTCGCGGTGCAACTCCTTCGCCTGTTCGACGCCGCCGAGCGCGCGTCGAGCGGCGAGGTGCGCGTCCGTTGGCGACAGGCCCCGGCGCCGGAACTCGTCTTCGAGCAGTGCCAGGTGCGCGGTCAGTTCGCGCGCCAGTTCTGATTCCGTCCGGCCTGGCCGTACTGCATTGACGAGCCTGAGCGCGAGGCGCCGGGCGGCCGCGATCACGCTGGTCATGCTTCACCCGCGAGCAGCTTGTTGACGAGGGCCGAGAGCCGCCGCCATTTCTCCGCCTGCTGCGCCAGCGCCTTGGTCCCGGCCGCCGTCAGCGCGTAGTACTTTGCCTCGCGATTCGCCTCCGTGGTTTGCCAGGTGCCCTTGATCCATCCCTTCTGCTCGAGGCGGACGAGCGCGGGATAAAGCGTGCCCTGGTTGAGCGTCAGCGGATGATCGGCAACCTGTTCGAGCCGGGTCGCCAGCGCATACGCATGTTGCGCCCCCATGGTAGACAGCGATTGCAGGACGATCAGGTCGAGCGTTCCCTGCAGCAACTCGACCCGCGGCGTGTGTTCACTGGGCATTCAAGTGGACTCCGCGCAGGAAGGTCTCACGCTTCCACTGGCATGTCAAGTGAACAAGGTCGTTCGAACGACTCGAACGATTCGAACGACCCGAACGATCCGAACGATCCGAACGATCCGAACGATCCGAACGATCCGAACGATCTGTTAGCATTCGCGCCCATGCAATGGCTCGGACGCGGCGTGGCGCTGGTGTGGCTGATGTCGGCAGCACTGCAGGCTCAGCAGGCGCGTCCCCAGCCGCCGGCTGGCGGCGTGCAGGTGGCGGTGCCGCAGGGGAATGCCGCCGATCAACAGCGTGACGAGGCAGAGCAGCGGCGCGTCGCCGCTGAGCGTGCGAAGCTGGCGAGCCGGCCGGTTCCGCGCGCCGACGGGCATGTCGTCATCGGGCAGACGGCGAAAGAGAAAGGTGTCTGGCTTCCGGGCCCGGTCATCCCGAACCCGCTTGGCTTCACGGACATCCCGTATCAACCCTGGGCGAAAGCGCTCGCGGACGACCGCCGGACGCATCAACTCGAGCCGCATGCCCGCTGCAAGCCGTCGGGTGTCGCCCGCCAATTCTTCACGCCGTACGGCGTCGAGTTCCTCGAGCTGCCCGGGATTCAGCGCGCGTACGTCTTCGACATCGGCGGACCGCACACGTATCGCACCATCTACCTCGACGGGCGCGCGCATCCGGCCTCGGTCGCGCCGACCTATTACGGTCATTCAACCGGGCGGTGGGACGGCGACACGTTGGTGGTGGACACCGTCGGCTTCAACGAGGATTTCTGGATGGACCGCGGGATGTTGCCGCACACGACGCGCCTCCACACCGTGGAGCGCTTCACGCGTACCGCCTTCGACACGCTGCGCTACGAGCTGACCATCGACGATCCCGGTGCCTATACCGCGCCGTTCAGCGGACGCATGGATCTGAAGTGGGAGGACGGGACCGAACTCTTTGAGTACGTGTGCCAGGAAGAGAACTACGCGCCGACGTTGATGGTCGGTCAGGGCACGAAGGTCGATCGCAGCAGTCTCATCGTCCCCTGACGGCTGGTTGGCCGCCGTTTGAGCGTGATTTGTCTGCCGCACGGCAGCGTTTTGTCGTCCCCTGCAGCCACGCGCCGCTGACCATCCTGTCGTCCAACTCGATTCTCTGGCGATTCTCTCCGTGTTTGGTGACGGTCAGCAGCTTGCAGCGCCAGCCCATGCTTGCGTCGGGTCTGCGCGTCAGCCGGGCCGGCACACGTCTACCGTTTCGCTCGAGGGAGTCGTCAAATCGTGAGAAAGCATCTGGCTTGGATCAGGGTGGCCCTGGTCGCCGTCATGGCCATGGGTTTTGCCGCCGGGGATGCGCGCGCGGCGGCCATCAACCTGACCACGCCCGGCGACGAGTACGAGAGCTCGTTCTACACGCTGGGCTTTGAATTCACCGTCAGTTCGCTTCTGTCCGTCAACTCGCTGGGCGTGTACGACAGCGGCCAGGACGGACTGGCGGACTCTGCCAACGTCGCCATCTGGCTGGCGTCGGGCGGTGCACCCCTGGCGTCGGTCGTCGTGCCGGCGGGCGTGGGTGGTGACCTCGACGGCTACTTCCGGTACGCCAGCATCGCTCCGCTGCTCCTGACGCCAAACGTGCACTACGTCATCGGGGCGTTCCTGGCAGGCGACCTGGCGACGTCGTTCAACACCGGCCAGGGCGGGGTGGCAACGGTGGACCCCCTTGTCACGATCGTCCTGGATCGGTTCTCGAATTTCGACAGCGCCTTCGGGTTCCCGACGGAGACCAACGGTGAGGCGGGAGCCTGGCTCGGCGCCGACTTCCGGGCGACGGCGCCCGCCCCGGTTCCGGAACCCGCAACGCTGGGTCTTCTGGGTCTCGGCCTGGCGGCGATTCGCGCGGCCCGGCGGCGCAAGGCCTGACACAGTTCGGTCACTCGAGCGGTCCCTGAAAGGCCGCTCGGGGTCACGACGTTTTCGCCCGCCGCGACGAGGGAATTGACCGATCCGAACGTGTTAGGATCCCGCGCCATGAAGGGTCTTATCCGTTTCGTACTAGCGTCGTCGATCTCAGCGGTGATCGGTGCGGTCGCATTCCAGTCACACGCCTTCGCACAGCAGCCCCCGGCAGGACCGAATAACGGCGTCCAGGTGGCCGTCCCGCAGGGGAATGCTGCACAACAAGCGCAGGATGCCGCGCGGCAGCGCCAGCAGCAGAACGCGCGCAACGCCCTCGCCAACCAGCCGGCTCCGCGCACCGCGGCCGGTCACATCATCCTGGGCAACACCGACAAGGTGAAGGGCGTCTGGATTGGCAGCAACCTCGGCTTCTGCAACAGCAACACCGTTGCCGCACCTCCGTCACTGAATCCTGGCGCGGGGGGAAAG
>JADMIO010001148.1_pt1 | contig 42001 bp, 44 predicted proteins | sample 8958161 | NCBI WGS metagenome assembly JADMIO01 (sample SAMN16585339, study PRJNA669376) | soil metagenome | isolation source: Crop rotation soil | place: USA: Cullars Rotation, Alabama | collected 2011 | reverse complement strand
TATTCCCCACTGCTGCCTCCCGTAGGAGTCTGGACCGTGTCTCAGTTCCAGTGTGGCTGATCATCCTCTCAGACCAGCTATCCGTCGTAGCCTTGGTAGGCCATTACCCTACCAACTAGCTGATGGAACGCGGACCGATCCTTGGGCGCGGGTTTAACCCCGCTTTCTTCCATCGAGGCGCACCTCAATGGAACACATTCGGTATTAGTCCACCTTTCGGTGGGTTATTCCCAACCCTAGGGCACGTTATCCACGTGTTACTCACCCGTGCGCCGCTGTCCCCGGGAGCAAGCCCCCGGTTCTCGCTCAACTTGCATGTGTTAGGCATGCCGCCAGCGTTCGTTCTGAGCCAGGATCAAACTCTCCAGTTTAAACCTTGCTTTGTTTTTTTGCGTTGCTATTAAAAATAACAACGACTTTTATTTTTTCGAAATTGACGTTGCTTATGATTTTTTGAACTGTTATTTAGTTTTCAGAGAACCTTCCTGCTCTAGCTTTAGGCCTAGACCTAAAAACACTCGGCGACTTGCGCTTTCACAGATTTCCTTCTGTGTTTCTCAGCAAGTGGGCAGATACTAGCGTCAGTGGAGAATTCGTCAAGCACTATTCCAAAAAAAAGTTAAAAAAAAATTCTAGCCCGTAATGACGCGGAATTTTTCTGCTTTTATTTTTCTACTAACAGTCTTTGATTGATAAATCTTCCTGAAAACCGAAAATTATTTGCTTTAAATGATCTTTTTGTGAGACTCCTAACAGTAAACGATCGACTCCCAGAGCAATTCCTGCGATCGGTGGCTGACCAACCAGGGCGTTGATCAGATTATTATCAAGAGCGAATATTGGCTTATCTAGTCGTTTTCTTTCATTATTTTCCAAATCAAAGCGTCTTGTTAACACCTCAGGATCGCGGCATTCCTGATAAGCATTAGCGATCTCTAATCCGCGAAAATAGATCTCAAATCGTTCGCAATAGAGCGGATTATCAGCACAAGCTTCTGATAACGCGGCTAACTGGAGCGGCCAACGACAGATCACGCTGGGGTGATTTTTGGGAAGCTGAGGTTCTACGTATTTTAACATTATATGAAAGAAAGCATCTTCAAAGCTTGCCTGAGGGGGAAGGCGTTCACCGCGCTTGGTTAATATTTCCTGTAATAATGCTTTGTTGCCTGAATTTATTGCTGAAAGAACCATAGGCAGATCGATCTGTGCCAGCTCAGCAAAAAGCAGATCTATATCATAATAGAGAAAAGGTTCGATCGCTGGCAAATCAATACTTAGTTCAGTTTGGGCATTTTTATGGGCCAACTGAAAAATCGCCTGGCAATCTCTAAGCAAATCATTAAGGCTTGCATTAGTGCGATACCACTCCAGCATGCTAAATTCGCGGGCGTGACTAGCGCTTGGACGATCATCTCTAAATACTTTTGCTAGCTGATAAATATTGACACCCGAAAGACTAAGAGCGCGTTTAAGCCATATTTCTGGAGAAGTATGGAGTTGGCCAGATCCACCATAAAGCGAGCGGCACATAACGGGATCAATATTAGGATCCGGGGTATTAGTGTTGATCAATATTGGTGTTTCAACTTCCAAAAACTTATTTTCTTCAAAATATTTTCTTAATGAGCGGTTAAAGCTCGCACGAAAATTTAACACGCGCGGATCAAAAACTCCGGTGCCACAGTTCTTCATAGATTCACCTGATGGTTAAATTTCTGCGCGACCACAGTAGCTCTGTTTGGAGACTGCCTATTAAGAGCGATCACCATGGCTGCAATATTACTGCTAAACTCTCGCAAATATTTAGCAGGAACCCCCTCACTGCGAGCAAAATTTTGCTTGACTGGATCAACATAATTTCCGGCTAATTTCATACCAAAATGCAAATGATAACCAGTAGCAAGACCGGTTTTACCTACATAACCTATTACCTGTCCCTGATTTACCCGAGCTCCCACATGGATGCCTGGCGCCAGCTTGGTGGCATGTAAGTATTCTGTTTCGTAGCCGTTCATATGTTTTAATCTCACCCAATTACCATTAAATCGGCTAAATCCGGCATTGGTGACCACTCCATTAGCAACCGCCATAAAGGGTGTCCCCCGATTCGCTCCATAATCTACACCGTTATGGGGTTTGATACGCTTTTGCACTGGATGAAAGCGGTGTTTATTAAAACCAGAAGTGATACTTGCGAGCTTAAGGGGCGCTTTTAAGAAAGCATTTTTTAAAGAACGCCCTTCATGATCAAAAAAACCAGCAACTTTACCATCAACAGACTCAAAATAAAAACCTCTTAAGCTCTTACGCTCGCCGCTGTACTCAGCTGCCAATACTCGCCCATATCCAACAAATCTGCCATCAGCGATATTTTTCTCTACGATCATTTGGTAGCTATCGCCCTCACGCGTATCGCGAAAAAAATCTATCTGCCAAGCAAATATATCAGCAAAACTATTAACCAGCTGAGCATCGCCGCCTTGTTCTACAATAGCAGAGGATATACTATTACTAACAACACCGTTTATTAAGGCATGTTCACGATATACTTGGGTTTTATTTACTGAGATCTTAACTTCACCACCCATATCTTTGGCTAGGCTTGCTTTAACACTATAGGCCAGCCCGTTTTCATCTTTAGAATAGAGTTCAATGGCCCGAGTGGTCATCGACTCGTTCTCTTGACCAAGCAACCCACGCTGCATGCTGGTGATCCGTTTTCGACCATAAGCACATCACCCGGCTTAAGTGATCTTAGCTTTAGCTGCTTACCTAAAGCTTCGGCCAGAATTTCTGATTCACGCGCAGGGACCTGCATACGTCTAAGCGCAGAAAACAGGCTTTCTCCTCCACGAATCTCATCGTATTGACGCGAGCTCACGCCAAAATAACCATCAAGTAAGCTACTTGGGGTTATTGCTTCTTCTGGTCCATTAAGCTGATCAGAAAGAGAAGTAGTCAATAAAACTTGGTTGTTATTGCTCTTGGCCCTATTGATGCTCCAAATAAATACACCCAACCCCCCTATGAGCACCATAACCAATATGGGCTTAAGGCGGCGGGGTTTAGGCCGAAATCTAGGCAAATAACGATCTGAGACACCAATTCTCATATAAGGCCCTTATCCAAGACATTGTTAACTATTTATATTTTATTAGATTTTCTTAGCAAAAAAATTTATATATTTACAGAATCTTCTATTTACACTTGCCTTCCTTCATACTAGCTCTCTTGACAGAAAAGGTGTAAAAATCCACCTTCTCTAGCAATTCTCTCTGGAGTAAATAAACTATGAAACGCACTTTTCAACCAGGCAAACTTAAACGCCTTCGGGTACACGGATTCTTAAGTCGCATGGCAACTAAAGATGGACGTAAAGTAATTAGCCGCAGAAGAGCTAAAGGACGTAAGGTCTTGGCTCCAACTGCTTATCAAAAATAAGTTTTGCGCCGTGCAAGAAAGCACCCATATAGCGTCGTTAACGTTTACGAAAGAAAAGCGTATCCGTAAACGACGTGATTTTTTGCGCGTACAACGACGCGGTTCACGAGTATTTGGTCGTTATGTTGTGATCGTTGCTCAAGCAGACAATTTTGGTAAAATTGGTATCACCGTTCCTAAAAAAGTTGGTGCTGCCCATGAACGTAACAAAATAAAACGGCGAGTACGCCATATTTTTCGCCATCAGCAAGATCTCTTCACCAAGCGTTCACTGGTAATAATTGCTAAACCAGCCGCTAATTTAGTTAGTTTTGCTGAGTTGTCGGGCGACATTGTGAGCGCCTGTGCACGTATTAAGTTAGATTCTAAACCCCGAGCTTACCGTCAGAGATAATAACATGTCTATGTTTGATGATTTTGACACCGTCATTGGCTTTGAGTGCCACGTACAACTTAACACTAAATCTAAATTATTTTCGTCGGGAGCAAATGCTTTCGGGGCTCCTCCAAATTCATTGCTGGATATTGTCGACGCAGGGCTTCCGGGAGTACTTCCTGTTATCAATAGCTCAGCAATAAACAGTGCTATTAGACTTGGCTTAGCTTTATCATGTGAAATACGACAAGAAAGCATTTTCTCTCGTAAGCATTATTTTTATCCAGACCTTCCTAAAGGTTATCAAATTAGCCAATTTGATAAGCCTATTTGTGAAAACGGCCATCTAACATTTTTGATTAACGGCATAGAAAAAACTATTCGTATCAGGCGTATTCATATTGAAGAAGATGCTGGAAAAAATACCCATGCTGATGGTATCAACGCAAGCTTTGTCGACTTTAACCGAGCAGGAACACCCTTATTAGAAGTTGTTAGTGAGCCTGACTTACGATCGCCTGAAGAGGCTATGGCTGCAATTAAGGCTCTTCGACAAGTCGTTACTTTTCTAAATATTTGTGACGGCAACATGCAAGAAGGGTCCCTAAGAGCTGATATCAATGTTTCTGTTAAAAAGAAGAACAGCTCCAAACTTGGCACTCGTACAGAGACTAAAAATCTTAATTCTTTCAGATATATTGGCCAAGCTATTAGCTTTGAAGCACGTAGGCAAATTCTCTTGCTTGAATCGGGTCAAGAAATCAATCTCGAGACCCGTCTTTGGGATCCAAACGCCAAAGAATCTCGCTCTATGCGCTCCAAAGAAGAAGCTCATGATTATCGCTATTTTCCCGATCCTGATTTATTGCCGCTGAGACTTACCGACGCTTTAATAAGCGAGCTTAAAGCAACCATTCCCGAGCTTGCCCGCCAGAAACAAGAGCGTTATCAAAATAGCCTCGGATTAAGTTCTTATGACGCGGAGATTCTAACAAGTGATCACCAATTGGCTGATTTTTTTGAAGATACTCTTAAACTTCATAATAATCCCAAAGCTATTGCTAATTGGATTATTAATGAACTTATTAAACATGCTCCAGAAGAGAGTGAATTTAACTTTTTAATTACTCCTCAGGCTCTAGCTGAGTTAGTAAGTCTGATCGATAATAAAATAATTTCTAATAATATTGCTAAACAGGTTTTTAATCATCTACTGGCAAATCCTAAACTTTCTCCTAAACAAATCGTCGCTGATAATAATTGGCAGGTACTTGCAGATCAAGACCAGATAGAAATTCTTATAGAACAAATTATTCGTGATAATCAAGAAGAAGTTAATAAATATCTCTCCGGAAAAACTAAAGTCTTTGGTTTTCTCATGGGCCAATTAATGCGCCTTTCTCAGGGAAAAATTGATCCAACTTCCGCTAATCAGTTAATGCTTAATAGCCTAGAGCGATTAAAGTCTAATTTGATAAAATAGATCTTATATTTCAATCGCCAATCCTTCAATAATCATGTTGAGTTGATCGGTTGATTGAAAATGAATAGTCAGCGCGTAAGAACCATTATTATCTCTTTTAAGCTCGGTTTTGAGGCCTAACTCATATTGTATTTTTTTCTGTACTTCCTGCAACATCGGGTCAGCTATTCCTGTAGCTACAGAATTGCTCTTCTTTATTTCTACTAGATTTAGGCCCCCTTTTATGGCTCTGATTAAGGCCTCCAAGCGGCGTACGCTGAGACCTTCTCGTACCACCTTCTTTGCTACCATCATCATGAGGTCGGCACTATCAAGTGATAACAGGGCTCGAGCATGACCCATGGAAAGCTCAGCGCCTGTCAGCATATTTTGAATGGGTAGCGGCAATTTTAGTAATCTTAAAGTGTTGGCAATGCTCGAGCGATCTTTAGCAACTCTCATTGCGAGCTCATCTTGATTTATCTTTAAGGACTCCATCAGGCGCCTATATGCCTGAGCCTCCTCAATTGGGTTGAGATCTTCCCTTTGAATATTTTCAACCAAAGCTACTGCTAAGGCCTGCTCGTTGACCAGATCCATGATTAAGCAGGGAAGCTTCATGATGCGGGCTATTTTAGCGGCACGCCAGCGGCGTTCACCGGCTATTATTTCAAAAATATCTTCTTTTTCTTCGCTCTTTCTCACCAATAAGGGCTGTAAGATTCCATGCTGAACCATGCTCGCTGCTAATTCTGTGATCTTTTCATCGTTAAAAAGGGATCGTGGTTGGACCGAAGAAGCCCTTAATGATTCTATGCTGAGCAGAATTATTTTAGGGCTGCTGTGTTTTTTATTCATCGATACGCCTCCCTTTAATACCATACGTTTTTAAGGTAAAAAGAATTTTAGCCAGCTCTTATGTCATGAAAAACTTGTAGCTCGTAAAAATTTTACCCTAAAAGAGCGCCTGTTTTGTTCCACGTGGAACGTTTTTTAATTCTTACTAAAAACCAATATCACGCGTGCCCCATGCTGGGGAAGTAAGTAAGGAAATTTCTCTATTAAACTAAGTCCGTGATTAGCAAGTTCTATTACAAGGGCTTCCTCATTTCCAGGAGTAGTCCATAAAGCCAATTTTCCCTTATTAGATAAACTCTTTTCTAAAATTCCAATATTTTTTACTGAAAATGCCGCCTTTGAAACAATAAAAAAAATATCAGACAATTCCTCTATTCTTATATTTTTTATGCTTAAGTTATTTAATTGCAACTCAGTTTTAACCATACGCAAGAAAGAGCATTTTTTCCTGCTTGATTCCACTAAAATAAAATTATTATTAGGATAAATAATCGCCAAAACAATCCCAGGTAGACCGTTACCTGAACCTGCATCAAAAATATCAGTTTTTACCTTTAAATAACGGGCGCCAATAATACAGTCCACGATCTCTACAATAAGGCTGTTTACATCTTTATTAGAAGATATCAAATTGTGAGTTTTGTTCCATAAAACTATAGCGTTAATATACTTATTAAAAACAACCAATTGATCGTCAGAAATATCGATATTGTTTATATTTTTAATATAATATCTCAAATCAGTATTATTACTCATGCTGGGCTCTCACTTTGGGGCTGCCTAAGATTTCGTAGCATCAACAGATTAAGCCGACAATCCGTAACGAAAAACTGACAGAATGTTTTCCACAGCTTTTACACAGGACCACATTAATCGGTTCAGGTTTTCCACAGGGTGTGGGAAACCTGTTCAATACTTAGATAGAATCTAGATATAAACTCCTTACGATGGTCAACTACCCTGTGGAAAACTGCCCCCACAAGATCCTGTAGACAAATATTTTCCACATGTTTCCCACAGCCAAGCAGAAACTATTGCCTCTCAAATCTTAAGATTAAAGGGTTTCCCACAGGGTCTTGTGGAAAAAGTGTTCGCAAACGCTATGGTTTCCCACAGGCTAGCTTGTTCCCACAAATTTCCCACAAACTATTCAACAGTTTTTCCACAGGGTGGATTACCTAAATTGCTTATTTGCTAGCGGGGAAAAAAGTTTTCCACATTTTCAACAGGGTATATGAATAAGAATAATTAAATAAATAATTTTTTAATATTTGGTGATGTGGAAAACTTTTATAAAAGGAAAAGAGTAAACTTTGAGGGACGGTGCCTTGTTGTTCGGTCCTAAGCACGGTATTTGTGTGATGGAATGGCCGAGCCGGGCGAAAAGAATGAAATAAGGCTCTTGGGTGAAGAAAATGGAAATAAGAATTGCGGTAAATGAACTCTCTCGGGCTCTCAATCTATTGCAGGGCGTCGTACAACGAAAAAATACTATGCCAATATTGTCCAACGTTCTTCTGAAAACCTCTGACCTAGCCGGGGTTTTCCTTAGTTCGACGGATTTAGACGTTGGAGTGCGCTTAAAAAAGAAATGTGAAGTGTTAAGTGAGGGAGAAACCACAGTCTCTGCTCGCTCTCTTCTCGATATTGTTAAGATGTTGCCTGGTCCCGATGTGACCTTGAAGACGCTTGAAAATAATCAACTTAGTATTCGCAGCGGTAGAACCAATGCCAAATTATTATCGCTACCCGCATCAGAATTCCCTCTCTTACCGTCAGATCAGGGAATTGCGTTTCAGCAAATGAGCTCAGAATTGTTTTTGGCGATGACACAGAAAACTCTTTACTCAACAAGTTCCGATGAAAATCGCTATAATTTGACGGGTGTATACTTTGAGCCCCAAACCGACGATAAAAGTAATATCGTGATGGTTTCAACCGACGGCCACCGTTTGAGCCGCGTAAAAGAATGTTTCGAGGGAGCTGATTTCAGTGGTTTTGAGGCTGCCACGCTTCCAAGAAAGGGCCTTGCAGAGCTCGTTAGGCTCCTGGAGAGCAGCAGCGAAGAAAACGCAACGTCGTTTCGTTTAGGGCTCTCGGCGCAGCACGCGATTATCTTAACCGGCGATGCTTATTTGTCTATGCGTCTAATCGATGGCAAATTCCCTGATTACCACCAGGTTATTCCCAAGCTGGCAGATAAAATCATGAGAGCATCGCGGCATGACTTTTTGCTCAGCCTAAAGCGTGTTTCAGTGCTTGCGAGCGAAAAAAGCCAAAGTCTAAAAATAAAAACACGTAGCGGAGAGCTGACAGTTTCCTGTGTGAATCCAGAAGCCGGCGAAGTGACTGACGATGTACCTGTGGAATATAATGGACCAGATATCGAAATAGGCTTTAATGCGAAATATATAATCGACGCTCTTACTTCAATAAGCGATAGTAATATCATGGTTAAGTTTACCGATCCATTATCCCCGACACTGATTACTGGTATGCGCGATGAAAGACATCAGTGTGTGATTATGCCTATGCGTATTTAAAATATATTTTTATTTTTAGGAAAAACTTTATGGCTGTTGCTAAGCGCCGCAGAATAAATAAGAAAAAAACAACTCGATCAATAAGCACTAAAACTATTATTATGGGTGTAGTGTTGTTGATTTTAATGTCGATAATACTAATAAGTATTTTAATAATAAAGAAACGGCTTACTATTAATTTTCCCGTCGGCGAATCTGTTACAAACAGTGATCGTGATTTGTATCGCAAGCATGAAAAAAATATTCATAAAGGGAGCACTGAGAGTGCTCCTGAATATCCTAAACATGACCGTGACTATTTGGATAAAATTATTAACAATTAGAGCCCTTGGTGTTCGAGGAAACGTTCGGCATCAATGGCGGCCATGCAGCCAGATCCAGCTGCGGTAATAGCTTGACGATAGATGCTATCTTGTACATCGCCACAGGCAAAAATTCCGGCAATTTCAGTTTTTGCGCTTTGTCCAAGGGTATTTATATAGCCTTTAGCGTCTAATTTAAGCCAGTTTTTAAATATACTTGTATTAGGCTGATGACCGATAGCTACAAAGAGACCATCAAGCTCTATGGTGGAGCTTGAGCCGTTTTGAGTATTTCTTAGTTTAATTCCAGAAAGAAGACTTTGATTAAGAGGTGGTTTAGAAGAGGTAAGTAGTTCTGTAACCTCTTGATTGAGGGCCCATTTGATAAGCGGATTTTTTTGGGCGCGGTCAACCATTATTTTGCTTGCTTTAAAGTTTTCACTGCGATGAATAATAGTTATTGATTTAGCATAGCGTGTGAGAAAAATTGCTTCTTCCATTGCGCTATCTCCGCCGCCAATAACGGCGACGTTCATATTCTTGTAAAAAGCACCATCACAAGTAGCACAAGCCGAAACACCAGCACCGCGCGACATTAACTCTTTTTCTTGAGCGATACCTAAAAGTTTGGCATTTGCGCCGGTAGCTATGATTACTGAATGGGCTAATATCTCTTCCTGATCTTCAGTATAAAGCTTAAAAGGGGGGCTTGAAAAATCGACTCTGGCTATATTTTTGTCGAGCATTTGTGCACCAAAACGCTTAGCTTGCTCTTCGCATCGTTCCATGAGCTCGGGACCCAAGAGCCCCTTAGGAAAACCAGGAAAATTTTCTACTTCCGAGGTCATCATTAATTGCCCTCCAGGAAGATTAGGGGCTGAACCCTTAAACAAGAGCGGACTCAAGGTGGCCCGTGCAGCATAAAGGGCAGCGGTGTAGCCCGCGGGGCCCGATCCAATAATAACAACTTTATGGGGGGAAGTTTTTTCGCTCATATAAGCTCCTCAGGACTAACTAATAAAAGAGCCAATTACCCAGTTATAGAGCTATTTAAAAGCACTAGGGCGATTATTAATGAAGAATCTAAAGCTAAATACGACAACAACAACAAATAAAAACATATACCCTATAGGCTATGCTTTGCGGTTGACTCAATTTAAGCAGTTAATTAAGCAAGCAAAAACCATAAAGCCTGCCCCATCTTTAGCGCCTAAACTGCCTGCTTGCCAAACTAAGCCCTCCACCGAAGGGGAATTGTTATCAAGTGCTATCTTCTTTGGGGAGAAGCCACAGGGGGGGCAAACTCATCAGATTGAGAATCTAAACGCCCATCTCGGAGTGCTCGCTCAAGCGGCGACCTGGACGGTGGACGACATAAATCGATTGATTAGAAAAATGGCTTTAAGTTTTAGTGTGAGTAAAAACGAAAGCAGTTTTTATATCAAAGATGGCATCTTTGCTGGTGCGCGTTTTGATATCCAGTGTCAAGATCGAGATATTTGTTTGTCCGTACAAAAAGCAAGTCCTGAAGCTTTTAGATTATTAAGACAACATCAGGATTATTTAGCTCGGCATTTGAAAAATCATGAAATAAATTTACGCGATGTTAGGTTCTTGTCATGAGCTTGTTGTCAAAAGGGTAGCAGCACATGGCCGTTGGTATTCCACTTGTTCTTGGCGGCAATGGTCAAAATTTCACTAAGGCAAGTAGTCGTTTTATTAATCTTAGTCTTGATAGCGATCGCATTAGAAAAAATCTTGAACCAATCATTGAACTAATTTGTCGCAATGTTGAATTTGCTTATAAAAGCCCCTCTAAACTTGAGTTTATATCGGCAACTTCAGCCAAAACAGCGATGCTTGCGGGCTCCATGCAGTTTGATGAGGTTTCAGTTAAGCTGCTGCACACTGAAAGTGGCAATATATTTTATATTAATCTAGGCACCAATCTGGTACGAACTCTTATTGTAAGAATGCTGCGGACTTCTCTGGTTGATGAGGATCCGGGTGTTTTATTGTCGTCCACTGAAAAAGGTATATTTGCTTTTATGATTGCGCGCCTGCTTAGTGAAATGACTAAGTCTTTAGGTGACCATATGCCTAAACTAAAAATATTAAGTATTTTTCACGCCGAAGATGAAGCACTAAAAAATGTTGATTTAAATAACTATTATTCATATTATTTTATGTTTGATTTTTCAGCCGAACGCTATCCTGCGGTTTTATATGCTCAGCTTGATGCTTTTGAGCTCGAACCTGAAATTCATATTGATCCTCTAAAACTCCTGGCTCGAGTGGGTCACGTTAAGCGAGATTTCTCCATAGTTATTTATAGGCTCAAACTTAAACCTGCGCTTCTTGAGCGGATGACCTTTGGTGATATTATATTATTTGATCGTTGTTCGTTGTCGTTCAAAAATAATATTCTTTTAGGCCAAGTTGATTCTAATTGGTCTGATTGGTCCTGGCGAGGAGAGCTATCTAGTTTAGAGGAGCGTTATCGCTTTAAATTGCTTTCTGGTATTAAAAATCACAACGAGGATCGCTTCATGGAAGAACTGCACTTGGTGGATAATAACAACGACGATAATAATCTACTAAAAAGCCCTGAAAAATTGGCCCACCTGGCCAAGCATATTAGGGTGAACATGAGTATAGAACTTTCCCGGATGCCAATGAGTCTACAGGATATATGTTATTTAAAAGGCGGTGAGATTATTGATTTGCAGCGCAAGATTGATGAGCCATTAGATATGGTTGTTGACGGTGTTACTATTGGTCAATGCATGCCGGTGCAGATCGACGGACATCTGGGTATAAGAGTATTAAATATCACCAGTGGTGAAGACAAAGTTGATAGTTAATGGATTTGATAATTTTTGCAAAAATAATGTTTTTTTTGTCGCTAATTATAGCGTTAGCGTATGTGTGTTTTTTTGTTGCAAAAAAACGTTTAGGACTTAAATTTAATCACCAAGAAAAAAGAATAAAAATATCAAATTATTCCCGCATAGATCATAAGGTATTTCTGTGCTTAATAAGTGTTGATAGTGCTGAATATTTGCTGGTTTCAAATAATATGTCTTTACTGGTAGAAAAACTTGATAAGCAATCAAACGGGAACGAGCTCTAATGAGTAGTATTGATTTACCAACCGATCTGCTAAGCGATCCCTTTTATTTGCTCTTTTTCTTAATGGGTATCGCTCTGATGCCTTTTATAGCGATCATGGTTACTAGTTTTACCAAGATCGTCGTGGTATTTTCCATTGCCCGTCAGGCTATCGGTACTGCTCAGGCGCCACCCAATATAGTAATAATTAGTCTTAGTATGATTTTAACTGCTTTTTCTATGTATCCAGTACTTAACGAAATCAATATCGAGCTTTCTAAACATAATTTTGTCAAAGCTAAGGGCTCTGAGAGTTTAAATATATTTATTAATTCAAGCAAAGAGCCTATCCGTCGTTTTATGGCTGAGCGTGCTTTGGAAAAAGACCGAGCATTATTTGTTGGACTCTTAGCGCGAGGGCAAACAAAAACCCAAGCAAACGATACAGATTTTATTATATTGGCACCTGCATTTTTGATCAGTGAACTATCACAAGCCTTTCAAATTGGTTTTTTGGTTTATTTGCCCTTTTTGGTTATCGATATGACCATTGCTAATTTGCTCATGGCTCTAGGGATGCAGATGTTGTCGCCTACAACAATTAGTTTGCCCTTTAAAATTCTTCTTTTTGTATTGGTCGATGGCTGGCGACTGCTGGCTGAAGGCCTGGCTCGGGTGTAGAATGCTCAGCGAGTTAATTATTAACCTGACTAAAGAAGCTATTTGGCTTACGATTATTGCTTCAATGCCGGCCATTATCGCAAGCTTAGTTATAGGATTGGTCGTGGCTATTTTTAGTGCCACTACGCAAATCCAAGAACAGACACTCAGTTTTGCGCCTAAAATGATTGCGGTTTATATCGCGATTATAGCTTTTGGTGGGCCGGTTTGTGGCATGATATTAGCTTTTACCAAGTCGTGCTTTACCAAATTTTTAAGCCTAAGCCCATGAGCTATTTACTCGATTTCTGGATACCTTCGGGTTCTGATATAAAATTATTTGATCTTCTTATTTTTTTCATGCTGATTTTTACGCGCTGGCTATGCTTAAGCGTTATGCTGCCGTGGTTAGGGGCACTGTTATTACCCAGTCCCGCTCGCATAGGACTTGCTTTAGCAATGAGTATGGTGAGTATGAGTTTTTTACTCCCTAAAACTCATCTTGCTGTTGATATTAATATTTATTTTATAGTTTTATTGCTTATTAAAGAAGCATTAATAGGTTTGTTGCTCGGATTCTTGGGGAGCCTAATTTTTTATTGCTACGAGCTTTTTGGGGAGATTATCGATCTGGCTCGAGCAGCCAGTATGGCAAAATTACTGGTACCTCATTTGCGTCATCAATCTTCACCGATGGGAACTCTGTTGTTTCAGTTTTCGGTGGTTATTTTTATTGCCTTGGGTCTTCACCGTCACATAATAGCTACTATATTTATGAGCTTCGAGCGTTTTCCTCTTTTTGAGGCTCCTAGACTTAGTGAAGCCCATTTTTTTGAGCTGGCGACTTCTATTATGGCAATGTTATTTAAAACTGCTTTTAATTTGAGTTTGCCAGTAATATTTATATGTTTTTTAATTGATCTTGCTTTTGGTTTTCTAAATCGAGTGTCTCCGCAAATTAACGCCTATTTTTTGAGTCTACCCGCTAAAATAATGGGCGGACTGATTGTATTATGGCTTGCCATAAGCTTTTTAATCGACGATTTTGTGGAGATGTCGAGCGAGCTGGGGAATTTTTTATTAAATCTATGATCCAATTAATGGGCCTCTATGTAATTGATTCCACTCAAATACTAGACGTTCGCGAATTTTTTCCTGTGATAAACCATGCTTATCATAAAGGCTCTCTGGCGTACCTGATTCACCAAACTCATCGTTGATACCAAGGCGTATTAAAGATGGCATATGAGCATGCTGGCAAAGAGATTCAGCAATAGCCCCCCCAAGACCACCCAAGATCGAATGGTCTTCGATCGAGAACAGTAACTTACATTCACTACCAGCCTGATAGACGGCTTCATGATCAAGGGGCTTTATCGAACTTGCGTTATATACGCGAACATCGATACCTAAAGCTTGCAAGTCGCGTGCGGCGAATAGGGCGTTTGCTACGGTGCCACCAGTGGCAAATATGGCGATGTCGGTACCGTTTTTAAGTCGAGAAAATTGGCCGCAATGAAATTTATGATTTTCATCATGGACACGCTCAAGCTCTTGGCGGGTCAGTCGCAAATAAGCAGGTTCCAGTGAGCTTATCAGATATTTCATGATAGCTGCAGTTTCGATATCATCGGCAGGTTGAAAAACCTGCATGGAAGGCAAAGAGCGCATAAGAGCGATATCTTCTAAGCCCTGCTGAGAATAGCCATCCTCTCCAATGCCTACTCCAGCATGAGTGCCAACAATTCGCACTGCTGCGCCAGAATAAGCGACGCTCATTTTTATCTGGTCAAAGCGACCTGTGATAAAACAGGCAAAAGAGCACGCAAAAGGAATATAGCCGCTAAGAGCTAAACCTGAGGCCACTCCAATCATATTGGCTTCAGCAATGCCCATTTGAAAGAAACGCTCAGGATATTTTTGACTAAAAGCATAGCTCATAGTGCTTTTAGATAAATCAGCATCAAGAACAACTATATTATTATTGCTTGAGCCAAGGGCTAATAAACTATTACCAAAGGCTTTGCGTGTAGCCATTTTATTTGACATTAGATCCTCTCGAGTTCTTGAATCGCCAAATTTACTTCATCGTGGCTCAACGCCTTACCATGCCATGCGACGGTATCGGCTTCTAAAAATGACACACCTTTGCCTTTAATCGTATGAGCAATAATGACATGAGGCCGATCACTTACCAATCGGGTTTTTGCTACTGCTTCATGAATAGCTTGATAATCATGGCCGTTGATGGTTTGCACATGCCAGCCAAAGCTACTTAAGCGATCAGCCAAGGGTTCAATAGTCATGATATTATCAACCAAGCCATCAATTTGACCTTGATTGCGATCAATAAACGCGATGAGGTTATTAACCCGATAATGGGCGGCACACATAAGCGCTTCCCATACCTGCCCTTCTTGTATTTCACCATCACCGAGCATGGCGAAAACCTTATAACGAGGCTCACTTGAACCTATACGAGCGGCGAGCGCCATACCAAGAGCAACAGAAAGGCCTTGACCCAAAGATCCCGTCGACGCCTCAATGCAATTTAGCAAGCGATTAGCTGGATGCCCTTGTAAAGGTGAGCCGAGTTCTCGCAAGCTCATTAAAGACTGGTGAGAAAGATAACCACAATAAGCAAGTACGGCATATAAAGCAGGTACGCCATGACCTTTAGAAAGCACAAAACGATCACGCTCTGCCCAGTGAGGATTATTTATGTCGTGACGCATTTCGTTAAGATAGAGCTCTAAAATAATATCAATTGCACTGAGAGATCCGCCTGGATGGCCATTTTGAGCCTTGGTGATCATTCTTAAAATATCTATTCGCAGGCGACAGGCAATTTTTTTAAGCTCGGGAGGTAAAACGCGCATAGCACCCAACTTTTTTAAAATGATGACCTAAGTGTGGCGGGCAAGATCACGATGTTCAACCCTTAGGTGGTCGATTTTAGTTTGCAATCGCTGAGCGAGTGCTTCTACAAGTGTAACCGATCGATGGCGTCCTCCTGTGCAGCCAATCGCAATGGTTAGGTTTGATTTTCCTTCGGTTTGGTAGAGAGGGTATAAATATTCAATCAAATCAATAATTTTTTCTAGGAAAATAGACGCCTCAGGTAAAGCTAAGACATAATCAAAAACTTCTTGATTGAGACCTGTTTGAAACCGTAATTTTGAATCGTAATAGGGATTTTTTAGGAATCTTACGTCAAAACACAAGTCAAGCTCTGCTGGCACACCATATTTAAATCCAAAACTTAAAAGACTTAAATTTAGGCTGGAAAACTGCTCATCAAAAAGATTGTTTTTAATTAAATTTCTTAACTCATGCCCACTCAAATGATCAGTATTGATTATTTTTGTCGCAAGCGATCGTATAGGCTCTAACAGTTTTTCTTCAAGTTTAAGCGATGCTCGCAGGCCACACCCGTCATCAAGTGGATGACGCCGCTTGGTTTCTTGAAAGCGTTCAATCAAAATTTTTTCAGATGCATCTAAATATACTAAAATTTTTTGATAGCGCTTATTATCAAGGCCGTGCCATTTACTCGGTAAATCATGTAAAAAATCACTTTCTCGTACATCGGCAATAATGGCAATATTTTTTATTTTATTGGTTCCCTTCTCGCTTAGGGAGAGCAAATTATCAAGGAGCTGAGGAGGCAGGTTATCAACAACAAAATACCCCATATCCTCTAAAGCGCGAGCAGCAGTACTTTTACCCGCGCCAGAACGACCTGAAATGATTATGACTTTAAGCACCATTAGCATTGGCCTCAATTAAGCCGTATTTGTTACCTTTTTTTCTATATAAAACGTTGATTTGATCGGTTTTAGCATTAATGAATACTAAGATGTCATTATGGAGTAAGTCCATTTGCATGACGGCTTCATCGAGCATCATGGGTCGTGCCTGAAATTCTTTGGTTTCAATAATAGTAGGTGGCAGCTCAGGTGCAGCGTCTTGATCGGCATCGTTATTTGCTTCTAGAAGCTTAAAGCGCATTTTTAGTTTAGCGCCATCTTTGGGTCTGAGTTTTATTAAGCGATCACGATAACGCTTAACCTGTTTTTCTACTTTTTCTACCGCGCGGTCAATTGAGTTATACATGTCACTGCTGACCTCTTTGGCACAGATCACCAAGCCATGAGTACCAATGGTTATTTCAGCTTTGAACAAATAACGCTCTGTACTCAAGATAACATGCGCGTCTGCAGCTTCATCAAGGTATTTTTCCAAACGGGCAAATTTCTCAATGGCATGGTTTTTTAGGGCATCACTGGCGTTCATATGGCGAAAGGTAACTGATGTTTGCATTTACTTTATCTCCGCTTTTAGGCGCATTTTGGGCATAGCATACTAGGACAGCTTGATAATACCGTACTCTCGCTTCAAAAAAGAAAATAACTACCCAGTGTTTTATAATCAAGGCTGATTAAAACCAGATATAAATTGGTGAAAAAATTGAAAAAGATATCTTCGAGCTGGTACCACAGGATGGCGATTCACCTAAATGAACACCGTAAAAACTTCAACGAAGCTGGCCGCTGGTTTTCTAAAATTAGACTGCGCCACTTTACAGGCCACGATAGCTATCAAGAATATCTAAACTCTCCTATCAGGTTGGCGCACTTGACTGATCAGCATGTAGGTCGCGTTACTCCTATGAAAGTGCAGATGGAAGCTATTGATTTGGTGCTGGCACAAAACCCTGACATAGTGGTTCTTACTGGTGACTTTGTTTGCCACAGCGAGCTTTATCTAAGCGATTTGAGCGAAGTGGTTTCAAGAATAAATAAACCTAAATTTGCGGTTTTAGGTAACCATGATCATTGGACTAATGCTCAAGCGGTAAGAAAAGCACTTATTAAAGGAGGGGTGGAAGTCTTAGAAAATGCCCACACCCTAATAACAATTAACAATCAAAGTTTACAGCTTGTAGGCCTAGACGATGCTTATACTAAGCACGCGGATATCAATAAGGCCACGCGAGGAATGAAAAAGAATTACGCCACCTTAGGCCTAAGTCATATTGCTGAACAAGCCGATCTCTTATGGCTTAAACATGTACCTCTTGTATTATCTGGTCACACTCACGCCGGTCAAATAACCGTAGCAGGCTTGCATGAACTGATTTTAAAAAAAGTGATCGGTCACAAATATATCCATGGTTTCTATGGCAGCCAAAATCTTAGTCATCCCCATGGCGCGGTTTACGTATCAGCAGGCATTGGCGCGGCTGTTATGCCACTGCGCATGGGAGAGAAAGGCAAACGAGAGATAGCAATCTTTGAGCTTGGGGCAACCAAAGAATATTTAGAGAATATTAAATTAGAGAAATAATTTTTCTCTTTTGATTATTTTAGTTCATAAAAGAGTGTAATCTATGAATATATTAAGTATTTTTTTGGTGTTTTTATTTGGTAATTTTGTAATTGCAGAAAATAAGATTAATCTGTTAGAAAACACAGAGCTGCTCAATGAAATTTTAGGTTATCTAGAGCAAGATGATTTAATACCAGTATCTATGGTGTCAAATTTTTTCAATCAAATTGCTATTGATAATGCGAGAAAGCGCCAAAATAGAGATATACCTGATTTTGAGGGACTCAGTATAAAAAATCTCTATAAAATAAGCCAAATCGTAGAACCGTGGCCTTCCATGTCTGTTGAAGACTACCGCCCTCGAGGACCTCTAGAGACATTTTTGATTTGTGACGAAATTCCCATTTTCGGTTTATGTAACTATATGGACAACGATTATATTCTTTTTGTATATGCAAATTATTTAAATAATAGATTAGAAATTTACAGTTTTTTGGTTAGATTTAATTATTGGGGAAACATAGATATTGTTAGATTGAACGACGAGACATTATCCCATATTGAAATAAAAAATCATCTTAAATATAAGCAGAAATATAATGTTTATATTGTATCAAATAATTGCCTGATTAATGTTGATAAAAATTTACTGCTCAATGATATTAAGCTGGTTATATCTGAGATTATCCAACCAACCACTTCTTCTGTAAGAGAATTATTAGATCAGATAAGCTGCGTAGACCGAGATGGCTATAAAGAAATGTTTATTAAAATGGCAAAAAAATCAAAACGCTCAAGGCGATATTGTTCTTTGCAGTGAGATCAAAAATTTTCATTAAACAACTTGCCTATCCTTAGAAAATCAGCTACAAGCGAGCAAGATCTTAAATATCACTCAGGGGTGGTAGTTAAGTTGGTTATAACGCCGGCCTGTCACGCCGGAAGCCGCGGGTTCGAGTCCCGTCCACCCCGCCATTCAGGTCACTAACCGAACTTTTTGTCGTCCATGTGACACCTTGTTTCGGATCCCATAAAACATGTAACTCAAGCTTATTATTTTGTTTGATGACTATCTTATGGATCATGCGGGCAATAAATTCCCGTTTTTCAACCCCAGAAAGCTCTTCAAAGCGGGCTATAAATTCTAAAGCAGTTTTTTGCAGGTTTTCGAGACCAGATTTTTTGAGCAAATCAGCTTGGGCAACGTTTAATATTGCTAACTCCTGCTCTTTTTTAACCTTTTTTTGGGTGATCTTTTCAACTTCGTTTTTCAGCCAATCCATAAAACCTGGCCGCAAGCGTTGCTCTTTTGCTCGCAGTCTTTCAAGTAGATCGCGGTTTTCGTCTTCTAGATTTGCTAGTTCTTTCTTAACGCAAGCAATCTCGTGCTCGATTTTTGGCAGTTCGTTGATTCGTTGATAAACTGCCCCCCTCTGTCAAGATCACTAAGCAGCAATTTATAAGGAGTGATTTGTCGTTTTTTATTTATCTGTCCAAAATTATTCTCTACACCAATCATGACTTCATAAGGTCTTTTTTTATCAAGACTGCTATGACGTCTTTCATGATTATACCATCTAATATATTCCCCAATCATGATTTCGCTTCTGTTACTGTTTCATAGGTTTTAAGATAAACTTCTTCATATTTTATTGTTCGCCAAAATCGCTCTATATAGATATTGTCTAAACATCTACCTTTGCCGTTCATACTTATATCTGTTTCGAGTAGTTTTAAGCTATAAATCCACTCCTGAGACGTGAACTGACAGCCCTGGTCCGACTTTTGGGGGTAAGCTTACTTTCATCGTTTGCGACAAAGTGGCATCGATGAGGAACTATTTGACGTCATCTCTAGTTTCGAAGCAATGCGAGATAGGCAGCAATAGTGCTTTAGTTCTAATATTTTTCCAAGCATTCCCCGACACGCAAATGGCTAAGCAACTTATTACCAAAGGTGCCATGGTATTTGAGCAAATAGCGCCAAGTATTTGAAAACCCCTTAACAAAATGAACAAGAGAAACTTGTCTAGCACCTAATGAAGCCTTGAAACGATAGTTTGTAGGCTCCAAATATAGCCGTTCAATACGATTTTTTATTGCGTATGCAATCAATTCGTAAACCAGATTAAAATATATTGCATGTTGACGATACAGATCAGGGAGAATGCCGATTCTTCCGGCGTGCAGACCCTTGTCATCGTGGAAAGCGATTATGAACCCAATTTGTTTTTTGTTTGCGGTCGCAACCCAAACCTTTGCAACGCTAGCCGCCTGTGGAAGCAATGAAAAGTAGCTTGGCGTGTGAGGATACCATTTGACTCGCGCTCTCTCGAAAAAATGGCAATATCCCCAATAGGCTGGTTGCACATCGAGGCACTCTGGTGGGATCTGCTCAATACTAAAAGCGGCTTTTTTAAATCGCCTTTGATTGCGCCTAATAGAGCTGCGCATACCCTGTGACAGTGTTGCCAAGTAGCTTTCGAAGCTTTCAAATTGGGTGTCTAAAACCATATCTGGAAAGCTTGGCAAAGACAGATAACCTCTTTCAGCCCATTGAATCTCAGAGCCTTGCTCTTGAATATTCGGAATAACCAAAAGATCCACACCGAGCATTTCTGCGTGTTTGATAAGCTGATCATCATAGTTATCGCTAGAAACAACGTGGGTAAGTGAGGCCGTCTGATCATAGGGTTCAAAGGGTACACCGAGAAAAAGTGTTCTCGGGTTAAGAAGCGTTGGTAAGAAATTCTGCAAGTACTTAGCGAAAAATCTAAGCAGGGCGTTATCTAAGGCTTCATAAATTGAGAGCCTGGCTACGAAGGACGGCAATCCCGAGAAGGTCGAAATGCGCAACGCCGGATGGGCTTGCACCAATAAATCTATATACTCAGCGCTTTTCATCAATCCGCTCACGATCCCCCCAAGATATACTATTAAGTAATTCATAGTTGGCCAACAGGTAGATACTCCAATAACAATAAATAGTTAAAGTTTATCTGAGGTTATTAAATAATATTCAAATTGCCTTGTTTAATTCTTATAAAATATACACAATCCACAGATCAGCAGTCCCAGTGAAGCATTTATTTTAGGAGCAAGAAAATGATTGTAAGAGATATTATGACCAAGAATCCTGCATACATTGGAACAAGTGCCAGCATTTTTGATGCGCTCAACTTACTAAATGACCTTGATGTTCGACACTTGCCAGTAGTTGAAAACGGTCAGCTAAAAGGCATAATTAGCGACCGCGACATGCGCTCTTTTTCTGCTTCTGAACTTGAGAAAGCCAAAATGGCAGGATCAGTTTTAAATTTAAGCTCAAAACTCAGCGAGGGCGTGTCTAACTACATGAGCGGATCAGTTTTTTTTGTAAATCCTGAATCGCCAATAACTGAAGTTATTGAAATAATGCTTGATCAAAAAGTTGGTGCCATCCCTGTCATCGACACGGATAATACGCTTGTTGGCATAGTTAGTTACATGGATATTATAAAAGTGGCAGAAAAAATTCTCTAGAGTTTTGTTTCTTAGATTCATCCAGCGCAGCATCCATAAGTCATATTATTGCTATACAACATCGGATAAAGATCCACTATTTTCATATTGGACTTGCAGCCAGTTCGCATCTCCATAATTATTTGTGATTCGCTCAGCTAAAAATTCAAGCGCATCAGTTGTGCCAAGCTTCTGTAGTTTTTTTGTCAGTATTAAACTAGAAAATTAGACCACTAATAAACAGCATGTAAATATTGCGACAAAGCAACAATACTCATATTTCCATAACACCAGTTCTTAAATTTATTTTTGGATATAATGACTCCGGCTAACTAATTCCTTGATAACTGATTTAAGGGCTGTAGTAGCTAAGCGTTAATGTTTAGTGTGTTTATACCAGTATTTTAGCTGCTTTAGAAGCTGTTGATGATTGCCTCCATTGAAGCGCCACTCGCATTCCTTGAGAAACCAATAAAAATTGTCCTGCTTTATGCTGTTAAACTTGCGTAAATTTCTTTTTGCCTGATTCCAGAAATTTTCGATGCCATTGATACGATTATTTCGATAGGCGAACAGCTTTGAATGGTTTATGCGCATATGATGAAACGCAGATATATCTAGCGCATTGTACGATCTGAAGGTATCGATATATACGATGCTGTCAGGCGTGACTTTCTCTTCAATGATCGGCAAAAGAGTTTCTGTCTTTGCGTTTGGAATAATCGCTGTATAGGCCTTGCCGCCGTGTTTTAATAAACCAAACACAGCTACCTTGCCACCTGCACCGCGCCCACGTTTGCCCTTACGGACGCCTCCAAAATAGCTCTCATTAACTTCAATCTCACCGCTAAGGTCATAGCTTGGCAATTTACTCGCAATTAATTTGCGAAGACGAAGGTAAAAGTTGCTGCCTGAGTTTGCTTGAATCATAACCAGTTCTGATGCTGCTCTGGCTGTTGCTCCTGCAACAAATAGTTTTATGAGTTCACTTTGCTGTCTTGGGGATAGACGGCTTCGTCTTTGACACATGGCTGGAGCCTTAGTTCGGCTTAGCTACTACAGCCCCTTAATTTTTCTCGACGATGGTCTTAATAAAACTAAGCTCTCTTTTGAATCTAAATTAGCTTCAAAATTTTTCAGCCAAATATTCAATCTACTGCAACCAATTTTCTGCAGATAAAAAGAATCTTAGGCACCATGCTCTGAATCAGCTGTTTTTTACGCGGCGAATATGAGTTTTCAAACAGATCTAGCGCATCTTTTAAGCTATTTCGTACATCGTTTTTTTGCTTGAAGCGCATGAATTGCTCATATTGGCTTTGCAGAAGATTAAATTCTTGACGCAGCTCGTCTAATCGCGCTCGATACTCTTGAGCCACTCCCTCATCGCTTGTTTATGAAAAAGCACTTTATCCTCACCAAGCTCGCTCAGCGAAATCTCATTCTCACTCAGTATCTTGAGTTTAAACGGCATAGGTTCGACATGGGCCAAGCTAATATCGAATCGCTCACCTTCAAGTTTTAGGTAACAATGACACTCTAAGAATGAACCAATATCGAGACCGGCTAAAAATGGCGCGAGACGCTTGTCGATGGATGTATTCATCTCAAAAGTACACCGCATCAGCTTAATACCTAGATTATTTTGCTCAGCAAGAAATTTAAATAGGCCATGTTTGGTGCTACAAGTGCCATGTTTATCATCAATTACGCTAATATAATCAGAACGCACCACATTACGACCATAGGGCAATTGCCAAAGCCAGTGAGCGAGCTGACCAAATCTATTCACGCCAATATTAGCTAACTTTCTTGCTACAAAATCTGGCTTGATTAGGTCATATTGATCTAAACGATTACATATATTCGTGAAGATAGATTCGCTTAGCATGGATATCTCACCTTTTAGATTATCTCGATGCGCACGGGCTCTACTTCTAGTCCTGCTTGGAAGTAGAATTATTTTGCTCTTGCCTCCAAGGCAAAAACATTTCCTGCTTGTTTTCGTCATATACTTTAGATCGAGCTGGCATGACGAGAATGTGATTTGTTGGTATCGGTCCAACATTCTTAAGTTTATGTTGTTTATTGGCAGGCAAGATAATGGTGCAGGGTGCACTGCATATTGAAGAGCTACCATCGACAGTCGCCTCAATATCACCAGCCTGCAAGATTACAATTTCTTCTGCAGCGTGGGTATGAAGAGGGGTTTCAGAATCAACCGCAATGCTCGCCTGCCAAACCTCTGATTCAGTCGCTCCTAAAGGCGTCGTTGCTATGCCAGTCAAGGAGTTGCCGTTATTGGGATAAGACCTTAATTGATCATGGGGGATAATTACTGGGTCTGCAAATACCAATGAGCTCAATAATGTAAATAATCCTGAAATTAGCCAAGACATAAATCGCTCCTATTTTCGACTAAGCTCGTAAAGTTCAACGGTAATAAAATCGGTTTTTTCATCGCCATCTTTATTTAATAACTTCACATCCCAAAGTAATTCTTTTGCCCAAGCTTGCATCAATGGCACATCGCCATGGGTAGTTGAATAACCAAGCAGGAGGCGACCATTTGGTTTTAGATGGGGGATACTCTCTTTGAGATATCGATATAAAATATCGTGATTAGGATCGAACAGACTCTTGCCGAGCATGGTCAGGCTTTTGTCGCGAACATTGCGATGACAGAAAGGTATATTGAAAAAAATAACGTCAAATTGGTCTTCCGGACTAAGTGGCTTAAACATATCACCTAAATAAACACTCATCCGATCTTGTACGTTGTGTAAGCGTGCATTTTCTAAAGTATTGGCTACTGCGTCAGGATTAATGTCGGTCGCAACTACTCTTTGTGCACCGTTCATTGCTGCGCTTACCGCAAATACACCGGTTCCAGATCCTATCTCGAGGAAAGATTCGCCGGGGGCTATCGGTAGATCGGATTGTTTGCTTGCACCAGGAAAAATAAGAGGTGAATAGACGTTCGGAAAGCCAACAAACTCATGTCCGCGGAAAGTAAATTGGTAGCGCTCTTTTATTTCTGCATTTTTCTTAAGTAATTCATCAGCAGCCGCGATCTTATGCGATTTTTCTAAAAATCGATGAGAGACACATGATGAGATGAAAATAAATCCAATCAATAGAGTAAATTTTGAAAATAAATTCATAATAGATCCTCTATTCACCGTGGTAGTTAGCAATATTGCTAACATATTTAATTAGCAGCCTACATTTAGCGCTGCTTTTACCATGTGCACGATTTTTGATCCGGGTCTAGAGGCTTTTTTGCTTAGTGCAAATCCAACCAAGATATCTTATTAAACTTAATCCCAGCACCATCTCACTCAAAGAATTTAGTCTCGCCAGTTATATCCATCTGTGCTTTTTTATGATCAGAAAAACTATACAATAAAATCTCGTTACTAAAGATACACTGATTTGAGTAATTCAACTCATAAAAGTCACATTTTTTATAATCACCTATTTCTGTTATTTGACACGTCACTGAGGCAAAACCCGAGCAACGAAGCTCAAGATTGATAGAATTATAATTTAAGCTGCCATCGGTGAATTCAAGCCGAGCAGCATTCGGATGAGCTTTAACTATCTTGCCCAAGAGCAACTGCCGTTCTTGGTCGATGCTAAAGTCGAAACTAATTTCAAGGACAAAATCATTTAAGACAGCGAAACCACTGGTTTGACCGGTGCGACTATTAAGGCTTGGCCCTTGGATTAAGTATTCAAGAGCTTACAAAAATGCGATTGCCTCAGCATAAACCCCGTATCTATCTATGAAGAGGATGCGCCAGCGGACTATTCGGCAGAGGAACTTCATCGCTATATTTTGCAATATTATTATGAGGGACCAGTTTTTGCTTCAGATTATTTTCCTATAGTTGCGAGTCTTGAATATTTTTCAAACAAGAATAGTTGAGAGTGCATGCATCTGGGTGTTCTTGTGCCTGATCTTGTTGCCTTCAGCCTAGAATAAGCCCAATGCCTGCCCCAGGTTTTTAAATGCAAAAAATCATAGCAACCCTATTTTCTATAAGTATCGCAATCGGTCACACCTTAAATTCCACCGATATTTCAAAAGATATTGAAGAAGATTTGACCGCGCTCAGCAACAATGATTTTGCTGTTTTACCAAAACTACACGACAATTTTAAAAACCAAATCAAAACGCAGCCCGATCCTTTTATACGAGAAAAACTATTGTTCAGAAGTTTGGAATTACTAAGACCGTTGAAATTATTAGAACCAACCGATATAATTGGCGTAAAATATGCGACATATTACAATATATTCGAAAACCTCTATCATGATATATTAATTAAAATATTTAAACAAAAAGAACATGTAGAAATAATCATTGAACTCATGTTGGATGATAACGATCATTTTAGCGCTCTTTATAAACTTAATTTGTTTGCTAAGTACAATTTAAAGAAAGAGAATTACCGTGAACTTTCTCCAACAATACGGGATCTCTTTAATAGAGCATTCGCGCAAGCAGAAGAGGAAAGTCTGTCATCTCTTCGCGAGGGAGTTGTAACTGAGATAACATCTAAAAAATACCGATTTTTTTATAGATATATTAAAGAATATGTCGCTCCTGCAAGATTAAGTAAATTTATGCTCGGAGTAATTAAAGACCCGAAATTCAAAAAATATTATAAAGATTTTTTATATAACAAAATACTGCGAGAAGTGATCATTGATGAAAGTTTGATCGATGAATTTTTTGCTCTTGTTAGAGAAGAAGCCGATGAAGATACTTTGAGTATACTAGCGCCTAAATTGGCTGAACTGAGGCCTCATCATGACATGGATATCCTTTATTTGCCTTCTTTGCTCAATTCCAAAGATTTGAGGCATATAAACACCGCCATAGACATCATGGGATATAATCTTCAAGCAGGGGATCGACCAATACTCTATGACATCATCCAAAATAAAGAATACGATATCTCCATCAGAAAAAATGCTTTTTTGATGCTCTGTATAAATTATCATCCAGATGACGAATGGATATTCTCAACGATCCTCACGGAATGCGGAGAAAACGACTTATTTTTTATCGCTTTAAAAAAGATTAAATATCATAAAATTAATGGTAAAAAAATATTTCAAGAGCTTGGGGGCCTTTTGCTCGATCTGTATTTTAATCATCAAGAAAAAGAATACTATGATGTATTGTTAAAACAAATTACTAATGCGCTTAAGGTTCAAAACAAAGAAGACATAGTTAATTTAATGAAAGATGTTGTTCACTATTATATTCATGAAAGTAAAATAATTATTTATTGTGTAGAAATTTTAAAAGAAAATAAAATAAATCATTCGCATAGTGACCACGATCAACAAATAGAACTCGTATTGGAATTATTACTCCATCACGAAGATATTTCTATTAAAGAAGCCGCACAAAAAGCATCGTGGGAAATAGCTTGTCGGCTGGTTCATATAGAAGAGCTCAAACAAATCTATGAAGAAGAAAAAGGAACGATTAGATATTATAATACTGACAATTATTACAATTTCTTAATGAGCACGCTTTCAAGCGATAAGCTTATCTATCCTTGGAGATTTTGGCAGGTGTTTTGTGCACTTGAAGATATATATAAACGCCTTGATAGTAAAATCAAAATTCAAACTCTTAAAATATTAGCGGATTATGTAGAACAACAATCATGGGAAACCTATGCCGATGAATGGCAAATAATTTATGAAAGTTTCGCTAATTGGCTTGATTTTGCACCAGAAACGATCGCGACACCTCCTGCCCTGGTAGAGAAATTGAGGGAACGTCCCAAACAACCATATCTGCAGGGGCCTCGCGATTGGTGAAAAATCTTTTCAGCGCTTTCCTTGGCCTTGCCCAGTCCCCGGTAAGTCATGCTCAAATTTTCTAAAAGAGCTGAGAGCGCGCGCATGAGAGTGTCCTCATGGAAAGAAAGATGGCGCTGCCCCCAACTGCGCCCTAATAATAATTAAGGATTGGCATAGGCATTGTAACGAAGTAAGGCCATACTCAACTTGGAATATAGAGTCCATAGGAATTTATAATTTCTGGAACTAATAAAATTTATAACTTAGGAAGAGCATCGTATATGAAAAAAGTATTGTTCTTGTTTCTATTATCGGGGTTTCCTTTATTGGCTATGAACGAAAATCCATTTGATTCTACAAATTTTGAGTTGATCGAAGGTCTTTTTTGGCAAAATATGCCTAAAGAAGAAATCGACCTACAAAGTGAGCAATTTAAACTGAGCAAGAAATTGCTTGAGAGAAAGAATACCGATAATATGCGTGTAACTGATTATCTTAAAATATCAGAATTCTCTGATGGGCAATGTATTAGCTACTCTGTATCCGATGTCCATATACGTAGCGTTTATCTTCATAAGTTATGGGAATGCTATAATGGTCAGGAAAAAAGAGAAACATTTGCAACTTCTACCTATAGCCACTTGGATGAAAGGGGAGATAGAAAATATAATTTAACGCGGTTTCAACAAGAACAATTAAAACAAAATATATTAAAAGAACTAAAATATTACGAAAGCAAGATTCCCCTTTATGCAATAATTTCTAAATGCACTGAGCTCGGAGCAAAATGTCCCAATGAGATGGAAGCAATTGTTGAAGGTTGTGAATTTAGTAATGGGGTAGAGTTTGAAGCAAATGATAAAACATTTTATTCCCTGCACGATGAAATGTATGTGAGTGCTGATCCTGAAGGAGTATATTTTTCTATAAGAACAGGTTGGGATGTTTCAAAAGGCCCTAAAAAATCTACCATGGAGATATTAGATGCTTTAGGAACTTTGGAATATTGTAAACAAGAAGAATATGAGTTTAATATTTACTGGCCAAATCAACATAAATACAAAAAAGTAAATGTTGGTTGTTATAGTATACCAATAATGCTTGAGAAAGAAGAAATTAAAAGAGTAAGAGAGAATATGCCGCCTTTTTTTGCGGAAAGAATAGAATCTTTCAATGATATATTTAGACAAATTTGTCCTAAAGATATAGATAACAGTGAGATAGCTCAATACTGTGAGTCAGTAAAAGAATTTAAAATAAATCTATCTCATTGGGGAAAAGATTAATTTTATTTTTAAAAATATAAAATTTTAGAGATTGATTAAAGGGTTTTTTATGAGCCTCAAAGTCTCAGTTTTTGTCGCTACAAGTCTTGATGGCTTTATTGCTCGGAGAGATGGCATTATTGATTGGCTTGATCAAGCCAATACTAAAGTGCCCTAAGGTGAAGATGCTGGTTTTCATGATTTTATGAATTCGGTTGATACTCTAGTGATGGGGCGAAAGACCTTCGAGCAAATTCAAAGTTTTAGCACATGGCCCTACGCCAATAAACCAATGATTGTTTTAAGTAGCAGCCAATTGCACATACCCTTTTTCTTGAGGGCTAGTGTTTCCATATCGCGAGAATCTGTGGAGGAGTTATGTTCTCGCTTATCGAGTGAAGCAGTTCGGCATATATCACCACACTGCTAATCTCAATTCACGCACCCCATGTGTCATGAGCTAAGAAAGTCATTGCCGGACTTTTTTTGGGCAAAGTTTAAAATAGCAATACCAAGCAATATAAAAAAATAGTTCATAGCTTATCTCGACGACAAATGATGAAAAATTTGTATTTATTTATTGTTACCTATCGAGAACTGTTCTAAGTAACCTGAGTTTTGCTTAAGCAAAAGCTTTATATCTAGCTAAGGCGCCATTTTTTTCGTAATGGCGAGCGTAGCGCGGCCATTCAAATGTTTTAGCATCTTCGTTCTGGATTGCCGCGCCCATTTCATGGGCTCGCAAAGACGAAATATCACGATAAAGACCTAACATACGCTATGGCAACCAATTCCTTATCCAAAACTCAGGTTAAGTAAGTTATCGATCAACTATGAGTCCTTACGAGGAAATAATGCTATCGAAAATTTGGTTATTGGTTGGCTGTTTTATTATGTATCAAAAAATCTATCGTACAGTCCTATTTATATCCAGCTTTTGCTCATCATGGAGCATGCTATCAGCTCTTAGTGGTGTGCCCGCTGGTAATAATAGCTCTGGCGATGCTTTGCTTTAATAAGAAATTATTTATAAAGACCGTCATATGAATATTGCCATTGTGTTTCACAGTAAAAACGGCCACACGCGCAAAATCGCGGAAGCTATATATGAAGGCGCGGCTCAGATATCCACAAAGTGCTCTCTGGTCGAGATCGGCGCGGGGCTCACCGTGCCATGGCAAACACTTCATGATGCCAGTGCTCTTATTTTTGGCTCACCCACTTTTATGGGCAGTGTATCTGCGCCGTTTAAAAGTTTTATGGATGACAGTGGCGATTTTTGGCTAGAGCAACCGTGGAGAAACAAGATTGCTGCTGGCTTTACGATAGGCAGTTCGCCAAGCAGCGATAAATCTGGAACCCTTATAGCCCTGATGACCTTTGCTATGCAGCACGGCATGATTTGGGTAGGCCAGGATCAGCTAGGTAGTATTCACACAAAAGATGGTCTTGGTATTAACGAATCAGGCTCATGGCTCGGCCTTATGGCGACGTCTCATAAAGACAAATCAAAGCTTATACATGAAGGCGATAAAGAAACGGCGATTATCTTTGGGAGGCGCATCGCCAATATTAACAAATACTTGGCAGCATGCCCTGGAAAGTTTTGATGACTACGCTCGCTTAGCAATTTCCTAAAATAACTTTATACTTCCTATTGCCTCTAGAACGGAGAGAGCATGAGAAAAAACAATATTTTGATACTCGCTCTAGCTTGTATTACCAAACTAACATTTGCTGATTCTTTTGATCAGCAAATGGAAACGGCAGTAAAGAGATATGATATTCCCAATATCAGCATCGCTATTATAGAAAATAATAAAATTATTAAAGCTAAAATATATTCGAGCAAAGCAAATAAAATTCGAGCAGAAGATGCTCTATTTCAAGCAGCCTCGATAAGCAAAGCTCTGAGCTCTTATGGGACTTTGCTCTTAGTCCAAGAAGGAAAACTGGCGCTTGATCAGCCGATAAATAATTATCTAAAAAGATGGAAAATACCTGTCAATAATTTTAATAAAAATAATCCCGTGACGCTCGCGCAAATTATGAGCAATACTTCAGGCCTCTCGGTGAGCGGTTTTGCTGGATATGATCGAAGTAGCGCTCTGCCTAAATTGTTAGAGATAATCAACGGCAAGCAGCCGGCTAATAATATGCCTATACGATCTTCATTTGTGCCCGGAAGTGAATATTATTATTCGGGTGGTGGCTATGAGGTGATGCGTTTAGCTATCGAAGATATGAGCTCTCAAAGCTTCGAAGATTTTATGAATAGTAGAGTTCTTCCTAAAATCGGCATGAGCAATAGTATTTACGCTTATCCATTGCCGCAAAAATATCATAAAAATGTAATGCGCGGACATTTGATGAGCGGGGAAATGATTGACAAGGGCTGGAAAAATTATCCTATCGCAGCATCAGGAGGCCTGTGGTCAACCGCTTCTGATATCGCTCGTTTTGCTATTGATATAAGCAAAGCTTTTAAGACTAAAGATGGCTTAATAAAGAGCGAGTTAGCAGAAAAAATGCTCCAAAAGCAGCCGAGCAGCAAGTTTGGTTTAGGCGTTGAGATTTTTGATGCCGATGAAAAAATGAGTTTTAGAAAAAGTGGTCATAATCTGGGATATTTAAGCCAAATGCTCATGCTGCCCAAGCTAGGTAAAGGCGCTGTGATTATGATTAATTCTGAGATGGGTATTTATTTAATACCCTATTTTTATGCTTTGGTGGCAAAAACCTATAATTGGCCCTGTATAACGCCACTTATCGATGAAGGTATGCCACCTATTAGGGGAATTTAATCTTCTGATGTTTGCTTTTTATTGATATTTTTTAGCTTATGAAGGCTGATATATCCTTCTTCATCTACTGTATAGAAAATACCATCTTCCTGAGGAACGAAACCGCTAAACTTAACGGGGGTATCTAATTCAATAGTAGGAATTTTTTCAGATGTTTTGATTATGTCGACTAGAGCTGAATCTTTATATTGAATCAACATGTTATTTTGAGCAGATGAAGAAAAGGAAAGATGAGCAATTGGAGTACGTAGAGGGAGTGAAAGAAAAAGAGAAAGAGAAAGAGAGGCTTCCACAAGGGAACCTATTATTAATTGTTCGTGTAAAACAAGTGCGACGATATTATTCTTAGGATGCACGAAAAATTTCTCTATGGGATGGTCGGAAGTATATGAAGGATAGTACTGCAAGGGCATTCCTATCTTATCGTCAAAATTATATAATACTGCGATTTCATCAGAGCCTGCATTATTAACTACGAGCGCTACGAGACAATTGAGTTTCTTGAAGTATTCAAGTTGTTTAATATATTGAATGTTATCAAATTGAATATAATTACAAGGAGTGTCGATTGAACCAGTAATACTGGTTGAACCACAGGTTGTTCTACGTGAAAGTATGTTGTCTTCAGCGGTAAAAAGAATCGAATTTTTAAAGCAGCTTGATTGATGAACGGGCAAATTATTTTTCTTTCTTGGGGGGGTGGTTGTTGTATGTCCACAACCGATTTGTAGTGGCCAAGAAAAGTAAATAATACCATTTGGCATGACTAGACTGTATTGTGATTTGTTTGTAGCCAACTGTATAGACTGTTCACTGGAGGATAAATCAACTTTAAGTAAGTGTTGTTCAAATGATATATAAAAAGAGTCATTAACCTGATATAAATATAAGCCATTATTGGTGGCAATTATAGCCCAGTAGCGACCTATAAATCTAAAATCCAAAGAATCATGGCCCAGGTGCATTTTTGTTATCAGCTTGCACTCATATGCTTGTTGGCTGTCGTCAGGCGCAGGATGATCCATGGCATAGCTTGGAATAAAAATAGTGCAGGCCATAGCGAGTGTTATAAGTAATAATCTGAACATAAAAATTTCTTAAACCTTTTTGACATAGCTTAGCCCTTGCTGTTTATATCTCGGTTATTTTAGGACAATACCATTCGACATACGAGGCTATTCCCCTAAATACGGGCTTTTATCGCTAAAGAGATACTGCTGATAACTTGCCAGTTTACCGGATGGAGTGACCAATGCTTCGTCATAGGCAGGATTAAGAAAGAGAGCTAAACTATGGCGTTGCTTTTGCACTTCAGGAACCCTATGGATACCGGCGACAAATTTTTTATTCTTGAGCTGAAAGAGAAGCCAATCGCCAATATTCACATAAAAACGCAAACTTGGCTCTGAAGATGCTTGGATCCAAGTATCTCCCTCTTTTACCTCCAAACCAAGTTCATCCGACGTAACCAAGGTCAAAAGACCGTAATCTGAGTGAGCAGGAATACCGGTGGCTCCTGGGATGGGATTAGCAAAATATCTTCTTTGTGTGAGAACCGATTGCAGGTCATCTGTAAAAATGCTTCTGTGTTCACCGCCAAATTTTGTAATAATTTTATTATATAAATCATGTAGGACATTCATTCCGTGCTCGTAGTAATTATGCAAAGATTCGTCGCTTATACCTTCAGGCATACGCGAATCTCGATAAGGCTTAAAGTGAAAGGCTATTTGATTACGAGTTTGGCCTTTTCGAGCTGAATCTTCTTTTACGTTTTGAAAGCCGTGAAAATTCTGATGAACAAGATGAGCGAGCTCATCGATAGGACGGGCTAGAATTTCTTTACTGGTTTCCATAGCTTGGCTGGCATATGAGGCCAGCTCATCTATGGTAGGCCCTACAAGTTCAATGGTACCGTGTGTCCGTAGAGCTCTTTCCATATCCTGAACATTGAAGTCATCGAGGTTTATTTGAATAATTTCAGCATGAACATTCAAAAATAAAAACCAAGAAAAAATAAAGATATTTATATATCTATTTAAGTTCATTTTTACCCCCTATTTGTATCATATTGTAATAATTTTGGCAGTAGTTATCACTGGTAAGATCTTCAGTATCTTGTCTGTCAAAATATAGTCACCAAAACTCAGGGAAACTATTTTTAGCAACCGGCTTAAGCTCCATAGAACATTCCCAAAGCGGGCAGTTTTTGTCTTGATTGAGCGTTTTTAGCCACGAAATTTGCTCGATCAAAGATTTTCCCTTTCTACTTAAGCGCTCTTGATCGGTAAATGAGGATTCTACCTGATAAAGGCACCAGCATTCTTTATCGGCTACTTTCGTTGCTTGAGATCCAAAGAGTTGCTTAAAGCCTGAATTAACTAAAAATCGATCGATGCTTAAATTCATCAAATGCTGAGCTTTCAGATTGCCTAGTCGCATGGCAGTTTTTGCCCAAATAAAAGCCTGATAAAAATGTTCGGGGATATTTCCATGTTGAAATATCATTGCCGCTTTTTCATAATCTTCGCCAGATTTAAAGCAGCCCCTGGCGAAATAATCTGCGACTTTAGCTCTTCTTTCTTCATCGCGTTTAGCAACATGCGCCATATATTGTGGGTCATCTATTTGTAGAAGATTTTGTCGATCTTTTTGGTCCTCTTCATAAATTCTCGCTAATTCATTGCTTGCTTTGATGTATTTATGAGGAACATCTCGACAGGGTTGATTGAGAGTAATTATTTTCACATGACTGCAAGAATTAAAAAACATAATAATCAATAAAAAAAATGGTTTTTTAAGATATTTTTTCATTCTCATATTAATCTCTTATAATAATAAAGAACTTATAGATTTCTTATACTAGCCTTTATGTCTAACGCATCCCTACCTACGAAACTTTGCTTATCACAGAATCTTATCTCTCCGTGAATAGCAAGCGTTGTAAGCTTATGATCTGAAAAATTATAAGGCAAACCAGTTTCCCTAAACGTCCAGGTCTGGCTCTCAAACTTGACGAAATACTGCTCGCAATGGCTCTCACTGTTTTCTTTGTTTTGCTTTAATTGGTAAGAAGGCAAAAAGGCCTTAATTAAAATACGATTTAGATTATGATTTTCTTCGACAAAGACTTTAATTATCGCATTTAGCTGTTTAATATCGGTATGTGCGATGGGTTCATGAATAGAGCTTTTATTTAGGGATAAAACTTATGAAAAAATTATCACTTTATCTGTTGGCAATTTCATCGATATTAGTCGGAGCAAATTTATTAGCCATGGATGCTGACGATGGAGATAGAATTGTTATTATTCACATATCTTCAGGTTTTCTTGCTCAAAAAATATCTGGTTCTACAGTCATCGGTTTAGGTATGGTGCATCCTAATTTTGATGGTGCTTTGCAAGATGCTTTACCTGAAATCGTTAAAAATAATCTTTCTGTAGAATGGAGGGACTTCGAGATTACTCCTGCAGAGGAGATAATTGATGGGTTGAAAGAACGGGGACTGTATCGAGGTATCTTAGATAAAATACAAAATAATAACGATTAAGTTTATCTTGCCTGTAAGCAATCAATATCACAGGGTAAGCGAGCGTGTATTGTTTCGATTGAAATTTATACTACGAGAGTGTTTAGTTCTTTATCGAACATCCTTTAGCCAAATGGAAGAAAATTTTATGAAAAATAGATTCACCTTATCACTCCAGTTTTTATCAGTATTTTTTTTGCTCTTTTTCGGTTTCGACGCTGCCTCATCATTTTTCTATGATGACTACCTTAAAGTTTCTCGGGATTTACTTTATAGTATAGCACCAAAAAAGACAGCGCTAATAAAATCCATCACCGTCGATGGTGTGGGAGAGATTACGTATTGGATGCGTGAAAATAAAAATGAGATATTTCTATATAATATTGATTCAGAAAAATTTAAAATTGCGGTTCATGACAATTTCTATATAAAAATTGAGATTCCAGATCTGAAATTAAAGTTTACTATACTTAGTTTCGATCGAGGCGTGGAAGTGAAGCAAAACAATCATGTCTACAAGTATAACGTAGACGTTCTTGGAATGACTCTGATCAGAAGAATGATGCCGATTGGGCGCGAGATCAACTGTCTTTAGGCATTAATTGGCTAAAAACAGAAGTACTGCCTTTGCTAAGTGAGACTTCACAAGAGTGACCCGACCCATTTTTTCGATCCACTTTCATCTGAGATCCTCGAAATTTTTGGGCGCATGGAGCGAAGTTACAACCGGCTGGAAGCGCCCACGCTTTGAGCTGGTCTTATGCTCATTTTTCTTGAAAGAGTTGAGAGCACATGCTCTATTGTCCTCGATTTTAGAGTGAAACGTTGCAGTAAACCTGAGCTCAAGGCTAACTAAGCTGCCCGCATTTTATGGATCGATGTCTCTATGGTGACGAACAAGTTTACCGCGCGCATCCTCGCAGGATGCTTAATCATTTCAAGATGAGGATGGCAAGACCAAACAATGGCCTGAACAAAATAGTTGATAGTGGCCGCAACTTATTCTTCATAAAAAAAATGCTGTCGTTGCTTATTTGGTCTGTTTGAGCATGCTTTTCGAAATACGGTTCCACGGCGATAGGAAATAGCCGAATAATAAGACGAGGAATAATTATTGTAGCAATTTTTTTATTTGATTTTTCCCATTCATGAGTTTGCTTATTATAAATATTACCATGTTGTAAAGCTAGGGTTTGCTTTTAAGGCAACTGATATAGATAGAGTCTGGAGCAATATATAACACATAGCTAAGTATTCTAAATATAAGTTATTTTTAAATGCTATATGTTGAAGATCTTTGTTGTATTGTTGGTTTGTGATTGATAACAGTAATCATGAACATATTTGTTAATATATTATTTGTGATTTTTTTATTAGGAAACACTGCCCAAACGGTATTTGGTTACTATTGTCCTGATTGGGTGGAGCAAGAAGAGCTTGATCTGTGCCCAAAAGAGAGCAGTCTTTTTCCTGACACGCGTCAAGCGAGCGTTAGGATCATTTCGCTGCACAATAGTCCTACCCGAACGGTGGTCGAATTTGTCGTTGATGTACTTATCTCCTCAGAGAACAAAGTCCCTCTCATCGTGCTGCCTGGCATCGATGAAAGCTCGCTTGTGGTAGAAAAGATAAAGAGAGAACTAAGAAGGATGGCAAAATTACGTTTTTCTAGCCTCGAAGAGCAAAAACGATGGCAAAACATGTGGATAGGAGCGTTGCTACCAGTTCCTGCCGCTCCGAGCTGGCTTTGGCAACAGGATTATTTTAAACCCTTGATCAACCCTTTCACTGGTCAGCCCTATCTTGCTTATATTGATTCCTATCGCGAAGATAAGCGAGATTATAAAGAAAGCACCCAGCTTATCGCTGAGGCTATCAATCAACGCTGCCCGGGTCTCGTAGAGGAAGAAATTGGGGTTTTGGAAACCGAGAAGGAAAGCTTTTCTAATACTTTTTCGGGCGGTAATTTTCAAGGCTTAGCCAAAGGTCTATGCCTTCATGGCAGCAATCAGCCCGAAAAATATGTTAAAAAATATTGCGGTAGCCTAAAAAATAGCGTACCGGTCGATGTTTCCTGGCTTCAGGTGGGTCATAGCGATGAGATATTCGCTGTTTTACCCAACAAAAACAGCAATAATGAATGCAAGATTGCCATCGCTTACGGTAATTTTCAAAAGGCCATCGAATTAATAAATCATGACGATCATTATGAGAAAAAATTTTTCGAATATCCCAAAGCACAAAAACTTGAAAATATGCTCTCCTCAGCAAACTTGCTGTCGCTTTGCCGAAATCTCGCATTGGTCGAGAAAAAATTTATAACCGATGATAGGCTCATCGCCCCTACCACCCAACAAAGCTCTCAAATCGAAGATAGGGCAAGAGAGCTATGTGATATCGATATATTAGAAAACCTCACCAATGGCTCGGTGGCTAAGCCTTTTACTTTTCTCTATGGCGAATCATATGACCTGAATCATAATTTTTTATCGTACAATTTAAATGCCGATAAAATCATTAAAAACAATGTAAAAATAATTAAAAATAAGCTAGCAGAACGTTGCCCGGGAGAGGCTATAAAATTTATCCCTTTCCCTATGATTTTTGGCACCAAAAAGCCTTTTGCTTCATTGTCTACAATGAATAAAAATCGCGCACTATCGATACTCCCTAATCCCACTAACCTGGTGGTGGTGGGAGAACATATATTGATACCTGAGCCCGGTAACGAAGTTTTCAGGGAGTATCTTGAAAAAAAGATCGATAGTCTTGGACTTAAAACAAAGTTTATCGATACTTTTGTTTCAGCACATCGTGATGAAGGCAATCTTCATTGTTTGACCAATCAAATCCCTGTCAGGTGTCGCGTTCAAGATTAGGCCAGATAAGCCAGATGACGAAGAGATTATTGATATTTTATTAGTAAACAAAAGAATTAATAGGATATATAAATATTTAGTCGACAATAATTGCCCATTCCTCCGAGAAGCGTTGATTTTTGTAATGTATTAATAAAATGGTGCCATTCTTTTGAGACCGAGTAATAATATGTTCTTGTGATAGATCTCATTGAGATATGCCATAAAAGCCTAGGGGTTTGATAGGCTTCTTTCTGCTCCGCTAAGCCTATCAAGCGATCAATAATGTCTTTCGCAAAAGCATCATTTTTGAATCGCGTGAATTCCTTGAGAACCTGCTCAAACACGTTGGGTTTTATCTAGGATAGATTATTAAAAATAGTGTCATCATCAATTTGTGCCCCATAATATGACAGTATGCTTTGCGCTATCTTACGGCTATGAGCACGAGGCTTATCTTGAAGAACCATATGAATAAGCCACGTGTTCACGCGCATTACTTGGTCTCCTAATTTCATGATTGAATCAGCGAGTTTTACTTTGCGATCTTCTGATAGGCTCTCTAAAAAGGGCGCCAAATCAATTCGCTCGCCAAAAGTCATGGCCGAGGTATTTTTTATAAAAGACCGTATGTCATCTAAATTGCTGTTCGGCTGTACGATAAAGGCCAAATCAATACCATTTTCTTTGGTTTTTAGATCTGACAATTCAATGATACCCACACTATCCATAAGGGTGCTAAACCCCGCGATCCGAAACCAACGATCGGGATCATTGCCAAAAAAACTTTATTAAATTCTTCAATTATTTCCTTCAAGAGCACTAGATTGGCATATTTGTAGCCATAGCCTTGTTTTTCAGCAATTTCTTTAAGTCTCTCTTCAGAGACCTGGCCCGCTATGGAACAAGGAATGAGAAATAACCATAAGAAGAGCAATTTTATTGAATTATTCATATTGATGCCAATTTAGATTGAGAAATCATTCTTAAGTAACAATAGAAGTTCAGACCGGCAATAAAAAAACGACTGGGGAGATTATTATATACTTAGACGATAAGCCTTTTGGTTTTATTCAAGCCAGCTATCTCTATGCTTACCGAACTATCTGTCCCGAGCCTAAAGGAGTTTTTTGTCATGAAGATCCTGGCTATTTTAAGCGCATCCGGCAGTGAAGTCAGGGCTTTTTCGAGAGGCTTGGCATCGGCCCAAGCAAAGAGCAAAAATCCTCTGCTAAAAAATATGAAAATAAAAATCTTGAAATAATTAAATAGCAAAACGGTAAAAGTAACGCATTAAATGTGCTGTATTTGCAGGCGAATACTGTTGTATAAATTAAACAACAATAAGATAGATTGTTGTCGTTATAAAATCAAAATAATAGCATAAATAAATAGCGCTAAAAATTCATTACAATTCATCGATTAATACTGTTTTTATTGGTATATTTTTGCATGCAAATTTGCGAAACAATTAAGATGTAAGTTAATATTTTTGGGAGGGTTTTTTATTTTACGGACTATGTAATGAGAAATAGGCGTAATATTTTTCTCTTTATTCATTTCGTATTATTTAGCTTTCATTTACGAGCAGCAAATTTTTTTCCGACTACAGCGGCTCAGTTGATTGCCAATATCACCACGGCCAATAGCAATGCTCAAAATGATGTCATCGATCTGGGCAATCTTACTATAACACTCACCGCTATAGACAATACGATTGATGGGCTAAATGGATTGCCAAGCATTAGCGAATCCGGTTTTAGCTTAACCATTCAAAACGGCACTATCACAAGAACTGGTGCCACAGCCTTTCGTTTTTTCCATGTAGCCACCACTGGTAATCTAATTTTAAAAAGTCTGGTTATTTCTAATGGATCTGCCGTAGAAGTAGGTACAGGCGTTGGTCAGGGTGGGGCACTCTTTAACCGTGGGACAATTTCGTTAATCAGTGATTCTACTTTTTCTGGTAACGTAGCTTCTGGTGCTAATGGAACATCGGCCGCTGCCGATGGCTTGGGTGGTGCGATTTATTCGGCTCAAGGAAGCATTACCAGCATTAGCAATACAACATTCTCCTCGAATCAGGCCAATGGTGGGGCAGCTTTATCGACTTTATTGGCTCCAGCTGGCAGCGGTCGGGGGGGCGCTTTATATTTTTCAGCAACTACCACAGTTGGGAGCATCTCTAATACGGCTTTTAATGCCAACTCCGTTACAGGAGGTAATGCCGCGGTTGCTGCTTCATTAGGCGGTGTCGCTGGGGCGGCTTTAGGTAGTGCTATATATGCCAACGGCAATAGCTGGACATCTTTGACTGGCTCTTCTTTCACCAGCAACACTGCGACAGGTGGCAACGCTGTTACGAGCGGTGCAGGAAGTTTTGCTGGTGGAGCTGGCGCTGGAACTATCTACTTAAATGGCGGCTCACTTACGACCATCAGTGGCTCAACATTTAGCACCAACACGGTTCAGGGCGGTGCTGCGGCCAATAACTCATTGGCACCTGGGGGCACTGCTTTTGGTGGTGCGATTTTTCTTAACAGCACTACTAACATTAACACCATTACTACTTCTATCTTTAGTACTAACTTTGCTCTTGGTGCCGCAGCCTTGAGTAACGTGACAGGAAGGGATGCTTTTGGTGGCGCGATTTACGCGACTGGCAGCACGATTGGCTCTCTGAGCTTTACTACTTTCGATGCTAATAAGGCCCAAGGCGGGGCTAATTCAGGAGGCACCATTGGTGGTAATGGACAGGGCGGAGCCATCTATTTTAATGCTGGTGTGTCTTCTGCTGCAACCTTAAGCTCAATAACCAACTCGACCTTCAAAAATAACATCGCTACCGGTGGTGCTGCCGGGACCTTAAATAACGGAAGTGGCAATGGTGGTGCTATTAATCTAAATGCCGATGGCGCTGCAATTGCCACGATTAGCAATATCACCAACAATACCTTTTCCACTAATACGGCAAAAAACAACGGTGGTGGACTCAGGCTTATTGGCAACGCAGTGATAACGACTGCCGCCAGCAATACAATTACTTTAAATGTCACTGGTGATACCGTTGGTGGCGGTGGTATTTTCTTAAGCTCTCCTGCAGTTATCTCCAACTTTACGAGCAATATTGTTGCCAATAATAGTGATGGCGGTGATGCAAAAAACCAGGATATAGCTGGCACAGGGAGCATCACAAGCCCGAGCTACAATTTGATAGGTGTGGGTGATGGCAACTCTATCACCAATGGTGTTAATAATAATCAAGTAGGCAGTTATAACAATCCATTAAATCCTTTATTAGGTCCTTTAACCAATAACGGTGGTATTACTGATACCCATTTACCTCTCAGTTCCAGTCCCGTTATCAATGCAGGTACCACACCTGGAACACTCAACGATCAGCGAGGCTCGGGTTATCCCCGGGTAGTGGGCCCATCAGCAGATATTGGCAGCGTAGAGTATTCATCTTGTTCTAATGACAATGATTGCGATCAAATAATAAATACCATTGACAACTGTATTAATATTAGCAACCCAAATCAACTCGATACCGATGGCGATACTATTGGTGATGCATGCGATAATTGCCCAACAACTTCGAATGTGGCGCAAACCGATAGTGATAGCGATGGTTTAGGTAATGCTTGCGACACCTGTCCGCTCGATCGTTTCAACGATGCCGATGGTGATGGTGTCTGTGGCAATGTTGATAATTGCCCCTTCAAATCCAACTCTTCGCAAGCAGATACCGATAATGACACCATGGGTAATGACTGCGATATTTGCCCAGCTGGTGTTAATACTGCCGATACCGATAATGATGGGATTGCAAATGCTTGCGATTTTTGTCCTACCGATGCCACCAATACATGCAATAGCATAAACCTTGATACCGATGGCGATGGTATACCGGATGTTTTTGATAATTGCCCGAGTGTTTCTAACGCGAGTCAAGCAGATTATGACGGCGATGGCCTTGGTGATTCTTGCGATACCTGCACCGACTCCGATCGTGATGGTGTAGGCGATCCTGGCTTTACTCGTACAAGCTGCTCCGTTTCAACGAACGCCGATAATTGTCCATTTTTCTCTAACGCCAATCAGGTTGATACTGATGCTGATACTA
>JADMIO011411879.1_pt1 | contig 42004 bp, 44 predicted proteins | sample 8958161 | NCBI WGS metagenome assembly JADMIO01 (sample SAMN16585339, study PRJNA669376) | soil metagenome | isolation source: Crop rotation soil | place: USA: Cullars Rotation, Alabama | collected 2011 | reverse complement strand
AAGGTGAGCCAGTGTGATTACATTTGCGGCCTAACTGTGGCCAGTCCAGTTACGCTGGAGTCACTAGTATTTAGGTGACACTATAGAAGCGGCCGCGACAACTTGTCCACGTGGAATTCTAAGCTTAGGATCCCAATGTGCTGGAAAGGATCTCGGCGCCGGTGTCCTCGTCGAAGCCTTCGATCGAGGCGATCTCGGAGACGTCGACATAGGCCACGTCCTCGACGGTCGCGAAGCCCTCGGTGACCAGCAGCTGGGCGATCACCTCGTCCACGTCCAGGGCTTCCTGGAACAGCTGGGTGCGCTCGGCGAACTCGCGCTGGCGGCGCTCGCTCTCCTGGCTCTCGGTCATGATGTCGATCTGCCAGCCGGTCAGCTGCGAGGCGAGGCGCACGTTCTGGCCGCGGCGGCCGATGGCGAGCGACAGCTGCTCGTCCGGCACCACGACTTCGACGCGCTCGTCCTCCTCGTCCATCACCACCTTGGAGACTTCCGCGGGCGCGAGCGCGTTCACGATGAACGTCGCCTCGTCCGGGCTCCACTGGATGATGTCGATCTTCTCGCCCTGCAGCTCGGCCACCACCGCCTGCACGCGCGAACCGCGCATGCCGACGCAGGCGCCGACCGGGTCGATCGAACTGTCGTTGGAGACCACCGCCATCTTGGCGCGGCTGCCCGGGTCGCGGGCCACGGCGCGGATCTCGATGACGCCGTCGTAGACTTCCGGCACTTCCTGGGCGAACAGCTTGGCCATGAAGCCGCCGTGCGCGCGGGAGAGCAGGATCTGCGGGCCCTTGGTCTCGCGGCGGACGTCGTAGATGTAGCAGCGGATCCGGTCGCCGATATTGAAGTTCTCGCGCGGGATCGACTGGTCGCGGCGCACGATGCCTTCGCCGCGGCCCAGGTCGACGACGATGTTGCCGTACTCGACGCGCTTCACGGTGCCGTTCACGACCTCGCCGACGCGGTCCTTGTATTCCTCGAACTGGCGCTCGCGCTCCGCCTCGCGGACCTTCCCGGTCACCACCTGGCGGGCCATCTGGGTCTGCACGCGGCCGAACTCGAACGGCGGCAGGATCTCTTCGTAGGTCTTGCCGATCTCGGCGGACTTGTCGTTCCGCTTGGCGTCGGAGAGGCGGATGATGCCGACGGGCTCGTCGGCCGGGACCTCCTCGCCTTCCTCGTTGATCACGGTGCCGAAGGTGGCGTCGTCGGCGACCACGGTCTGGACGCGCTTGACGGTGACCTCGCCGGTCTTCTGGTCGATGTGCACGCGGATGTCGTGCTCGGCGCCGTAGCGGGCGCGCGCGCCCTTCTGGATCGCCTCCTCGATCGCCTCGATGACGATCTCCTTGTCGATCGACTTCTCGCGGGCGACCGCGTCGGCGATCTGGAGCAGTTCAAGCCGGTTGGCGGAAATGCCGGTCAGGCTCATGGGGTGTTCCTCTTACTCGGTCGGTTCGTTGTGTGGGTCGATGCGGGCGGCGCGCATCTCGGCGCCCCGCTTCATCAGTTGATCGTTCAGCACCAGCTTGGCCTCGGTGATCCAGGCGAAGGGCACAAGCGCGGTCTCGGCCTCGCCCTCCAGGTCGATGGCGATGTTGTCGCCTTCGACACCGGCCAGCACGCCCTTGAAGCGCTTGCGGCCCTCGGCCAGGCGGTCGAGCTCGATCCGCGCTTCATAGCCTTCGTAGGTCTCAAAGTCGGCGAGCCGCGTCAGCGGCCGGTCGACGCCGGGCGAGGAGACCTCCAGGACATATTCGCCGGCGATCGGGTCGGCGGCGTCCATGATCTCGGAGATCGCGCGGGACAGCCGCGCGCAGTCCTCGACGTTCATCTCGCCGTCGGCCCCGTCTGGATGATCATGACGCTCGGCCATGATCTGCAGCCGGCGCTGGTGCTCGCCGCCCATCAGCCGCAGGCGCACGACGGCGTAGCCCGCCGCCTCGGCCACGGGGTCGAGCAGCTCCAGCAGTCTTAGATCCTCGGCGGTCTTGCCGCGCATCCGTCTTCGGCGTCCTACAGGACCGCCCCGGATGGCCAACAAAAAAGCGGCGGGGCCGGAGCCCGCCGCTTGATAGCGCCATCCAGCGCGATCAGCGATGTTGCACAGACATATAGGCCAGGCGGAGGGGTTTGTCAGCCCTGTTTGCGCGACCGCCACAGGCCGTGAACAAGGCCGCCGAGAACCGCCCAGCTGAGCAAGGCCAGCGGGCCAGCGAAGAACAGACCTGTCATCATGTCGGCTTCCATCAGTTCCATCGCGCCGGGAAACCGCTCTGACGGATAGCCATTCCCCGTGATGAGCGGGATGACATGCGCAACCATGGCCAATCCGGCGAGGGTAAGGAGATAAGCCGCGCCGGCAATGACACCTCGCCGCCCGCGGCCGGCGTCCGGGCGCCGAACAAGGACGAAGCTCTCCACGAGCGCGCCCAAGACCAGGCTGACCAGGATCCCGATGACGGGACCCAAGAGGATCGGAAATACGTATTCGAGGTGGTCGCCTCCGGAATCGGGATGCGGATCCCACCAGAAGAGCAGGCCGAACGGCTTTCCGATGGAAAAGCCGACCATGTACTCGGCCGTCCAAAGCCCCGCGCCAAGTAATCCAACGGCTCCGCCGATGATGAGCCCTCGGCTATCGCTACGAGTAAGCATCGCCGGGAGGCCTCCCCGCCCTAAATCTCATGGTCAGATGCGAGCTTGGCCTTCCAGGTCTGTCAAGGACGCGCCTCTGGCGCGCCGCGCCGCGGCAGGCTTCGCCTGTCCTTGAGAGACCTGGAAGGCCAAGCACACTGGCCGCCATGAGATTTAAGCGCCACTGTGGCAGGCATGGCCGACACCTTGACCAACCTTGCCGGCGGCGCCGGGGCCGTATTGGCCTGCCTGGTCATCTTCGCTTTCATCTATTGGAACGCCCAGCCGAAGCCGTCCGATCTCACCCACATCAAAGCCCACCTGGAAGGCAATCAACACCAGGTGGTCGACGTCACCTACGCCGGCTTCGTCGGTGGCGGGCGCAACCACCCGAGCTACAGGAAGTATCGGGTGATGGTGCGCAGTCCGCTCAGCGGCCTGGACGAGGAACATATGGTGGGCGTGTCGGCCGACTTTTTCACGTCAGGCACGGTTGTCGAGTTCGGCCATGCCCGGCATCGGGACTTCGGCTAGCCGTCCTATCGCGGGGCCGCGGAAGCCTCTAAAGAGCGCGCCCATGGACCTTTCAAAAATCCCGGTGGGCGAGAACCCGCCCTACGACGTCAATGCCGTGATCGAGATCCCGCAGGGCGGGGAGCCGGTGAAATACGAGATCGACAAGGAGTCGGGCGCCCTCTTCGTCGACCGCTTCCTGCACACGGCGATGTTCTATCCCGGCAACTACGGCTTCATCCCGCACACCCTGGCCGACGACGGCGACCCGATGGACATCATCGTGGTGGGCCAGACCCCGGTCGTGCCGGGCGCGATCATCCGGGCGCGGCCCGTGGGCGCGCTGATCATGCGCGACGAGGCCGGAGGCGATGAGAAGATCCTGGCGGTGCCCGTGGACAAGCTGCACCCGTTCTACACGGGCGTGGATTCCTGGCGGGCGCTGCCGGCGATCCTGACCGAGCAGATCGCCCACTTCTTCCAGCACTACAAGGACCTGGAGAAGGGCAAGTCGGTGGAGATCGTCCGCTGGGCCGACCCGGAAGAGGCGGCGGAGCTGATCCGCGCGTCGATCGAGCGCGCTAAGTCCTGACGAAGTCCAGAAACACCGGAGCGCAGTCGCCCAGGCGTTTTTCCTCGTAGCGGGTGGTGATGTGGTCGGCGGGCGGTCGTCGCCAGTCGTCGGCGCGCTCGGCGGTCCAGCGGAAGGCCGGGCTGGCCGCGATCCGCAGCAGGCTCCAGTTTACATAGTCGGCCCAGTCGCTCGCGAAGCGCAGGGTCCCGCCGGGCGCGATCAGGCGGGCGAGTTCGGCCACCGTCTCGGGCTGGATGAAACGGCGTTTCTTGTGGCGGCCCTTGGGCCAGGGGTCCGGGAACAGGATGAAGCCGCGCGCCAGGCAGCCGTGCGGCAGTTGCGCCATCAGCTCGCGCGCATCGCCGTCGTGGATCCGGACGTTGCCCAACGCCTGCTCGTCGACGTGACGCAGGGCGCTCGCGACGCCGTTCTGAAAGGGCTCGGCGCCGAGGATCAGGACGTCCGGGCGCCGGGCGGCCTGGGCGGCCATGTGCTCGCCGCCGCCGAAGCCGATTTCGAGCCAGGTCTCGGCAGCGTCCGGTTTCAGCGCGCGCGGGTCGAACGGCTCGGCCGGCGGCCGCAGGCTCGGCAACAGGGTCTCCACCAGCGCCGCCTGCCGCGGCTTGATCGGCCGGGACTTCAGGCGGCCGTAGGAGCGCAGCAGCGGATGGTCTTCGGACATGGGCGCGGGCTTAGCCCAGAAGGATCAGGCCGATAACCCCGGTGATGATGAGCCAGACTCCGATGACGATGGCGATGCCGGCGGTGCTGCCGGGCCGGTCGAGGGTCGCCTCCGCGGCCGCGCGGTGCTCGACCAGCAGTTCCGGCGGAATCAGCCGCAGGCACAGCCAGATGCCGATGGGGATCAGGATCAGGTCGTCCAGGTAGCCCACGATCGGGATGAAGTCGGGGATCAGGTCGATCGGCGAGAACGCATAGGCCGCTACGGCCAGGGCCAACGCCTTGGCGTACCAGGGCGTGCGCGGGTCACGCCCCGCCAGCCACAGGGCGCGGGCGTCGCGCCGAAGCGCGCGCGCCCACGTCCGCAGGCCCATCGCCTAGGCCAAGCCCTTCAGCGCGTCGGCGAGGTCGGTACGTTCCCAGGAGAAGCCGCCCTCGTTATCCGGCTGGCGGCCGAAGTGCCCGTAGGCGGCGGTGCGCGCGTAGATCGGGCGGTTCAGCTGCAGGTGCTCGCGGATGGCGCGTGGCGTAGCCCCGCCGACCATCTCCGGCAGCGCCAGCTCCAGCTTCGCCGGGTCGATCTCGCCGGTGTCGTGCAGGTCGACGTAGAAGCTGAGCGGCTGGGCCACGCCGATGGCGTAGCTGATCTGGATCGTGCACTTCCGGGCCAGGCCCGAGGCGACCACGTTCTTGGCCAGGTAGCGGCAGAGGTAGGCGGCCGAGCGGTCCACCTTGGTCGGGTCCTTGCCGGAGAAGGCGCCGCCGCCGTGCGGGGCCGCGCCGCCGTAGGTGTCGACGATGATCTTGCGGCCGGTCAGGCCCGCGTCGCCGTCCGGCCCGCCGATCTCGAAGCGGCCGGTCGGGTTGACGTGCCACTTGGTCTTCTTGGTCAGCAGACCCGCCGGGAAGACGCTTTCCACATAGGGCCGGATCAGCTGCTCGATGCGCTTTGGCGTCGCCGACAGGATGCCGATGCGCTTCTTGTGCTGGGTCGAGACGACGATCTGCAGCACCTCGACCGGGCGGTTGTCCTCGTAGCGCAGCGTGACCTGGCTCTTGGCGTCGGGCTCCAGCGCGTGGCACTCGCCCGAGTGGCGCACCTCGGCCAGCTTCTTCAGGATGTCGTGGCTGTACTGCAGCGTGGCCGGCATCAGGGCCGGGGTCTCGTCGCAAGCGTAGCCGAACATGATGCCCTGGTCGCCGGCGCCCTCGTCCTTCTTGTCCGAGGCGTCCACGCCCTGGGCGATGTGCGCCGACTGGGCGTGCAGGTGGCACGCGTACTTGGCCTTGGCCCAGTGGAAACCCTTCTGCTCGTAGCCGATATCCTTCACCGCCTGGCGGACCTTGGGCTCCAGGCCCTTCAGGATCTCCTTGGTGAGCGCCTTGCTCTCGGCCTTCGAACTGCCCGGACGTCCGGCGCGCACCTCGCCCGCCAGCACGATACGGTTGGTGGTGACCAGGGTCTCGCAGGCCACACGGGCCTGCGGCTCGGCGCTCAGGAAGGCGTCAACGACGGTATCGGAGATGCGGTCGGCGACCTTGTCCGGATGGCCCTCGGAAACGCTTTCGGACGTGAAGATGTAGTTGGAACGGCTCAAGGGGCGCGGGCTCCGGGCAGAGGGGCCGCGTCGCGCCGGACCCCGTCAGGGCGATGCGCACGGCCTCGTGAGCGGGAAGCCTATAAAGATATCCTTATGTCCCGCCAAGCACCCTGTGCCCGATCCGGGTCACCGACGGGTTAAGCCTCCGCATCGGCCTCGCCCGCCAGCGCCCGGACGAGGTCGAGGATGCGCCGGCGCACCTTGCCCCGTGGGATCTGCGGGAAGGTGGACGCCAGCTCGATGCCCTCCGACGTCATCAGGAAGTCCTGCACCGCATCGCGCGGGGCGTCGGCGCCGATGGGCGGCACGATGTCCGGCAGGCCCTCGTAGAAATAGCCGATGTTGGTGGAGAGCGCCCGGGACATCTCCCAGAGCTTCGAGGCGCTGACGCGGTTCGCGGCCCGCTCGTATTTCTGCACCTGCTGGAAGGTCAGGCCGATCGCCTCGGCGAGCCGTTCCTGGCTGACGCCCAGCTCCTTGCGGCGAAGTCGGATGCGCAGGCCCACGTGACGATCAACCGGGTTTGGCGATCGATCCAGGTCGTCGGACTTTTCCATTCAGCTCCTCAAGAACGAGCCGCCGAAAAGCGCAAGACACTGGCGCGGCCTAGAATTGTCCTGTTCGATGAACACGATAAGCTGCGCCGAGCAACCCCGACAATAGCAGCATGAGGCCGAAATATAGATCGCCGGCCCGATAAAACGCTGTCGACTGCAACGATGGCGGGAGACGTGCGTCGACTATACCTATGGCGCCCAATCCCAGCCGCGTTCCGGGCATAACTCGACCATAGGCGTCGATGACCGCGGAAACCCCGGTCGGCGTCGCCCGGACGATCGGCAGACCTTCTTCGATCGCCCGGTAACTGGCGATGTTCAGGTGCTGCAGCGGGCCGCTGCCGCCGCCGAACCAGGCGTCGTTCGACGGATTCAGGATCCAGGCGGGACGCAGGCCGGAGCCTTCGGGCGCTGCGGCGCGGGTGAAGCCGGGGAACAGCGCCTCGTAGCAGATCAACACCTGGGCCGGCGGCACGCCCCAGGGCGCGATGGGCCGAGGCTCCGGGCCGGCGGTGAAGTCGTCGGCCATGTGCACCAGGCTGCGGAAGCCGACCTCGGCGGCGAGCCTGCCCGCAGGCATATATTCGCCGAACGGCACCAGCCGGTGCTTGTCGTAGACGGCCGTGACCCGCAGGCCCGCGGCCTCGCGGCGAAACGCGACCAGGCTGTTGAAGTAGCGCGCCTCGACGGCCCCGACGCCATTGGGCCGCGCCTCCACGCGGTTGGCGCCCATCAGCAGCGTCTGGCCCGGCTGGATCACGTCGCGCAACCTGGGCGCATAGGGTGAGCCGGGCGCGACCAGCTCGTCGATCACCGCCGGCAGGGCGCCCTCCGGCCAGATCACGATGTCAGGCGTCTGGGCTGATGGACGCCGGGTCAGCCCGGCATAGATGTCGAACACCATCCCGAGGTTCTCGGGCTTCCATTTGTCCTTCTGGTCGATGTTGGCCTGGACGATGCGGACGATGGGCGCGCGGGGCGATGCCGGGGCCATGCCCTGCAGCCGCCACAAGCCGAAGCCGTAGAGCGCGGCCAGCAGGACCAGCGCCGGGGCCAGGGCCGCCGCGCGGCCGCGCCAGCCGAGCGGCCGAGCCAGGAGGGCGGGCGCCGAGGCTATCGCCAGCGTGATCCATGTCAGGCCGTACGCCCCCACGAGCGACGCCGCCTGCGACGGCGCCGAGCCCGCCCGCCAGGTCTCGCCGACCAGGTCCCAGGGAAAGCCCGTGAAGATGTGCCCGCGGAGCCACTCGAAGCCCGCCAGCACGCCCGCGAACACGATCACGTCCGCCCAGCGTCCGGATCGCAGCAGGCGGTAGGTGGCGGCCGCCGCCGCCCAGAACAGCGCCAGGCCGCCGGCCATCAGGATCAGCGCGAAGGGCGCCATCCAGCCCTGTTCCTTGGCGTCGACGAAGAAGGGCTCGGTGATCCAGTGAACGCAGACGGCGAAATACCCGACCCCGGCCAGCCAGCCCCGGAAGAAGGCCGAGCGCAGCGGTCGCGGGCCCTCGGTGTCCAGCAGCGCCAGCAGCAGCGCGAATCCCAGCAGGCCCGGCAGGACGCCGAACGGCGGATGGGCGAGCCCGGCGGCCAGCCCGGCCGCGAGCGCAAGGCCCCGCGCCGCCCATCCGGTCCGCCACGTCACAGTTCGGTTCACCGGCGGCTAGTCCGCCATCGAGGGCGGCGGCGGCGGCGGCGGCGGGGCGAGCCGGACCCGCACCCGCTTCACCCGACGCGGATCGCCCGACAGCACCTCGATGATGAAGCCGCCCGGATGGTCGACCACTTCCCGCCGCTGCGGCACCCGGCCGGCCAGCGCGTTGACCAGCCCGGCCACCGTGTCGATCTCCTCGTCCAGATCGGGCGGGGCCAGGTCGACATCCCGGCCCGTGGCCGCCTGCAAGGCCGCCTCCAGGTCCTCCAGCGGGGCGCGGCCGTCGACGATCCAAGCGTCGCCGTCGGCGGTGACGGCGTCCTCGCCATCCTCGGCGGCCTCGTCGTGCTCGTCGGCGATCTCGCCCACGAGGGTCTCCAACAGGTCCTCGAGCGTCGCCAGGCCGTCGACGCCGCCGAACTCGTCGATCACCAGGGCCATGTGCGTCTGGCTCTCGCGCATCTGGCCCAGTAGCTCTGAGGCCCGCATCGAGGCCGGCACATAGATGACCGGGCGCACTAGGTTGTGGCGGGCCGACAGGACAAGGTCGGTGGGCTTCGGCCGCCGCGTCTTGCGGGCCAGGAGCTTGAAGACGTCCTTCACGTGGACCACGCCCACGGGCTCGTCGAGCGTGTCCTTGTAGACCGGCATGCGGCTGTGCTCGGCCTCGATGAACTGTTCCACCAGTTCGGCGAAGTTGCAGTTGCGCGAGACGGCCACGATGTCCGCGCGCGGCTTCATCACGTCGCCCACGCGCAGGTCCTGGAAGGCGCGCGCCTGCGTCAGGAGCGCGCCGGTGGCGGCCGTGGGCGGCTCGGCGGCGGCCTCCTGCGCCGGCGTCGGCGCGCGCCGCCAGCGGTCGAAGAAGGAGAGCGCGCCACGCCGATGGGCCGGTTCTGGCGAACTCGCGGGATCAGGCTCGGCCATCGTCTCCTTCACTCGCCCAGATAGGGATCGGGGATCCCCAGCCCGGCCAGGATCTCGCGCTCCAGCCCCTCCATCTCGTGGGCCTCGGCGTCGTCCATGTGATCGTATCCTAGAAGGTGCAGCACGCCATGCGCCACCAGATGCTGCAGGTGGTCGGCCAGCGGCTTGCCCTGGGCCCCAGCCTCCGCCGCGCAGACCCCGAAAGCCAGGGCGACGTCTCCCAGGTGGCGCTCCGGATTGGCGGGCGCCGGGAAGCTCAGGACATTGGTCGGCTTGTCCTGGTCGCGGAAGCGGGCGTTCAGCTCCCGCACCGCCGCGTCGTCGGCCAGCAGCACGGTCAGACCTTCGGGCGTGCCCGGCCGCAGGCGCGCCAGCACGGCTTCAGCCGCACCGCGCGCGAGACCTTCAGCGCCGGACAGGGCGTCGGTCCAGGCCGTGTCCTCGATCTCGATATCGATCAAATGGCGCGGCCCGCCTTGGCCGCGTCGGCGTCGTAGGCGCGCACGATGCGTTCCACCAGCGGATGGCGCACCACGTCCTCGGCGGAGAACCGCACCACGCCGATGCCCTGGACGCCCTCCAGCAGGCCGACGGCGTGCGCCAGGCCGCTGTCGCGGATGTTGACCAGGTCGATCTGGGTCGGGTCGCCGGTGACGACCATCCGCGCGCCCTCGCCCAGGCGGGTCAGCACCATCTTCATCTGCAGGCGCGTCGCGTTCTGGGCCTCGTCGACGATGACGAAGGCGTGCGCCAGCGTGCGGCCGCGCAGGAAGGCGATGGGCGCGACCTCGATCTCGCCTTTCTCGCGGCGGCGGCGCAGCTGCTCGGCGCCCAGGATGTCGGTCAGCGCCTCCCAGACGGGGGCCATGTAGGGGTCGACCTTTTCGGTCAGGTCGCCCGGCAGAAACCCGAGGCGCTCGCCCGCCTCGACCGCCGGGCGCGACACGATCAGGCGATCCACCTCGCCGCGCAGCAGGAGGCCCGCGCCGTGAGCGACCGCCAGGAACGTCTTGCCCGTGCCGGCGGGACCGAGGCCGAAGACAAGTTCACAGTTCGCCAGCGCCTGCAGGTAGTTGGCTTGCGTGGCGGTCTTGGGCGCCACCTGGCCGCGGCGGCCGACGGGCAGCGACCCGGCGCCCGGCGCGCCGGTACGCGCATTGCCGATGGCGACGCGCACGTCAGCCTCGCTGATCTCCAGCCCCTGGTCGGCGCGTTCGGCGATGGCGGCGAGCGCCTTCTTGGCCTGGCCGCGCGACTTGGCGTCGCCGGAGAGCTGCACCCCGCCGCCCGGGGTCTCGACCAGCACGCCGAACGCGTCCTCGATCAGGGCGGCATGGCGCGAGTTCGGGCCGGCCACGGCGCGCACGGCGCCGTCGCTCAGGGTGATGAATTCAGGGGCGCGGCTCAAGCGGGCTCCAGTTCCTGGGCCAAGACACCGCCCAAGCTCATCCGGGCGGCGCTCTCGACCTTCACCGGAACGATCTGACCGATCAGACGATCCGGAGCCATGGCGTGCACGGCCTGCAAATAGGGGCTGCGGCCGACGAGTTGGCCGGCGTGTCGGCCCTTGCGCTCGAACAGCACTGGCAGGACGCGGCCGACCTGGCTGACGTTGAAGGCGCGCGCCTGCTCGTCCAGCAGGGCGTTCAGCCGCGCGAGCCGTTCGTCCTTCACCGCCTCGGCCACCTGGCCCGGCATGGCGGCCGCCGGCGTGCCGGGACGGCGCGAGTACTTGAACGAGAAGGCGCCAGCGTGGCCGACCTCGCGCACCAGCGCCAGCGTCGCCTCGAAGTCGCTGTCCCGCTCGCCCGGGAAGCCCACGATGAAGTCGCCGCTGATCGCGATGTCCGGCCGCGCGGCCCGGATTTTCTCGATCAGGCGCAGGTAGCTGTCGGCGGTGTGCGCCCGGTTCATGGCCTTCAGGATGCGGTCCGACCCGGATTGCACCGGCAGGTGAAGGTAGGGCATCAGCTCGGCGACCTCGCCGTGCGCGGCGATCAGGGCGTCGTCCATGTCGCGCGGATGGCTGGTGGTGTAGCGGATGCGGTCGAGGCCATCGATCTTCGCCAGGCGCCGCACCAGCGCCGCCAGCCCGCCTTCGCCGGCGTAGGCATTGACGTTCTGGCCCAGCAGCGTGACCTCGCGCACGCCCTGTTCGGCCAGGATGCGGGCTTCGGCCTCGATGGCGTCCGCCGGCCGCGACCACTCCCCGCCGCGTGTGTAGGGCACCACGCAGAAGGTGCAGAACTTGTCGCAGCCCTCCTGCACGGTGAGGAAGGCGGTGACGCCGCTGACCCTACGCCCGGCCGGCGCCAGCGCGTCGAACTTGTCTTCCGGGGCGAAGTCCGCGGCCAGGCGCTCGCCCCGGGCGCGGTGGGTGCGCGCGATCAGTTCCGGCAACTGGTGATAGGCCTGGGGGCCCACGACCAGGTCGACCGCCGGCTGGCGGCGCATGATCTCCTCGCCCTCGGCCTGGGCGACGCAGCCGGCGACGGCGATGGTCATCGATCCGCCCGCCGCGGCGCGCGCGTCCTTCATCTCGCGGATCTTGCCGAGCTCGGAATAGACCTTCTCGGTCGCCTTCTCGCGGATGTGGCAGGTGTTCAGCACCACCAGGTCCGCGCCTTCCGGCGCGTCGGTCATGGCGTAGCCCAGCGGGGCCAGTACATCGGCCATCCGCTCGCTGTCGTAGACGTTCATCTGACAGCCGTAGGTCTTGATGTAGAGGCGCTTGGGCTGCGCGGTCTCGGACATGGCGGGGGTTATGGGGGCGAGGACCGCCCCGCGCAACGTCCTACGGTGCTACTTGTCGTCCAGCGGCACGCCGTAGAGCTCCAACCGGTGGTCCACCAGCCGGTAGCCGAGCTTGCGGGCGATGGCTTCCTGCAGGGCCTCGATCTCGTCGTCGACGAACTCCACCACCTTGCCGGTCTTCATGTCGATCAGGTGGTCGTGGTGGACGTCGGGGTGCTCCTCGTAGCGGGAACGGCCGTCGCGGAAATCGTGGCGCTGGATGATCCCGGCCTCGTCGAACAGGCGCACGGTCCGGTAGACGGTGGCGATGGAGATGTGCGGATCGACCGCGTGGGCGCGGCGGTGCAGCTCTTCAACGTCCGGATGGTCATGGGCGTCCGACAGCACGCGCGCGATCACGCGGCGCTGCTCGGTCATGCGCATGCCCTTTTCCACGCAGAGCTTCTCGATCCTGTCCGGCACGCCCGTCATCCGACCTCTCCGGGGCGAAGATAGGGGGCTCCCGCGACAAGGTCGAGACGCATCACGAGCGCGTCGGTGAACCCCAGCGGGCCCCGGTCGTAGTAGCTCTTGCGCAGACCGGAGCGGGCGAAACCCAGGCGCTCGTAAAGGGCGATGGCGCCGTCGTTGTCGACCGCCACCTCCAGGAAGACGGCGTCCGCGCCGAGGTCGCGCGCCACCGGCAGGGCCGCCGCGATCAGGGCGCTCGCGACCCCTTTGCGCCGGGCGGCGGTCGCCACGCCGACGGTCAGGATCTCCATCTCGTCGGCGGCGACCCGGCAGAGGATGACGCCCCAGGGATCGCCGGCCTTGGCCTCCTCAGCGACGAAGCCGTAGATGCCCTCCCCGTCCAGCAGGTCCTCGAACTCGTCCTCGCGCCAGGACTTGTCGAAGGCCTGGGCGTGCACGGCGGCCATCACCGGCGCCTCGGCTTCTGTCGCGCGGATCAGCCTCATGATGTCAGGCTTGCGGCCGGCAGCTTGGCGTCGGGCGCCCGCAGGTAGAGCGGCTTCAGCGGGCCCGGCGACCGCGCCGCGGCCAGGCGCGCGACCTTGATGGCGTCGCAGCCCTCGGCGTCCACGACGCGGGCGCCCGGCGCGAAATCGGCCAGCAGGGGCGCGCCGGAACCGACGATCGTGAAGGGGCGTCCCTGGCTGAGTTCGGCGATCCGCGCGGCCGCGTCGCCGGCGGTGAGCGCATCCGGGGCCATGAGCGCGCGGCCGGCCTCGAAGCCCTGCAGGTAGAGCTGACCGCGGCGCGCGTCGATGGCGGCGAACACCAGGCCGTCAGCTTCGGCGGCCAGCGCTTCCAGCGTGCCAATGCCGCTCGCGGGCCTGTCCAGCGCGAGCGCCAGGCCCTTGGCGAAGGCGATGCCGACCCGCAGGCCCGTGAAGGATCCGGGCCCGACGGTCACGGCGATGCGGTCCAGGCGATCGAAGGCCAGACCCGATTGCCCCATCACCGCCTGGGCCATGGGCGCCAGCCGCTCCTGGTGGCCGCGCGCCATCACCTCGCGGGCGGACGCGACCACGCGCTCGCCGTCCAGGACGGCGACCGAGCAGGAGGAGAGACAGGTATCCAGGCCGAGGACGATCATTCGCCCCCGTCTACAGCGTCTGTTCGACGCCCGTCACTTCCGGAACGTAGTGCTTGAGCATGTTCTCCACGCCGGCCTTCAGCGTCGCCGAGGAGGACGGGCAACCCGAGCAGGCGCCGCGCATGTTCAGGTAGACGACGCCGGTCGCCACATCGAAGCGGTTGAACAGGATGTCGCCGCCGTCCTGGGCCACCGCGGGCCGGATGCGGGTGTCGAGCAGGTCCTTGATCTCGGCCACGATCTGGGCGGTCTCGCCCTCGTAGACGCCGTCGTCGTGAACCGCCGCGTCCAGCGAGCCGTCCAGGAACAGCGGCTGGCCGGAGGTGTAGTGATCCATGATGGCGGCCAGGATCGGCGCCTTCAGGTGCGCCCAGTCGTGGGCGGGGAGCTTGCCCACGGTCAGGAAGTCGGGGCCGAAGAACACCCGCTCGACGCCGTCGATGGCGAACAGCTCGGCGGCCAGCGGCGAGACGCCAGAATCCGCGGCCTCGCGGAAGTCTCGCGTGCCCTCGCCCATGACGTCGCGGCCGGGCAGGAACTTCAGCACCTCGGGGTTCGGGGTGGGTTCGGTCTGGATGAACATGGGCCAGATGTGGCGTGCGCCCGCCTACAACGCAAGTTCGCGGTCAGGCCCGATGGATGCGGCGAATGTTCCGGATGATGCCAACTTGCGGCGCGGCGCCCGTGAGGTCGGCGCCCGAGTAGAAGCGTCCCAACGCCGAAGTGGAGCTCGTCGTCCTGCAGCATCAGATAGATGGGTTCATGGAGGACAGGCTGTACAGGGAACCTCCAGAGAACCTGTACAGGCGCCTCATCGTCCGCTTCGTGCGTCAGCTCATGCCGCGCAGCAAAGTCGGCGAAGAGCTTCAGAGCATCGTGCGTGTAGTCCGGCGCGGCCTGCCGACTACGCAAGGTCGGCGATCTCCGCGTCGGTGAGGTCGCCGGGGACGAGCGTCACGGGCACCTTGCGGTCGCCCCACTTGACGCCTTCCTTGGCCAGCGAGCTGATCAGCGGTCCCGGCCCGCGCCCGTCCGCGGCGGCGGCCAGCACCAGGATCTTGATGTCCGGGTCGGCGCCGATCACCTGGCGCAACGCCAGCCGCACGCTCTCGGCGTTGACGATCAGGTATTCCGGCGGCGAGCCCGTCTCGGCCTGCACGAACTCGGCGGATTCGCGCAGCACGGCCTCCGCCTCGTCGCGCTGCTGGCGCTCGATCTCCTCGCGCACGCCGCTCCAGTGCTCGAACAGCGCCGGCTCGATCACGCGCAGGATCGCCACGTGGCCGCTGGTGGAACGCGCGCGGCGGCAGGCGAACCGGAGCGCCGTCTGGAACTCCGGACTGTCGTCGGCCACCACGAGGAACTTGCGTCGGCTCATGCGCGGACGGTGACGTGGCCCAGAGACCTTCGCAACAACAATGACCGTCATCCCGGCCGCCGCGCAGCGGAGAGCCGGGACCCAGCCGCTCAATCGCGTCAGCTGCTGGGTCCCCGATCGGCCTGCGGCCGTTCCGGGATGACGGCCAAAGTCAGGAGAGGAAGCCGACGATCTTCTTCACCTCGGCCATGGTCGGCGCGGCCCAATCGCGGCAGCGTTCGCCGCCGATGGCCAGGATGCGGTCGATCTCGGCCGGGTCGGCCATCAGCCGGCGCATTTCGCCGCCGATCGGGCCCATAACCGAGACGGCCAGGTCGGCCAGCTTCGGCTTGAAGACGCCAAAGCCCTGGCCCGCGAACTCGGCCAGGACCTGCTCCGGCGTCTGGTTCGCCAGCGCCGCGTAGATGCCGACCAGGTTCTGGGCCTCGGCCCGGCCGTTGAGGCCCGCCATCGTCTCCGGCAGCGGATCGGCGTCGGTGCGGGCCTTGCGGATCTTCTGAGCGATGGCGTCGGCGTCATCCGTCAGGTTGATGCGCGACTGGTCCGACGGGTCGGACTTGCTCATCTTCGCCGCGCCGTCCCGCAGGCTCATGATCCGAGCCCCGGGCCCTTGGGTCATCGCCTCGGGCAGGGGGAAGAAGCCCGGAACGGCGAAGTCGTGGTTGAACTTGGCCGCGATGTCGCGCGACAGCTCCAGGTGCTGGCGCTGGTCGTCGCCCACGGGCACGTGGGTGGCCTTATAGAGCAGGATGTCGGCGGCCTGCAGCACCGGGTAGGTGTAGAGCCCGACGCTCGAGCGCTCCTTGTGCTTGCCGGACTTCTCCTTGAACTGGGTCATCCGGTCGAGCCAGCCCAGGCGGGCCACGCACTGGAAGATCCAGGCGAGCTCAGTGTGCTGCGGCACCGCCGACTGGGCGAAGATGGTGGCCTTCTTCGGGTCCACACCGGCGGCGAGGTAGGCGGCGGCGATTTCGCGCGTCTGTTCCGCCAGCAGCTTCGGCTCCTGCCAGACGGTGATGGCGTGGCTGTCGACCACGCAGAAGATGCACTCCATCTCGTCCTGCATGCGCACGAACTTGATGAGGGCGCCCAGGTAGTTGCCCAGGTGCAGCGCGCCGGAGGGCTGGACGCCGGAGAACACGCGTTTGGGGCCCGAATACTGGGCCGGAGCTTCGTCGGTCATGGGAAAGGCTTCTCAGGGAATGGACGTGCGGGCGCAAGCCCGGGTTCAGCGGGTCAGCTGATCAACGCCATCGCCAGGTGCGCAGAGAAGTCATCGGCGAGCCTGATAAGCGGCTCGAGCCCGTTCGGCAAGTCAGCGGCGGGCGAGCGCGCCGCGCACCTCGCGGAGCGTCATGCCGCCGGAGCCGAACAGCAGCAGCGGATAGATCGCCGCCGCGCCCATGGCCACCAAGCCGATGGCGAGCTCCTTGGCCCCGATCTTCCAGACGTGCAGATGGCCGAACAGGCCCTGGATCTCGCCCCGCCAGTGATTGGCGGCCAGCAGGACCACGGCCAGCGCCACATTGGCGGCCAGGATCCGGCCCAGCCGCGCGATCGCCGCCGGCGCCGGTCGGTAGTGCGCGCGGCGGCTGAGCGTGATCGTCATCATCGCCACGTTCGCCCACCAGGCGGTGGTGGTCGCCGCCGCCACGCCGGGCACGCCGATCAGGTAGAAGAGGCTGATGCCCACGGCGACGTTCACGCCCACCGAGATCAGGCCCAGCCGCATGGGCGTGGCGGTGTCCTGGCGGGCGAAGAAGGCGCGGTTGAGCAGCTGGGCCGAGACGAAGGCCGGCACGCCCCAGCCATAGTAGAACAGCGCATTGGCGGTCGCGTGCGCGTCGGAGACGGTGAACTGGCCGCGCGTGTACATGGCGTCGATCAGGAAGAACGGCAGGGTGATCAGCGCCACGGCGCACGGCAGGGCGAAGGCCATCGAGAACAGCATGGCCTGGTCCATGGCGGCATTGGCCGCCGCCTCGTCGCCGACATGGATGCTGCGCGACAGCCGGGGCAGCAGCGCCACCCCGATCGCCACGCCGATCAGGCCCTGCGGCAGCTGGTAGAGCCGGTCGCAGTAGAACAGCCAGGAGCGCGCGCCATTCACCTGGCTGACCAGGATGCCGGAGACGAAGACGCTGATCTGGGTGGCGCTGGCGGCGATGGCGCCGGGGATGGCGAGCGCGATCAGCTTGCGGATCTCCGGCGTCAGGCGCGGCCAGCGGAAGTCGACCCGCGCGCCGGACTTGCGCACGCCCCACCACAGGAGGGCCGCCTGGGACAGCCCCGCCAGGATGATCCCCCACGAGCCCCAGACCGCCGCCTCATGCGGATTGCGCGCCGGCAGCACGGTGGCCAGGGTCCAGAGGTTCAGCAGGATCGGCGCCGCGCCCGACAACACGAAGCGGTTGCGCGCGTTCAGGACGCCCGACAGGTGGGCGTAGATCGCCATGCACGGCAGGTAGGGCATGGTGATCTGGGTGAGCAGGATCGCCAGCTTGAACTTCGCCGGGTTGGCCGCGAAGCCGGGCGCGATCAGGTACATCAGCCACGGCATGGCCAGTTCGGCCGCCACGGTGATCGCCAGCGCGGCGGCGGCCAGCGTCGCCATGGCGTCGGCGGCCAGCACGTCGGCCACCTCCTCGCCGTCGGTCACCAGCGCGCGCGAATAGGCCGGCACGAACGCCGAGGAGAAGGCGCCCTCGCCGAAGATCCGCCGAAACAGGTTCGGGAACGCCCAGGCCGTGTTGAACGCGTCGGCCACGAAGCCGGCGCTCGCGCCCATGGTGTAGCTGAGCGCCAGGTCCCGCAGGAACCCCGCGAACCGGCTGACCAGGGTGAAGCCGGAGTTGACCAGCGACGAGCGGATCAGGCCCGTGGGCTTGGGCATGTTGGATCGGGCGGGAGGATCGTCGGCGCGACTCACGAGGCGGAAGCTAGCGCGGCTGAGGCGCCGGCGCGGTGGTTTTCTGATGCAGAACCGGCGCCCCGACTATTTGATCACCCGGATCTTCAGGTCCCTGAACCAGACGGCGTTGCCGTGGTTCTGCAGCGCGATATGGCCGGTCTTCGAACTGGAGAACTGCGGCCATTGGCGGAACTTCGAGTGGTCAACCCGCGACTTGAAGTCGGCGGAGTTGAGATCGTACTCGGCCACCTTCACCCCGTTCAGCCAGTGCTGGCACTTGCCGTGGTCGACCACGAGGCGCGACTGGTTCCACTCGCCCACCGGCTTCGGGACGTCCTGGCTGGGCGCCACAAGGGCGAAGAGGGAGCCCGCGCGCTCCAGCGGCGGTTCGCCGCGGGCGTTGTCCAACAGCTGGTACTCCGGCCCGCTCTCGTAGGTCTCGTCGCCCTGCTCGATCACGTGGAACATCACGCCGGAATTGCCCTTGGGCGAGATCTTCCAGTCCCACGTCAGCTCGAAGCTCTCGTATTCGGCCTTGGTGATGATGTCCTTCGAGGTCTTCGGATCCGGCGACAGCACGCCGTCGGTCACGGTCCAGCCCTTGTCGGGCGCCGGCGCCTTGAAGCCCCGCCAGCCCGCCAGGCTCTTGCCGTCGAACAAGAGCCGCCAGCCGGCGGCCTTCTCGGCCGGGGTCAGCTGGTTGGGCGCGGCGGCCACTTCGCTCGGAAACAGGGCGCCTCCGGCGACCAGCAGGGACAGGACGGCGCCCAGGACGAAGGATTTCATACGCGCTCCTAGAGCTTCAGCTGTTGCAGGGCGTTCTGGACATGCGCCTTGACCTCGTCGGACGGGCCCGGATCCTTCGCGCGCGCCACGTTGCCGATGTAGCCGATGTCCTTGAAGCCCGCGGGCGTCGTGTAATAGGCGCCCACCACCAGCCGGCGCAGCTTCAGGAAGAAGGCCTTGCCCGTCTCGGTCTTCGGCAGGTCCTGCATCAGCGCCAGGCGCTGGCCGGCGCTGGCCCTTTCGAACGGGACGCCGTGCTTGCGCTGCGAGGCCAGGCGCAGGGCCTCGATCCCGTTCAGCACGATGGCGCGGTCGCGGACCTGGTCGGGATAGGGCGCGCTCACCCACTCGTCGATGAAGTCGGGCACGCCCAGGGCCGAGGCGGCCGGGGCCGCGCCGCTGGCGGGCAGGATCCAGTCGCCGAGCAGGGCGGCCGCCTGCAGTTGCTCGTGGGTCATGATCCGTGGCCAGGGCGCCTTTTCGGGCACGGTCAGCTTCGGATCGGTGCCATAGCCCTTGGCTTCGCGGCGAGGCTCGTGGCCCTGGCCGTAGACCACCACGCCCGCCCCGCCGGCCAGCGCCGCGCCGACCACACCGACCCAGGCCAGCGCCGTGCGCCGGTCGACCTTCGAGACGTAGTCCTGATCGTCGTGAGTTTGCGGATCGCTCATCAGATCGCCCCCTGCTTGGCCAGAGTCGCCAGGTTGTCGGCCGAGCGCCAGGCCAGGGCGATGATGCTGAGCGTCGGGTTCTTGTCGGGGCTGGACACCAGGGTCGCGCCGTCCATCACGAACAGGTTCGGCACCGCCCAGCTCTGGCCGAACTGGTTGACCACCGAGTCCCTGTCGGACGCGCCCATGCGCGCGGTGCCGACCTCGTGGATCATCTCGCCGCCCTTGGAGATGGCCTTGCGCCCGTCGCGCTCGATCTTGCTGATCGGCTTGCCGCCCAGCCTGTCGATCACCTCCAGGAAGGTGGTGACCATGTGCGCGGCCTGCTTCGTCTCGCTCTCGCCCCACTTCCAGTGGAAGCGCAGGACGGGGATGCCCCACTTGTCCTTCACCCCGGGATCGAGCTCACAGTAGCAGTCGTCGTTGGGGATCATCTCGCCGCGGCCGTTGAAGCTGATCGTCGAGCCGTAGCGGCGGCGCAGGGCCGCGCGCAGGTCGTCGCCGACGCTGAGGTCGCCCTTCTCCAGCAGGCCGGCCATGCCCATGGACGGCATCTGCCGCCCGCCGCCGATCTCGATGTGGTAGCCCCGCGGGAAGCCCAGTTCCTTGTGCTTGTCATAGCCCCACCAGGGCACATAGGTGTGCTCGGTCCCCTGGCCGTCATCGTTCGTGGGCGGCAGGCCCTCCAGGTGGGCGAACTGGCCGGTGACGTTCAAGCCCACCGAGTCCATCAGATAGCGGCCGACCATGCCGTGGGTGTTCGACAGGCCGTCCGGGAACTTGGCGCTCTTGGAGTTGAGCAGGATGCGGGCGGTCTCGCCGGACCCCGCCGCCAGCACCACCGCACGCGCGGTGACCGAGTGGTGCTCACCGGTCTTGCGGTCGACGAAGCTGACGCCCTTGGCCTTGCCGGCCTTGTCGAGGTCCACCTCGTAGACCAGCGCGTCGGTGCGGATGGTCAGGTTGCCTGTCGCCATGGCCGGCGGCAGCAGCACGGTCGTCGACTGGAAGTTGGCCCCGATCGCGCAGCCGCGGCCGCAGGGCGTGGCGAAGACGCAGCTGTTGCGGCCTTCCATCGCCCCGGTGACCACGGCCACGTGCATCGGTACGACCGGGATGTTCATGGCGCGGAAGGCCGGCTCGTAGAACAGCTCGAACGCCCGGGGCGGCGCGTTCTCCATCAGGCAGCCGGGCGGCGAGTCCGGCGTATTGGTCAGGCCCCGCGGCGGGGCGGCGCCCGACACCCCGATCAGCCGCTCGGTCTTGTCGTACCAGGGCGCCAGGTCGTCGTAGGTGATCGGCCAGTCGTAGCCCAGGCCGTCGCGGGCGCGCGGCTTGAAGTCCAGAGGCCCGAAGCGCAGCGCGATGCGGCCCCAGTGGTTCGTCCGACCGCCCAGCATGCGCGGCCGCCACCAGGTGAAGGGCTCGGAGCCCTCGGCCACCGTGTAGGGCTCGTTCGGCACCTGCCAGCCGCCATCGACCGTGGCGTCGTAGAAGCCGAACGGCTTGTCCGGCGTGCCGGCCCCGCGCAGCGGCGCCTGGTCGTTGGTGTTGAACATCGGCGTTTCGGTGGCCGGGTCGTAGTGGCGGCCCGCCTCCAGCATCAGCACCTTCAGGCCGGCCTTGGTGAGCGCATAGGCGCTCATCCCGCCGCCGGCGCCGGAGCCGACGATGATGACGTCATAGGGGCCCTCGGGGCCGACGGTGTTGGGGGCGGCAGCCACCATGGGTCAGACTCCTCTCAGGTCCGGGCCGGAACGGGGACGTAGGTCTCGAGCGAGGCGTCGGGGAACCTGACCACCTGCCCGGTCTCGGCGGACTTGTAGAGCGCCATGACCATCTTCGTGACCTCGACGCCGTCCACGAACGTTTCGATGGGTGTCTTATTGTACCGGAAGCAGTCCACCATGTGCCGGTTCTCGCCGATGTAGCCGTAGATGCCGGCCTCGTCCTCGACGATGGGCATCTGGCCCTGCTCGGCGTTCTGCTTCTCCACCAGGTCCTCGCCCGTGCCGCCGGTGATGGCGCGCGACAGGAAGACCTTCAGCGGCGGATTCAGGGACGAGAACTCCATGGCGTATTCCGGCCCCAGCAGGGCCAGGTCGATGCGCAGCCCGGCGCCGACATAGGACCAGGACGTCGAGGCCTCCACGATGACCTCTCGGCCGCCCTCGTCCTCCAGGGTGATGGTGGCGCGGGCGAAATCCTCCACCGGATGGCGGATCATCTCGACGCCCTTGAAGTCCTGGGCGAGCAGCCTGGCGTAGTGGGGCTGGGTCCACTTCAGGTTGGCGACCGAGCCCTGGGCCGACTTCAGCTTCAGCGAGTCGCGCGGCGCGCCGGGCTCGGTCAGCAGGTAGCGGCCCACCTCGACCGAGTGGCACATCATGTCGCTCATGACGCCGCCGCCCTGCTTGTCGCCCTGCCAGAACCAGGGCTCGTGCGGGCCGGAGTGCTCCTCGGCGGCGCGGGCCAGGTAAGGCCGGGCGGACGCCGGCACAGCGCGGCGCCAGACGATCTCCTTGCCGCGCTCGACGGCGGTGGAAAAGACCTGGTTCTCCAGATAGCCGTGGGCCAGGCCGGCGTCCTCGGCGAGCGCCAGGACCTCGCGCGCCTCGGCGAGCGTGCGGCCGAGCGGCTTCTCGCAGGCGATGGCGCGCACCCTCGACCGGCCCGACTTCACCGCCGCGTTGATCGCCCGCATCGCCTCCAGGCGCCGGTCGTTGGGCGCGAGCAGCCAGATGGCGTCGACGTCGTCCGCGGCCAGCAGGGCCTCCAGGCTGTCGTGGGCGCGGCAGGGGCCGAGCTCGGCGGCGTTGGCGGCGGCGGCCAGCGCCTCGCGGTGGGCCGCGGTCGGGCTGTAGACGCCGGTGATCTGGGCGTGGCGGACGGCCTCGAAGGACTTCAGGTGGAACTTGGCGATGAAGCCGGAGCCGACGAAGCCGATCCGCAAAGGCGGCGGCGCCCCGGTTGTCTGCGCCATGCCCTAATCCCCCTCGCGAAGCACCAACTGGGCGCGAACTTGGCGCCGGGCGCGGGACAGGTCAAACATGGGGCAAGCGGGGCATTCAGACTCGCGCCCATGGGGCTTTTGGGGGAGGCGAGCATGTCCGTGCGCGTGCGGCTGTTTCTGATGATGGTGCTGCAGCTGGCGGTCTGGGGCGCCTGGGCGCCGAAGCTGTTCCCCTACATGGGCATGCTGGGCTTTCAGCCCTGGCAGCAGTCGCTGGTGGGGTCGGCCTGGGGCATCGCCTCGGTGGCCGGGATCTTCTTCTCCAACCAGTTCGCCGACCGCACCTTCTCCGCCGAGCGGTTCATGGCCGGCAGCCATCTCCTGAGCGGCCTGGCGCTGGCGGCGTGCGCGTTCCTGACCAGCTTCTGGCCGTTCTTCGCCGCCTACTTGGTCTTCAGCCTGCTCTATGTGCCGACGCTGTCGGTCTCCAACTCCATCGCCTTCGCGAACCTGAAGGACCCGGCCAAGGACTTCGGCGCCATCCGCATGGGCGGCACCGTCGGCTGGGTGCTGGTGAGCTGGCCGTTCGTCTTCCTGCTGGGCGCCAAGGCCGACGCGGCCCAGGTGCGCTGGATCTTCCTGGTCGCCGCCATCGTCTCGTTCGCGCTCGCCGCCTACAGCCTGACGCTGCCGCACACCCCGCCCAAGAAGGACGCCGCCGCGGCTGATCCCCTGGCCTGGCGGGAGGCGATCAAGCTGCTGGGCGTGCCGTTCGTGGGGGTGCTCTTCCTGGTCACCTTCATCGATAGCGTGATCCACAATGGCTATTTCGTGATGGCCGACGCCTTCCTGACCAACCGCGTGGGCATCGCCGGCAACCTGTCGATGATCGTGCTCAGCCTCGGCCAGCTGGCCGAGATCGTGACCATGTTCGTGCTGGGGACCGTGCTGGCGCGACTGGGTTGGAAGACCACCATGATCGTGGGCATCCTGGGCCACGCGGCGCGCTTCGCGGTGTTCGCCTTCTTCGCCGACAGCGTGCCGGTGATCGTGGGCGTCCAGCTGCTCCACGGCATCTGCTACGCCTTCTTCTTCGCCACCGTGTACATCTTCGTGGACGCCGCCTTCCCGAAGGACGTGCGCTCGTCCGCCCAGGGCCTTTTCAACCTGCTGATCCTCGGCATCGGCAACGTGGCCGCGAGCTTCCTCTTCCCGACCCTGATCGCGAAGTGGACCGATCCGGTGACCAAGATGGTCGACTACCGCAGCCTGTTCCTGGTGCCGACCGGCATGGCGCTGGTCGCCATCCTGCTGCTGGCCCTGCTGTTCCGTCCACCGCACCACGCCCCGGTTCCGGAGAACGTGGCGGCCTAGCGGCGCCGATCAGGGCGTCTCGCCGCTGTCCAGGTCCAGGACCTGCGGCCGCTTCTGCGCCGCCCCGAAGCTCCAGGTCAGGCCGAAATAGGCGGCGCGGATGCGGGCGTGGTTCTCGACCGTCTCGTGCAGTGTCGGCGTGTCGATGGTCTGGCGGAAGCGGTACATGTTCGCCGGATCCTGCACCGTCACCACCGCCGACAGGGCGTCGGAGAACTTGTGGCGATAGCCCAGGAACACCAGCGTCATCGGATCCTGGAAGCCCTGCGGCAGCAGCCGCCTGGCGTTGGCCTGGACGTTGATCTGGAACAGGTCCTTGTCGGTCGCCTGCCAGTTCAGGCTGGCGCGGCCGCCCTGGGTGAAGGCCGAACGCGTGGTCCCGAAGCCCAGGCCGGGACCGAGCGGCACGTGGCTGGCGTCGATCTCGTTCCAGTAGAAATTGGTCGAGACGTTGTAGCTGAGCGTCTTCCACAGCTTGCCGTTGGCCACCAGCTCCAGGCCCGCGTTGCGGCTCTCGCTGAGGTTGGCCTTGGAGGTCAGCAGGACGCCGTTGCCGAGGTCGCTCACCACGTCGGTCACCCCGCGCTCGTTGCGCCGATAATACAGCGTGGCGAGGTAGAACGTCCCGGAGGCGCGGTACTGCCAGCCGGCCTCGAAGGAATGGGTGATCTGCGGCTTCAGCTCGGGATTGCCCTGGCGCGCGCTGGTGGTGCTGACGAACCGGAAGGCGTTCAGGTCCTGCGGGCCAGGCCGTGACACCCGCTCCGAATAGCTGAGCACCACCTGCTGCTCGTCTGAGATGCGGTCGGCCAGGTGCAGCGTCGGATAGAGCCGCGTGTAGGCCTGAGTCGCCGGCTGGCGCGTCGTCAGCTGGTCGAGGTCGAGCCGCACGTCCTCCAGCCGCAGGCCGCCCAGAACGGTCCAGTCGCCCAGCGGCCGCTCGTAGGTCAGGTAGCCGGCGTTGAGCCGCATGCGGTAGCGATAGTGGTTGGTCTGAGTGGGATCGTCGGCGGCCGTCGCCGCGGTCGTCCCCCTGAGGCCCAGGTTGTCGTAGTCGTTGTTGTCGAGCCGGAAGTAGTAGCCGGCCTTCAGCCGGGCTTCGCCAGGCATCGGCCGGCTATAGTCGGACTTGAACTGGGACAGCTCCAGGCCGTTGCGGCCTCGGATGACGCGCAAGAGGTCGGGCTGGGCCTGGATGGCAAAGTCGTACTGCAACCGGGAATCGTTGCGCTCGTCGGTGTGCTCGCGGTTGAGGTCCGCGGTCAGCACATGGTCGTCACCGGCGAACTTGCGGCGATAGTTTAGGCTGGCGGCGCTGTTGGCCCGGTCGGTGCGCTGGGTTCCCGTGCTTGTGAAGTCCTGCACCACCGCGCCGGACGTCGTGTCCGTCCCCAGGATGTGCTGGGCAAGGTCCTGGTGGAAGGTGAAGCCGTTGTAGCGGACCTCGCCGGAGATGCGGGTAGCCGCGTCCGGATCGTAGTCGGCGCCCAGCCGCAGGTTGGTGGTGTCCAGCGGTCCCCGGAAACTCGCGATGTTACGGCTGTCGAGGGTCCGCCCACGCGCCGGATCGAGGGCCTGGAAGCTGTCGTCGTTGATCGAGTGCTGCGGGTCCTGGCGGTACGAGGCGTCGCCCGAGACCGTCAACTTGCGGGAGTTGTAGCCGACGCTGGCGCCGAAGTTCCGCCGGCCGGCCGTGCCCAGGTTCACGCGCAGCGACCCCGACTTGCCCGCCTTGCGGTTCTGCTTGGTGATAAGGTTGATGATCCCCGCCGAGCCCTCCGGCGAGTACTGCGCCGAGGGGTTGGTGATCACCTCCACGCGCTCCACCTGGTCGGCGGGCAGGGCCTGCAGCGCCTGCGCCGCGCCGGAACCCTTGAACAGGGACGACGGCTTGCCGTCGATCATGATGGTGACGTTCGCGTCGCCGCGCAGGCTGACGTTGCCCTGCACGTCCACCTCGACCGACGGCACGTTCTTCAGCGCATCGCTGATCGAGCCCGTGGTGGCCGTCAGGTCGTTGGCCACGCTGTAGCTGCGCCGGTCGATGGAGATGCGCGCCGCGTTCTGGGATTCGCCCGTGACCGTGATGGTCTCGACGGTCTTGGGCGCGGCGGCGGGAGGCGCGTTCACCTTTGCAGGCGCCTTGGCAGGTTGGGCGGGGGCCGCCGTCTGGGCATGGGCCGGAAGCGCCGCCGCCATCGCCGCGGCGCCCATCAGCCAGGTCAATCGAACACGCAAGACACCCATCCCCAGAACACGCCGCCCGGTGCTTAGCCAGCCGCGGGTTGCGATAACATTTCAGGAATTACGGCGCAGCTTGGGCCGCGCCGGGGCGTGGCTATCGGGCCACGCTGGCCAGTCTCTGCTTGATGGGGCCAGCCAGGCGCTACCGCGCCACGCTGGCCCGGGCGCGCTGCAGGTTCGCGCGGCGGCCGGCGGGCGCCTCGGCCTCGGGTTCAGTGAGCGCGGCCAGCAGCGCGGTCTTCAGCGCATTGCCCTTACGCGCGTCCGACAGCTTCGCCCCGTTCGGGCCGGTGACGTAGAAGGCGTCCACGGCGCGCTCGCCATAGCCGTCGATGTGGGCCGACAGGATCGACAGGCCGGCGTCGGCGATGGTGCGGGCCAGCGCCGCCAGCAGGCCCGGCCGGTCGCGGCCCGAGGCCTCGACCACGGTCGAGGTCTCCGACGCATCGTTGTCCAACATCACCGCCGGCTCGATCGAGAAGGCCGCCGCGCGGCCCAGGTCCAGGGCGCGGCGGGGCTCGCGCACGACCTCCTCGCCGCGGGCGGCGGCCTCCAGGTCCCCGATCAGGCGGGCGAGCGCGCGGGGATTGTCCTCGCCATAGGGCGCGCCCGCGCCGTCCTGCAGATAGAAGACGTCCAGCGCCTGGCCGGCGCGCGAGGTGAAGACCCGAGCGCCCAGCACATTGGCGCCGGCGCCGGTGATCGCGCCGGCCAGGTCGACGAACAGGCGCCGCCGGTCCTTGGCCGCGACGGCCACTTCGGCGGCGTTGCGGTCGGGCCGCACCCGGCCCTCGGCGGCGGCCCCGCCCTTCGCCTGGGCCCGGGCCGCGAGCGCCGCGTGCGCCAGCACCTCGGCGTCGCTGAAGGCCGAGAAATAGGCGTCCTCCATGGCGTCGGCCCAGGGCTCGGCGGCCGGGTCGGCCTTGGCCACGCGCACGCGGGCGTCATAGGCCAGGTTCTCGTGGTAGCGCCGGATCGCCGCGGCCGCGTCCGACCCGCGCCCGCCGCGGAAGATCGCCTCAGTGGCGGAGTAGAGCTCACGCAGCAGCTGACCCTTCCAGCCGTTCCAGACGCCAGGCCCCACCGCGCGGATATCGGCCACGGTCAGCACCAGCAGCAGGCGCAGCCGTTCCGGCGTCTCGACGATGGCGGCGAAGTCGGTGACCGTGCGCGGGTCGGCGATGTCGCGCTTCTGGGCCGTGTCGCTCATCACCAGGTGGTGCTCGACGATCCAGGCGACGAGCTCGATCTTGGACCGCTCAAGGCCCAGCCGCTCGCAGGCCTGCCGCGCCGCCCGGGCGCCAGCCTTCTCCTGCCCGCCCGCGCCGCCCTTGCCGGTGTCGTGCAGCAGCATGGCCAGGAACAGGGCCTCGCGGTCGACGATCAGCGGCATGACCGAGGTCGACAGCGGATGGTCCTCGGCGAAGCGGCCCGCGTCGATGTCGGCGATGATCCCAACGGCGCGCAGGGTGTGCTCGTCCACCGTGTACGAGTGGTACATGTTGAACTGCATCTGGGCGACGATGCGCCCGAACTCCGGCAGGTAGCGGCCCAGCACGCCCGCCTCGGTCATCAGCGTCAGCGTCCGCTGCGGGTCGCGGCCGTGCGCCAGGATCGACAGGAACACCTGCGCCGCGTGGCGGTCGCGCCGCACGGCGGACGTGATCAGCGGCACGCAGCGGGTGGCGGCGGTGAAGGCGTCGGGATGCAGGTCGAGGTTGCGCTCGTCGGCGATCTTGAACAGCCGCAGGAGGTTCACCGGATCGGCCTCGAAGATCCCATCGTCGATGGCCAGCCTGCCCCCCACCTCGTGGAAGCCCGGTTCGTCCAGCGGCTTCTTCTTCGGCCGCCGGCGGGGCAGCAGGCGCGAGATGCCCGTGGGCCGGCTCTTGACCTTCTCGGCCTCCAGCTTGGCGGCGAACACGCGGGTGAGCGCGCCCACTTCCTTGGCGATCAGGAAGTAGCGCCGCATGAACCGCTCGACGGCGGGATTGTCCGGCCGGTCGCCGTAGCCCATCCGTCGCGCGATCTCCGGCTGGAGGTCGAAGGTCAGCCGCTCCTCCGGACGCCCCGTGGCGAAGTGCAGGTGGCTGCGCACCGCCCACAGGAAGTCGAAGGCCTGGATGAAGGCCCGCACCTCGCGCCGCTCGAACATCTCGAGCTGCATCACCTTCTCGATCGACTGGCCGGGGTGCAGGTACTGGGCGATCCAGAAGAGGGTGTTCAGGTCGCGCAGGCCGCCCTTGCCCTCCTTGATGTTGGGCTCGACCATGTAGCGGCTAGCGCCGGCCCGGGCGTGGCGCTCGTCGCGCTCGGCCAGCTTGGCGGCCACGAACTCCGCGCCCGTGCCCTTCACGACATCGGCCTGGAAGCGTTTCACCAGGTCCTCGGCCAGCTTCTGGTCGCCCGCCAGGCGCCGAGCCTCCAGGATCGAGGTGCGGATCGTGAAGTCCTCCTTGGAGAGCTTCACGCATTCTTCGATGGTTCTGGAAGCGTGGCCCACTTTGAAGCCGAGGTCCCACAGCGCGTAGAGCATGAACTCGATCACGCTCTCGGCGTGGGCGGTCTGCTTGTAGGGCCGCACGAACAGCAGATCGAGGTCGCTGTAGGGCGCCAGCGTGCCCCGGCCGTACCCGCCCACCGCCATCAGCGCCAGGCGCTCGCCTTCGGTGGGGTTGCGGGCGCGGAAGACATGGACGGTGGTGAAGTCCCAGAGCGCGGTCACCACCTCATCGGTGACGCCGGAGAGCAGCCGCGCGGTCTCGATGCCGCCGGCGCCGTTCTCCAGCCGCTCCTTGGCGATCATCCGGCCGCGGAACAGCGCCGCCTTCAGGATCTCCAGCGCCGCCTTGCGCTGGGCCGGCGGATCGCTGGCTTCGAGCGCCGCCGCCGAGAGCTGCGCGCGCAGCCGCACGCCGTCGACGACGTATTCCAGGCGGGTGGGCTTGAGGCGGGGCGGCATCCGGCCTCGATATAGGCCGATCCGCCGCCCGGCGTCAGGGGCCGCGGTCTCAGCCGCGCTGGAGGTCCCGGTGCAGGCTGCGCGACCGGGCGGCGCCCGCGAGCGGCGGGACGGCGGCGCAGACGGCCATCGCGGCGCCCAGGGCCGTGGTGTCGCGGAGCAGGATCGCCAGGACGAGGAGCACGACGCCGCCCCCGACCATGCCGGCGCCGGTGAACCGGTGCGTGCGGTCCCAGACCGTGGCATCGGCCAGGGTCCAGGGCGTGCGCACGCCGAAAATGGCGTTGCGGCGGGCCTTGCCGAGATAATTGCCCACGGCGATGAGCAGCACGCCGACGGCGCCGGCGACCGGCCGCAGCACATTGAAGGCGGGGTCGAAGGCGCGGCCGACCAGGGCCGCCTCGGTCACCAGCAGCACGCCTGTGACGGCGACCATCGTCACCTCCAGCGGCAGGGCCGCCGTCTCCTCCCTCAGCCGCTGCCGGACGGCCATCATCGCCAGGGTGACGATGGCCGAGACGAACGGCAGCAGCCACAGGATCTCGCGCGACACGCCGGCGTGGCGCACGCCGTCGAAGCCCAGGTAGTTTGTGGCCACGCCCGCGCCAGGCGGCAGGCTGGTCCAGGCCAACGCGGCCACGCCGAGGGCGACACCCGTGTGGGCGATGGCGGTCCAGGTGGCGGAGGTAAGCCTCATCACGCGTCTCCCTTCCTTGGGTTCAGCGGCGCGCCGCGGCGGGCGGGCGCGTCGGACAGTTTGAAGACGTCCATCAGCGCCAGCAGCGCTTCCTCAAGCACCGAGACGTTGAGGTGGTAGGTGATCGTCGTGCCGGCCTTCACCGGCGTAACCAGCCCGGCCTCGCGCAGCACCGCGAAGTGGCCGCTGAGCGTGGGCTTGGCCAGGTCGAAGTTCTCGGCGATCTCGCCCGCCGTCATCTCCCGCTCGCGCAGCATGGACAGGATGCGGCGGCGGGTGGGATCGGCAAGGGCCTTGTAGACTTCCGACATGGCTGGGCTTCGACGTTCCGTATTTCGCTAAGAAGCAAAATACCGAACAAGCGATCGGGCGCAAGACCTATTTCGGAAATGGTCGAAATTTAATTCTCGAAACTAATCCCGGGCCAAGTGCGCCAGGATCGCGGCGACGCAGTCCGCGGTGGTCGTCGCGGTCGTGTCGACCTCGATGTCGTAGGGACCGTAGCCGTGGACGGTCTTGTGCTGCGACTGTGCCTGGCCAATCCCGCGGTCGCCGCGGGCGAGCTCGCGGCGCTGCAGCTCGGCGAGATCGCAGCGGACGCCGACAAGCAACACGTCGAGGCCCGCGAGGGCCGCGTCCCAATCGGTTCGGTCGTCTGGCGTGAGCCAGACGTCGTCGATCACGACCCGCTGGCCGGCGTCGACGCCGGCGCGGATCATCCGCCGCCAGGCCCGCTGGACGCCCAGGAAGGCCTCGCCCAACAGGATGGGCATCGCCCCGTCCGGCTCGCGCGCGAACTGGTAGCCCGCCGGGGTTTCGCACAGGCTGGGCGGCAGCATGGGGAAGATCGTGTCGATGCCGACGTGCAGGTACGGCGTCGGCAAGGCCGCCTGCAGGGCGCGGGCGATCGAGGTCTTGCCCGACGAGGTCGAGCCGTTCAGCAGGATGACGTGAGGCGGGCGCATGGCCTCAGCCCAGCAGGCCTTTCAGCCGGTAGAGCGCATCCAGCGCCTCGCGGGGGCTCATGCCGTCGGGGTCGAGGGCGCGGACGGCCTCGTCGGTCAGGCTGGGGCTGAAACTGGCCGAGGGCTCGGCCACGGCGGCGAACAGCGGCAGGTCCCCGAGGTTCGCCGGACCCGCGGCCTCGCGCTCCAGCCGCTCCAGCACGTCGCGGGCCCGGGCGACGACGGCGTTCGGGACTCCTGCCAGCTTGGCCACCTGGACGCCGTAGCTGCGGTCGGCGGGGCCGGGCCCAGCCTCGTGCAGGAAGATCAGGTCGCCGTTCCATTCCTTGGCCTTCAGCGACAGATTCGAGACGAAGGCCAGTCGCTGCTCCAGCACCGCGAGCTCGTGATAGTGCGTGGCGAACAGCGCCCGGCAGCGGTTGGTCTCATGCAGGGCCTCCGCGCAGGCCCAGGCGATGGCCAGGCCGTCGTAGGTGGCCGTGCCGCGGCCGATCTCGTCCAGGATCACGAAGCTGCGGGGTGTCGCCTGCGTCAGAATCGCAGCCGTCTCGACCATCTCGGCCATGAAGGTTGAGCGCCCGCGAGCCAGGTCGTCGCCGGCGCCTACGCGGCTGAACAGCCGGTCGACGACGCCGAGACGCAGGCGCCTGGCGGGCACATAGGAGCCGGCCTGGGCCAGCACGGCGAGCAGCGCGTTCTGGCGCAGGAAGGTCGACTTGCCGGCCATGTTCGGGCCGGTGACGATGGAAAGCCGCGCCCCGCCCGCGCCCGCGCCGTCCAGGCGGCAGTCGTTCGGCGTATAGGCCTCGCCCGCCCGGCGGACGGCCGCCTCGACCACCGGATGGCGTCCGGCATCCGCTTCGAAGGCGGTGGACCGGTCGACGCTCGGGCGGCAGGCGCCCAGGTCCTCGGCCCATTCCGCGTTGGCGGCGGCCACGTCCAGGGTCGCGGCGGCCAGGGCGGCGGCCTGGATGGGCTCGGCCACGGCCACGGCCGCCTCGCGCCAGGCCTCGAAGGTGTCGAGCTCGATGGCGAGCGCGCGCTCGGCAGCCTGGGCGATCTTCGCGTCCAGCTCGGCCAGCTCCACGGTGGTGAAGCGGACCTGGTTGGCCATGGTCTGGCGGTGGATGAAGGTCGCGTTCAGCGGGGCCTTCAGCAGCGGCTCGGCGGCCTTGGCGGTGGTCTCGACGAAGTAGCCGAGGACGGCGTTGTGGCGGATCTTCAGGGCCACGCCGCTGTCCGCGACAAGCTGCGCCTCCAGCGCCAGGATCACGCGGCGGCTGTCGTCGCGCAGCGCCCGGGCCTGGTCGAGCTCGGGCCGCACACCCTCGCGGACGAAGCCGCCGTCCCGCGTCAGGGACGGCAGGTCGCGCCCCAGGCCCTCGGCCAGCAGGGCGCGGAACCGGGCGAGCTCGGGATGGCGCGCGGGCGTCAGCGCGGCGATGGCCTCGGCGATCTCGGTGGGGATTTCGCTCAAGGGCGGCGGCGGCGCGAACAGCCCGGCCGCCGCCTCGCCGATGGCCAGGCCGTCGCGCAGGGCGCCGAGGTCGCGCGGGCCGCCGCGGCCCAGCGCCAGGCGGCTGAGCGCGCGGGCCATGTCGCCCAGGCCTTTCAACTGGTCGCGCAGCGCCTGGCGTTGCGGGCGGTGGTCGAGGAACCAGGCCACCGCGTCCAGGCGGACATCGATGGCGGCGGGATCCAGCAGCGGCCGCGCCAGGCGGGCCGCCAGCAGGCGCGCGCCCGGCGCGGTGACGGTACGGTCGATGGCGGCCAGCAGCGAACCGTCGCGGGCGCCGGAGGTGGCCTTCTCAATCTCCAGGCTGGTCCGCGTGGCCGGATCGATGGCCATGACGTCGGCCTCGCCCGCCCGGCGCGGCGCCGAGAGCGCCGGCAGACGGCCCGCCTGGGTGGTTTCCAGGTGGGCGGCGATCAGTCCGAGCGCCGAGACCTCCGCGGGCGACAGCGTCCCGAAGCCGTCCAGGGTGTCCACGCCATAGAGCCGCTTCAGGCGCGCCTCGGACGCCGAGGGTTCGGCCAGGGCGGACGGGAGCGGCTGGACGAAGCCCCCGGCCTGCTTCAGCGCCAACGACACCGCCTCGTCGGCGAACAGGCGATCCGGGACCAGGATCTCTGACGGTCCCAGCGCCGCCAGCGCCGAGGCCAGTCCCGAAACGCCCGTGGCCAGCACCTCAACCTCGCCGGTGGAAAGCTCGACGCTGGCCACCGCCGCCCCGCCGGCCCGCGCGGCGATGGCGGCCAGGCGGTTGGCGCCGCGCGCGTCCAACAGGCCCTCTTCGGTGAGCGTGCCGGGCGTCACCACCCGCACCAGGTCGCGGCGCACCACCGACTTGCCGCCGCGCTTCTTGGCCTCGGCGGGGCTCTCCATCTGCTCGCAGACCGCCACCTTGAACCCGGCGCGGATCAGCTTGGCGAGGTAGGCCTCGGCCGCGTGGACAGGCACGCCGCACATCGGGATCGGCGCCCCGCCGTGCTGGCCGCGCGCGGTGAGTGTGATGCCGAGCGCGGCGCTGGCCTTGCCGGCGTCCTCGAAGAACAGCTCGTAGAAGTCGCCCATGCGGAAGAACACCAGGGCGTCGGGCTGGCGCGCCTTAGCCTCGAAATACTGCGCCATCACCGGCGAGGCCCCGGACAAGGGGGCCGCGGCGGGTTCAATCTCGGTGTTCTGGCTCTGGGCGTTCATAGGGACCGCGGAAGCTAGAGGATGCCGCTGAGTCCCGCACCCCCGCCAACCCCTTGAACCGGGCGCAAACAAGCCCAAGCTGTGGATGGACGCCGCATGTCCGTGGACCACTGCTGTGAGCTTCGTCGTTTTCCCTGCTGGCCCGACCGACGCCGACGACCTGGCGCGCGTGCATGTGACCAGTTGGCGCGAGACCTACCGCGGCCTCCTGCCCGACGCCTTCCTGGCCCGGATGAGCGAGCCGGGATTCGCCCGGCGCTTCGCCCGCGACCTGATGTCGACCGAACGCTCGGTGACGCTCGCCGCCGCCGGCCGCTGGGGTCTGGTGGGCTACGCCCAGGGCGGCCGCTCGCGGCGCGGCGTGGTCGGCGAGGCCGAGATCGCCACGCTCTATGTCCTGCGCCAGGCGCAGGGCCAGGGCCTGGGCGCCCGGCTGATGATCGAGACGGCCCGGGCGCTGGCGGCGCGCGGGGCGACGTCCCTGATGATCTCGGTGCTGCGCGACAATATCCGCGCCCGCGGGTTCTATGAGCACCTGGGCGGCCAGCCCGAGGCGCCGCGGCGCGAGCCCGGCCCCGGCGGCGGCCTGCTCTATGAGGTCGCCTACCGCTGGCCCGACATCGCCGCCCTGACCGGATGAAGCTCCGCGCGATCGCCCTTCTGTCGGCCCTGGCGGCGGGCGTCGCGCCGCCCGCCCATGCCGACACCAGGCTGATGGGCTGGGAGGACCTGACTTCGCGCCCCGCGCCCAAGGCCACCGCGCGCATCGCCTACGGCCCCGATCCGCTGCAGGTCGCCGAGGTCTGGCGGCCGGACGGCAAGGGGCCTTTCCCCACCGTGCTGATGATCCACGGCGGCTGCTGGCGTTCGGGCCTGTCGAACCTGCACATCATGGACTACGCGGCCGAGGACCTGCGCAGGCGTGGCATCGCGGTCTGGAACATCGAATACCGCGGCGTCGACCGGCCGGGCGGCGGCTATCCCGGCACCTTCCAGGACGTGAGCGCCGCGGCCGACGCCCTGTTGGCGCACGGCGCGGACTACGGCCTGCGCACCGACCACCTAGTGGTGCTGGGGCACTCGGCGGGCGGCCACCTGGCGCTGTGGCTGGCCGCGCGGCCGAAGCTGCCGAAGAGCAGTCCGCTCCACGATCCGAAGGCGCTGGACGTCACCTGGACGGTGAGCCTGGGCGGACTGCCGGATCTGGCCACCGCCAAGGAGGGCTGCGGACCCAACACCGTGGCGCGGCTGCTGGCGGGGTCGACCGCGCGCGATCCGCTGGCCGACACCTCGCCCGCCAGCCTGCTGCCCCTGAAGGCCCCGACGATGCTGATCCACGGCGGCCTGGACGACACCTCGCCGCCCGCCCAGGGCAAGGCCTATGTGGCCAAGGCCCGCGCGGCCGGCGATATCCTGGCCTGGACCTACAGCATCTCGGGCGATGGCCACGTGGAGGAGATCGCGCCGGGCTCGCGCACCTGGTCGGCGGTGGCCCGGAGCCTGGAGTCGGTGTTCGCCAGCCGCGACCGCAGCTGGACGATCTTCCTGCCGGCCAATCCGCGGAGCTTCCCCTCCCCCTAGGGGAGGGACAGATCGCGAAGCGATCAGGGTAGGTGCGTAAGGCCGAGGTGCTGAGGGGCGAGGCTAGAGGCTCAGAGTTCCCGCCCCACACTTCCACACCCGTCTCTCGCTACACTCGAGCCACCCTCTCCAAAGGAGAGGGGAACTACGCAGCTGACTCCGCCGCATAGGTCAGGGAGACGAAGACGTCCTCGAGATCCGGGTCCTCGGTGGAGATGTCCTTGATGTGCAGGCCGGTCTGGCGGATCGCGGCCAGCACGTGCTCGACGCTGGATTGGCCGGTGCGGTAGCTGACCGAAAAGCCGCCGGCGGGCAGCAGGTGCGTCTCGAAGCCGGGCAGCGATGGCGCCGCGCTCACAGGCTCCTGCGGCGTCACCAGCACCTTGCGGGTGTCCATGCGCGACAGCAGCGTCGAGGTGGGCTCGCAGGCGACCACCTGGCCGCGGTTGATGATGGCGATCTGGTCGCAGAGCTCCTGGGCTTCTTCCAGGTAGTGGGTCGTCAGCACGATGGTGACGCCCTTGCGGTTCAGCTCCAGCACATAGGCCCAGAGCTGGCGGCGCAGCTCCACGTCCACGCCGGCCGTCGGCTCATCCAGGATCAGCACCGGCGGGTTGTGCACCATCGCCTTAGCGACCATCAGGCGGCGCTTCATGCCGCCCGAGAGCTGGCGGACATAGGCCGAGCCCTTGTCGGCCAGGCCCAGCGCGGTCAGCAGCTCGTCGGTCTTCCGCTCCGCCGCCGGCACCGCGTACATGCCCGCCGCCACCTCCAGGCTCTCGCGCGGGGTGAAGAACGGGTCGGCCGCGATCTCCTGCGGCACCACGCCGATAGCCGCGCGGGCGTCGCGCGGCCGGGCGTCGATGTCGCGCCCCCAGATCGACACCGTGCCGGAGGTCTTGCGGCAGAGCCCGGCCAGGATGTTGATGAAGGTGGACTTGCCGGCCCCGTTCGGCCCCAGCAGGCCGAAGATCGAGCCCCGCGGGATGGCCAGGTCGATGCCCTTCAGCGCCTGCATCTCAGGCGTCGTCTTGGTGGCGGCGTAGGTCTTGATCAGCCCCTTGGCTTCGATCGCGTAGTCCGGCAGGTCCATGGATATCCGTTCGATTGACGCTTGCGGGGCGTGTCGCATACCTAGGCGCGCGCACGTCCCGCGCCAACCTCGGATACCGCCGCCATGGCCCGCCTCGTCAGGAACAAGGGCGCCCGCGCCCAGAAACGGCCCGAGCCGATGCCGGCCCAGCCGGGCCTGACGCCCAACCTTCCGCCGCCGGAGCGCGTGGTCGTGCGGTCCGGCCGCGTCGCCTGCGACGGCGTCGGCGGCGCGCTGGGCCACCCGCGCGTCTATCTCGAGATGGGCGAGGCGACCTTCGTCGAATGCCCGTATTGCGACCGCCGCTTTGTCCTGGCGACCGGCAGCGAAGGGCCCGAGAGCGAGTACCTGGCGCCCGGCGTCTACGAAGGCAGCCACGGGCACTAGTCGCAGGCCGGGTCGCGCCGGTCGCAAACCGCCTTGGCCGCCCGTCGGCGGCCCGCAAGCTCCGCCACAGACTGCGGAGCCCTCGCATGATCCGACCCGCGATGATCGCCATCCTGCTGGCCGCGCCCGGCGTTTGCGTCGCCCAGGCCGTCTCGGCGCCCAAACGCCCGCCGCCGGCCTGCACAGACGCGGCCCACCACGCCTTCGACTTCTGGATCGGCCGCTGGGACGTGACCGAGACCAAGACCGGCAAGCCAGCCGGGAAGAGCCTGATCGAGGCGCTCTACCAGGGTTGCGCGATCCGCGAGAACTGGACGGAGGCGGGCTACGCCGGCGGCAGCCTCAACACCTATGACGCCGCCACCGGAAAGTGGCGCCAGACCTGGACCGACAGCGCGAACAGCTGGCGCGAGTTCGTGGGCGGCGTCGAGGACGGCAAGATGGTCCTGGTGGCGCGGCGCCCGGCCAAGGCCGATCCCAGCAAGATGCTTCTGGAGCGGATGGTCTTCACGCCGAACCCGGACGGCAGCGTGCGACAGTACTCCGACCAGTCCCTGGACGACGGCAGGACCTGGACCGAACGCTACGACTACACCTATCGCAAGGCGCGCTAGGGCTCAGACCCTGAGCGGCATCAGGATGTACTGCACGTTGGCGTCGCCCGGATCGAGGATCAGGGCGGGGTCGTTCGGACCTCCGAAGCGCAGTTCGGCCAGCTCGCCCGAGATCTGGTCGGTGACGTCCAACAGGTAGCGGGCGTTGAACGAGAGCTCGAAGGGCTCGCCGTCGTAGTCGAGCTCCAGCTCCTCGACCGCCTGGCCGGCCTCCATGTTGCGCACCGTCAGCACGCACTTGCCGCTCTCGATGGTCATCCGCACCGAGCGCGACTTCTCCGCCGAGATCGTCGCCACCCGGTCCACCGCCTGGGCGAACAGCTTGGAATCGACCATCACCACGCGGTTGTTGTCCTTGGGGATCACCCGCGCATAGTCGGGGAACGTCCCGTCGATCACCTTTGACGTCAGGGCCGCGCCGCCGAAGTCGAAGCGGACCTTCTGGGGGCTGATCTGCAGCTCCAGTTCCTCGCCGGCGTCATCCAGCAGGCGCCGCGCCTCGTTGATGGTCTTGCGCGGCACGATGATGCCCGGCGCGCCGGCTGCGCCCTCCGGCGCCGGCATCTCGGCCAGGGCCAGGCGCGAGCCGTCGGTGGCCACGCAGCGCAGCTTGGTCGAGCCGTCCTCCACCACCGTGTGCACATAGAGGCCGTTCAGGTAGTAGCGCGTCTCCTCCGCCGAGATGGCGAAGCGGGTCTTGTCGATCAGCCGGATCAGGTCGTTCACGTCCACGCCCATGCGGCCCGACAGGCCGTCGGCGGACATCACGGGAAAGTCGCCGGCCGGCAGCACCGGCAGGTTGAATCGCGAGCGCCCGGCCGAGACGGTCAGGCGCGGATCCTCGCCCGTGAAGCCCAGGGAGACGTCGGCGCCTTCCGGCAGCTTTCGGACGATTTCATAGAGCGTGTGCGCCGGCGCGGTGATCTGGCCCGGCTGGTCCACCTGGGCCATCGCCTCGTCGATGATCTCCATGTCCAGGTCGGTGGCCGAGAAGGTCAGGCGGTCTCGCTCGGCCGACAGCAGCACGTTGGACAGGATCGGGATGGTGTTGCGCCGTTCGACGGCGCTCTGAACGTGGCCCAGGGCCTTCAGCAACGCCGCCCGCTCAATCGTCAGCTTCATGTGTTCGTCCGGACCATGCCGCGCGGGAGCGATTCGCCGCGCGCCCCCGACTGGAAGGGACTTGCGAGCTTAGCGATTTTGCAGGGCCGCGCCAGAGTCGCCTCCCCGCAAAAGCGAAACGCCCCGCGGTTGTCCACGGGGCGTTGCGTTGGGCGCTCGCGTCAGGCTCCGGCGGGCGGCCGCGTCAGGCCCGCGTGTCGACCGATCCGCCAGAGTCGTCGCCGGCCGCGGCCTCGCCCTCGCCGTAGGGATTGGGCCCGGCGCCATTGGCCTTGGGCCCCTCGCCGGCCGGCGCGCCGGCGGCCTTGGCGGCCACCACGACCATCGCGGGCCGGACGAGGCGGCCGAGCAGTTCGTAGCCGGGCTGCATCATCTCCACGACGTAGCCGGGCGCGACGTCGGTGCCGGGCTGTTCGGCCATGGCCTGGTGCTGGTGCGGGTCGAACTTGGCGCCGCGGGCCGGCGCGATGCGCTTCAGGCCGTTGCGGTCGAAGGCGCCCTGCAGCTCCTTCTCGGTCATCTCGACTCCGAGGACGAAGTTCTTCACCGCGGCATCGTCGGAGGCCGGCTCATGCGCCAGGGCGCGGGCCAGGTTGTCGGCCACGCCCAGCAGGTCGCGGGCGAACTTCTGGATCGCATAGGCGCGCGCGTCGTTGGCCTCGCGCTCGGCGCGGCGCCTGGTGTTCTCGGCCTCGGCGGCGTAGCGCAGCAGCTGTTCCTTCAGCGCCGCGATCTCGGCCTTCGCCGCCGCCAGCTCGTCGCCCTCCGCCTGGGCCAGGAACTCGTCGGCGGCGTCGGGGGCGTCGGACATGTGGTCGTCGGACATCTCGCTTCGTATCTCTCGTTCTTCAGCCCGAGCTCTTGCGTCTAGGCGTTCATCACCTGGCCCAGAACCCGGGCGGTATAGTCCACCAACGGGATGATCCGGGCATAGTTCAAGCGCGCGGGGCCGATCACGCCGATGGCGCCTAACACCCGCTGCGCGCCGGTCATATAGGGCGCCGCGATCACGGCGGAACCCGAAAGTGAGAAAAGCCGTGTCTCCGCCCCGATGAAGATGCGCACGCCCTGGCCGTCGCGCACCCCGTCCAGCAGTGAGATCAGCTGCTCCTTCTGCTCCAGGTCCTCAAAGAGCGAGCGCACCCGCTCCAGGTCCTCGACGGCGCCGGCCTCCTCCAGCAGGTTCGCCCGGCCGCGCACGATCAGGGCGCGGTCCTCCGCCTCCCCGCCGCTCCAGGCGGCCAGGCCATCCTCCACCAGGCGCGCGGCGCTCTCGTTCAGCTCGCGCCGCGCCCGGGCGATCTCGGCCGTCAGGTCGACCTTGGCCTCGTTCAGCGTGCGGCCGCGCAGGCGGGCGTTCAGGAAATTCGACGCCTCGGTCAGCGCCGAGGGCGTCACCCCGGCGGGCAGGCGGATCAGCCGGTTCTCCACCGTGCCGTCCTCGAAGACCATGATCGCCAGCGTCCGCTCGACGCCGAGGGAGACGAACTCCACGTGCTTGACGCCGGCGTCGCGGATCGGCGTCACCACCACGCCTGCGCCGCCGGCCAGGCCCGATAGGATGGCGCTGGCCTCGTTCAGCGCGTCCTCGAAGTTGCGGCCATGGGCGTGCAGGCGGGCCTCGATCGCCTGCCGCTCGGCCGCGCCGACGTCGCCCACTTCGAGCAGGCCGTCGACAAAGAGCCGCAGGCCCGCGTGCGTCGGCAGCCGCCCCGCGCTGACATGCGGCGCGCCCAGCAGACCCAACTGCGTCAGGTCCTGCATGGTGTTGCGGATCGAGGCGGGCGACAGCGACACGCCGCCCTTGCTGAGAGTGCGCGATCCGACGGGCTCGCCCGTCTCAAGGTAGCTCTCCACGATGCGCCGGAAGATTTCACGGGCGCGCTGGTCGAGCTCGGCCAGGGACGGGCCGGTGGAGAAAAGCGGCTGGCTCAAGGACTGCGGCGACATCGCCTCCCGGCGTCCATGGACTGGACCTCACCGATCTAGGATAAGCGCGGCCTCAGGCTGCGCAAGCGGCGGCCACCATGTAGGAATTCCCATGCGCCCGTCCGAACGCGCTGTCGACCTGTTGCGGCCCGTGACCCTGGAGACCGGCGTCAACCGCTACGCCGAGGGCTCGTGCCTGGTGAGCTTCGGCCACACCAAGGTGCTGGTGACCGCCAGCCTGGAGGAGGGCGTCCCGGGCTTCCTGCGCGGCAAGGGCCAGGGCTGGGTCACCGCCGAATACGGCATGCTGCCCCGCGCCACCCACACCCGGGGCCGCCGCGAAGCGGCCCAGGGCAAGCAGTCCGGCCGGACGCAGGAGATCCAGCGCCTGGTGGGCCGCTCCCTCCGCGCTGTCGTGGACCTGAAGGCGCTGGGCGAGCGGCAGATCAGCATCGACTGCGACGTCATCCAGGCCGATGGCGGCACGCGCACGGCGTCGATCACTGGCGCCTGGGTCGCCCTGCGGCTGGCCACGAAATACATGCTGGACGAAGGGGTCCTGACCAAGGACCCGATCCTGGACCAGGTGGCGGCGATTAGCTGCGGCGTGTTCAACGGCACGCCTGTGCTCGACCTCGACTATGAAGAGGACTCCAACGCCGAGGCCGACGCCAACTTCGTGCTGACGGGCGCCGGCGACATCGTCGAGATCCAGGCCACCGGCGAGAAGCGCGGCTTCTCCGAGGCCGAGTTCGAGGCCCTCTTCGGCCTGGCCAAGAAAGGCATCAGCGACCTCTGCGCCATGCAGCGCGCCGCCACGGGCGGCTGAGCCACACCGGAGACTCCGCGGCGCGGAGGCTTCCGTCATAGGCCCGGACAGCAAAACGGGCGGCTGGTTTCCCAGCCGCCCGCTTCGGCGTCATTCCTCGGAAGACGCGGTGTTCTTTAGAGGCCGGCCAGCAGGTGGCGGAAGGCCGAAGCCGGCATGCGGGCCAGCTCGCGCGCCAGGGGCGCGAACAGGGCGTCGAGGAAGCGTTCAAACGCGGCGGTCATGGCGACACTCCTTTGTGCAGCGCAGCATTGTGCGGTGCATATAGGAATCGATCGTTGAGATTGCAAGGATTTCCACAGCCGCGCTGTTCCGTCGCATCGCAGCGCAGCAGGTCGTCGCGAGGCAAAAACTCGGGCGACCCCCGACAAATCCTGCGTTGCGGCCGGCCTGTCCTGTCGCTGCCATAGGCGGATGCAGATCATCGCCTATGACCATGTGGGCCTGCGCGTCACAGATCGCGCCCGCTCGATCGCCTTCTACGAGGAGCTCGGGTTCCGGCTCGATCCGGATTACTCCAACGACGCGGCCGTAGAGCTGGTGGCGCCCTCCGGCGTGCGGATCAATCTCATCCCCAACGGCGTCCCCACGCCCGACGGCGACAACCTGCTGCTGGACCGGCCGCAGAAGTGGCCCGGCTACACCCACATGGCCTTCGTGGTGGACCGGCTGGCGGACATCCTGGACTGGGCCGCGGCGCGCGGCGTCCCCATCACCGAGGGCCCGGTCGACTGGGGCCGCCGGCTGACGTGCTTCCTGCGCGATCCGGATTCCAACGTGCTGGAGTTCAATGAGCTGAAGGACGACCCGGCCCTCGGGCGGGCCTAGCTTGCATCGTCGTCCTCCGGCGCCTCCTCGGGGCCGGCCTCGTAGGTCAGCAGGTCGCCCGGCTGGCAGTCCAGCTCGCGGCAGAGCGCCGCGAGCGTGGAGAAGCGGACGGCGCGCGCCTTGCCGGTCTTCAGGATCGACAGGTTGGCGATGGTCACGCCCACGCGGTCGGCCAGTTCGGTCAGGGACATGCGCCGGTCGAGCAGAACGCGGTCGAGCTGGACGCGGATGGGCATGTTCGCCGGCTCCCTAGATCGTCAGCTCGGCTTCGCGCCGGAGCCTCGCGCCCTCGCGGAAGACCTCGGCCAGCACGAACACCACCAGGACCGAGAACCAGGCGGTGACGTCGAAATTGGGCTTCACATGCAGGACCGCGGGCAGCAGCGGACCTACGCCCCAGACGACATAGCTCTCGATCTCGAGAGCGGCCTTTCCAGCACAGTGGGATCCGAAGCTTGGAATTCACGTGACTTGAAGTCGCGGC
>JADMIO010634450.1_pt1 | contig 42006 bp, 51 predicted proteins | sample 8958161 | NCBI WGS metagenome assembly JADMIO01 (sample SAMN16585339, study PRJNA669376) | soil metagenome | isolation source: Crop rotation soil | place: USA: Cullars Rotation, Alabama | collected 2011 | reverse complement strand
CCCGCCTGCCTATCGTGCTGGGCATCGCAGCCGCCACGCTCGCCAACCACGCGCTTGCCGCGGCGCTGGGCAGCTGGGTCACGTCGCTGGTCGGGCCCGAGGTCATGCGCTGGATCCTCGCGGGCTCGTTCCTGGGAATGGCCGCCTGGATGCTGGTGCCCGACAAGGCGGACGAGGATGTGCCGGGCCGCGCAGGGCTGGGCGTCTTCATGACCACGCTGGTCGCCTTCTTCATCGTCGAGATGGGCGACAAGACGCAGATCGCCACTGTTGCGCTGGCCGCACGCTATGCGGCGTTTGTGCCCGTGCTCGCAGGGACGACGCTGGGCATGCTCGCCGCCAATGTTCCCGCCGTGTATCTGGGTGAAAAGGTTCTGAGACGGGTTCCGATGCGGCTGCTTCAGCGAATCGCGGCCGGGTCCTTCGCCGTACTCGGAATACTGGTCCTGCTCTAGTCGATCTTCGCGCCCGAGTCGCGCACGACCTTGCCCCATTTCTCGCGGTCGCCGCGGATCTGCGCGGCCATCTGCTCGGGCGTGCTGCCCATGACCTCGCCGCCCTGCTTGCCGACGATGTCCTTGAGCTCGGCCGAGTCGAGCGCCTTCACGACGTCGGCATGCAGCTTCGCGATGACGTCCTTCGGCGTGCCCGCGGGCGCCATGACGCCGAACCAGCTGTCGGCGGAAAAGCCCGTGAGGCCGGCTTCCGACATCGTGGGGAGTTCGGGCAGAACGGGCGAGCGGCGCGACGAGGCGACCGCGATGCCACGCAGCTTGCCCGCGCGCACCTGCGGCAGCGAGGAGGGGATGCTGTCGAAGAAGAGCACGACATTGCCGGCCAGCAAATCCACCATCGCAGGCGCGCTGCCCTTGTAGGGCACGTGGACGGCGCTGAATTGCCCGAGCGACTTCATGAGCTCGAACTCGAGGTGCGAGAGCGTGCCGTTGCCCTGCGTGGCGAAGTTGACCTTGCCGTTCTGCGCCTTGAGCCAGGCGACCGTCTCCGCGAGGTTCTTCGCGGGCACGGACGGATGCGCCACCAGGATGTGCGGCACGTTGGCGACCAGGCTCACGGGCGCGAGGTCCTTCTCCAGGTCGTAGCCGAGCTTCGCGTACAGGCTCATGCTCACCGCGTGCGTGGTGACCGCGCCCATGAGCAGCGTATAGCCGTCGGGCGCCGCCTTGGCGACGGCTTCGGCGCCGATGTTGCCGCCCGCGCCCGGCCGGTTGTCGGCGACCACGGGCTGGCCCCAGGCATCCGAGAGCCGCGCGCCCAGCGCGCGCGTGAGCAGGTCGGCCGCGCCCGCGGGCGGGAAGGGCACGACGATGCGTACCGGCTTTGACGGGTAGCCTTGTGCAAAGGCTAGAACAGGCAAAACCGCAAGCGCGAGCGCGCGAAACAGTGCAATCATTGGCGAGAGACTAGAACATGGATCTGATCATCCGCAATGCCCGTCTCGCCGACGGCACACAGACCGACATAGGCATCGAGAAGGGGCGCATCGTCGCGCTGGCGCCCAATTTGCGTGCGGAAGGCAAGGTCCATGACGCCGGCGGGCGGCTGGCCTGCCCGGGCCTCGTCGAGTCGCACATCCACATCGACAAGTCGCGCGTGATCGACCGCTGCGCGCCGCAGCCGCGCCGCACCTACAGCCCGGTGGCGGGCGTGGCGCCGATCAAGGACACGATGACGCTGGAGGACACCTACGCGCGCGCGGAGCAGACGCTGCTCGATTGCCTGCGTCACGGCACCACGCGCATGCGCACGCAGGTCGAGGTGGACCCGGCCATCGGCATGCGCGGCTTCGATGCGGTGGCGTCGCTCATCAAGGACTACAAGTGGGCGATCGACATCGAGATGTGCGTGTTCCCGCAGGAGGGCCTCACCAACTACCCGGGCACGGACGAGCTGCTGGTGGAGAGCCTCAAGCGAGGTGCGCGCGTGATCGGCGGGGCGCCGCGCTACGACACGGACGGGCCGGCGCAGATCGAGCGCATCTTCGAGCTCGCGCGCGAGTACGACTGCGACATCGACATCCATCTCGACGTCGGCCCGACGCCCGAAGGCATGTACATCCACCAGGTGCGCGAGCTCACGGAGAAGTACAAGCGCGGCGGGCGTGTGGTCGTGGGCCACATGGCCAAGCTGTCGCTCCTGCCGCCCGACGACGTGGCGAAGATTGCGAAGGGTCTGGCGAATGCGGGCGTCGCGGTCACCGTGCTGCCGGCGACCGACCTCTTCCTCATGGGCCGGCACGTGGACCACACGGTGCCGCGCGGCGTGGCGGACGCCAACCACCTGTGCGAGCACGGCGTGAACTGCGCGCTGTCGTCCAACAACATCCTCAATCCGGCCACGCCGTTCGGCGACTGCTCGCTGCTGCGCATCGCCAACCTGTACGCGAACATCGTGCAGCTCGACCGCCCGGCGCAGATCGCCGAGTGCTTCGCCATGCTGACCGAGCGCTCGGCGCGCCTGCTCAACCTCAAGGATTACGGCTTCAAGGTCGGCAACCCGGGCGACGTGGTGATCCTCGACGCGGAATCGCCCAAGCAGGCGGTGGCGCAGATCGCGCAACCGCTGGCGGCCTTCAAGAATGGCCGCCAGACCCTGCGCTGGAGCCTGCCCGAGCTGTTACGCCCCTGATCTCTGGGCCGTCCAGAGCGCGCAAGCCAGCAGGAGCACGGCGCCGGCCTGGTGCATGGCCGCCACGGGCACGGGGACCGCGTGCAGCAGCGTCGTGATGCCCAGACCCGCCTGAATGAGGAACATTCCCAGCAGGTGATGCACCGCGACCTTCGCGTTCGTGCGGCGCAGCTGCCACCACAGCAGCGGGATCAGGACCAGCAGCACCCAGAAGATCGTGCGGTGCACGAGCTGCACGGTCGCGACGTTCCACAGGAAATTGCGCCACCACGGCTCGAGCATGAAGGTCTCGGGCGGAATCACGTGGCCGTTCATGAGCGGGAACGTGTTGTAGGCGTGTCCCGCGCGCAGGCCCGCGACGAAGCCGCCGGACAGGGCCATCAGGAGGACGACACCGAGGACGAGCAATGCCAATGGCCTGGCTTTTGTTTTTCCCTTGAGAATTTCCATCGCCAGCCAGAGCTCGGCCGAAAAGATCAGCAGCGCCAGCCCCAGGTGCGCCGTGAGACGGAAATGGCTCACGCGCGGGTTGTCGACGAGGCCGCTCTTGACCATGTACCAGCCCAGCGCGCCTTGCATTCCTCCCAACAGGAAAATAGCGAAGAGTTTTATCGCTAGTGGTTTGCTCAGTTGTCGCCTGAACAGGAAAAACAGGAACGGAAGCAAAAAAACAATCCCGATCGTGCGCGCCAGCAGGCGGTGCAGGTATTCCCAGAAGAAGATGCGCTTGAAGCCCTCCAGCCCGATCTCGGAGAACACCTTCTGGAACTGGGGCGAGGTCTTGTACTTGTCGAACTCCGCCTGCCAGTCCGCGTCCGACAGCGGCGGCAGCACGCCGGTGACCGGGCGCCACTCGACGATGGACAGGCCGGACTCGGTCAGGCGCGTGACGCCGCCGACGACGATGATGATGAAAGTCAGCGCGGCGCACACGAACAGCCACGCCGCGACTAAACGGGGTCTGTCCCCGATTGCCGGGTTCATTCCTCGCCGTAGAGGCGGTTGATGCCCGTGGTGAGCGCTGCGGCGGCGACGCCGTAGACGTGCAGCGAGACGAGCGGCTTGGGGGTGCGGTTGGCGACGCGGTGGTACATCGGGCCGCCCAGGTCGAGCTCGGCCAGCTCGCCCGCGCGGATGACGGTGGTCTTCAGGCGCTCGGGCACCTTGGGCGCGCGGAACTGCTCTTCGGTGAGCTCGCCTTCGGCCACGCCGTAGGCGCACCACACATAGTGGCCGTGCACCGGGCTCTGCTGGCCGGGCAGCCAGGTGATGGCGGTCATCACGAAGTCGTCGTCCGGATCGACGTAGAGCAGGTGGCGCATGTAGCGCGTCGGGTCGCCGACGCGATGCTCGGGCCGCAGCCAGCCGGACCTGCGGCCGACCGCCTCGCGCAGCGCTTCGAGGAACGCCGGCTGCAGCTTGCCCGTGGTGCGCACCTCGTGCGCGAAATCCTTGGCCGCGCGCGCCAACTGCGCGAGGTCCGGGTGGATCGGATTCATCGCACTCATTGCAGGGTCTCCATGAGCTGCACGTCGACCAGTTCGCCGGCTTCGACCTTGCCGCGCTCGTGCTCGAGCACGATGAAGCAGTTGGCCTCGGACATCGAACGCAGCACGCCCGAGCCCTGCTGGTCCGTGGTGCGCACGAGCCAGGTGCCGTTCTCCTGGAACAGGACCCCGCGCTGGTATTCGGTGCGGCCCGCGACCTTGCGGATGGTGTGCGTGGCCTTCACCTTGAGCAGCGGCATGCCGAGCTCGCCTGTGCGGCCCGCGAGCACGAGCAGCGCCCCGCGCACGAACTGGTAGAACGTGATCATCACGGCGACCGGGTTGCCCGGCAGGCCGAAGAGGAACGCCTGGTCGATCTGGCCGAAGGCCATCGGCCGGCCGGGCCGCATGGCGATCTTCCAGAAGAGCACCTCGCCCAGCTTGTCCATTAGCTGCTTGACGAAATCGGCCTCGCCCACGGATACGCCGCCCGTGGTGATCACGGCGTCGGCGCGCGCCGCGGCGTCGCGAAAGGCGGCCTCCAGCTTCGCCGGGTCGTCGCGCACCACGCCCAGGTCGAGGATTTCGACGCCGAGGTCGGACAGCATGCCGTGCAGCGTGTAGCGGTTGGAGTCGTACACCTGGCCCTCGGCGAGCGGCGTGCCGATCGACGCGAGCTCGTCGCCGGTCGAGAAGAACGCGACGCGCAGCCGGCGCTTCACCTCGACCTCGCCGATGCCAAGCGACGCGATGAGGCCGAGCTCGGAGGCGCGCACCGGCTGGCCTGCCTTGAGCACCGCCACGCCCGCGCGCAGGTCCTCGCCCGCGGCGCGCACGTTCTGGCCCTTCTTCTGGCCGTGCGGCACCTTGACGCGCACGCCCTCGGGCGTCTTCTCCGGATGGCAGATCTCCTGCACCACGACGGTATCCGTTCCACTCGGCATGACCGCGCCGGTCATGATGCGCACGCACTCGCCGGTATTCACGCTGCCCTCGAACGCGCGGCCCGCGAACGCGCTGCCGACCTCCTTCAGCATCGATCCCTTGGACGAATGCAGGTCCTTCGCGCGTACCGCCCAGCCGTCCATCGCCGAATTGTCGTGGTTGGGCACGTTGATCGTCGGCACGATGTCCTGCGCGAGCACGCGGCCGAGCGCCTCGCGAATCGCCACACGTTCGGTCTGCGCCACCGGCACGAGGCAGGCGCGGATCGCCTCGCGCGCCTTGTCCACGCGCAGCGCGTCCGGATCGTAGCCGTCCAGGCAGCTCACCGTTTGGCGGATCTTGCTCACGCGCTCTTCAATTCGTCGCGGGTGTTGATGTTGCGGAAGGCCTCGGCCTCGTCGTCGAAGGACACCTCGACCACCTTGAGCGTCGCGTACCAGGCGTCGATCTTGCGCCCGCCGGAGGAGAGGAACTGCGCGAGGTGATCGCGCACCGCCACGCGCACGAGCGCGAACACCGGGTGCGCCTGGTCGCCTGTTTTCGCGACGGCCAGGTCATTTTCCTGCAGGGCATTTTCCAGTTTGAGAACCAGATTCAACGGCAGGAAGGGCGAATCGCAGGGCACCGTCACGGCCAGCTCGCTCTTCGCCTCGCCCAGGCCCGCGTGCAGGCCCGCGAGCGGGCCGGCGAAGCCGCCGATCGCGTCGGGCACCACGCGATGGCCGAAGCGCCCGTAGGCGTCGAGGTTCTGGTTGGCGTTGATGAGGATCTCGCCGACCTGCGGCGCGAGCCGCTCGAGCACGGCGGCGACCATGGGACGGCCGCGCAGCAGCACGAGGCCCTTGTCCACGCCGCCCATGCGCCGGCCCTGTCCGCCGGCAAGGACGATTCCGGTGACGCCGCTGCCCTTCACGTCGCCCATGACGGGATTCTACGTCTCAGGGGACGACCTTCGAGAGCACGACCTCGATGCCGGTCGTGCCGGGCGCGACGGCGGCGCTCATGCCTTCGACGTCGCCCGCCTGCGGCGTCGGCGTGCCGGACTTCGAGATGCGCGCGATCACGACGACCTTCGGGTGGTCCGACAGCTTCGACGTCGGCGTCATCGCCATGCGGTCATCAAGGGTAAACCGGTATGGCAGCTGGTCCACGGTCGTGCGCGTGACGGCGAGCGGCATACGCGAGCCGCCGGGCGGGCGCGCGAGGATGAATACGGTGTCCTGCGGCGACACCTTTCCCTTGAGCGCCGCGCTGAGGCTGACCGTGCCCTCGATGCGCGTTGCCGCGGCCTTGGCGGCCGATCCGCCGGCGGCGTCGCGCGCTTCCGCGATTCCCTGGCGCACCTGGCGCGCGAACTCCGAATCCGGCGGGGCGAACGGCAGGATGCGCTCCCAGTAGCCGATAGCCGCGTCGTAGCGGTGCGCGTCGAACTCGGCTTGGCCCGCCTGCGCGAGCGTCTTGATGAATTCGATGAGGACCTCGTGGTCCTTCGGATTGATCTGCAGCGAGCGCGCGAGCGCCTGCGCGGCGCGCTCGTGGTGCCCGAGGCTGGACAGCGCGCGCCCGAGCACCGCCCAGGCTTCCGCGTCCTGGGGTGTCTTTTGCAGCTGCGCGGTGAGGCGGGTGACCAGCGCTTCCAGCTGCGCCGGTCCGGCTTCCGTGACGGGATCGAGTCCTTGCGGATTGCCGAGCGCGAGATAGGCGATCGCGACCGCGAGCGGAAGGACGAGCGCAAGGCCGACGGCGGTGCGCGTCGCGCGCTTGGGCGCAACGGCCTGTGCCTGCCCGGCTGCATGTTCCGTCGCATGTTCGCCAACCACGCGCCGCTCGATGTCGCGTCGCGCGCGCTCGTACTCCTCGCCCGCAATCGTGCCGCGCCCGCGCTCGGCCTCGAGCTCGGCGAGCTGCTCGCGATAGACCTCCGCGTTGGAGGCGCCGCGTGGGTCAGCGGCCGGCGCGCGCGCACGCAGCAGGGGCGGCAGCAGGATGAGCAGTGCGACCGCGGTCAGCAGGGCCGCGATGCCCCAGAAGAGGAGGGTCATGCGTCCTTGCCGAGGATCTTGTTGGCGAGCTGCGCTTCTTCGGCCGTGAGCGCCGGCTGTTCGGCGGCCTGGCGCCGGCGGCGCAGCACGAACAGGAGCGCCGCCGCGCCGCCCGCGAGCAGCGCGAACGGGCCGCCCCAGAGGAGCGCGGTACGCGCGCGCAGCGGCGGGTCGTACAGCACGAAGTCGCCGTAGCGCTGCACGAGATACTCGATGATCTGCTCGTCGCTGCGGCCCTTCTGGACCTGCTCGCGCACCTGGCGCCGCAGGTCTTCCGCGAGCTCGGCGTTGGAGTCCGCCAGCGTCTGGTTCTGGCAGACGAGGCAGCGCAGCTTTTCCTCGAGGCGCCGGATGCGCTGCTCTTCCTCCAGCGTCATGGCCCGAGCGTCCGGGCGAGCGGCAGGATCTTGCCCTCGAGGATCTCGCGCGTCACCGGGCCGATCTGCTTGAAGCGGATCACGCCGGCCCCGTCGATGAGGTAGGTCTCGGGCACGCCGTACACGCCGTAGTCGATGCCGATGCGCCCGTCGGCGTCGACCACCGACAGCTGGTAGGGATCGCCGAACTGCTGGAGCCAGCGCTGCGCCTCGTCCGGCTTGTCCTTGTAGTTGAGCCCGAGCACCGGGATCAGCTTGCGCTTGCTCAGGTCGACCAGCACCGGGTGCTCGTCGCGGCAGGACACGCACCACGAGGCCCACACGTTGAGCAGCCACACCTTGCCCTTCATGTCGGCGGGCGAGAAGCGCTTGTCCGGCGTCGTCAGCACCGGCAGCGCGAAGGCGGGCGCCGCCTTGCCGACGAGCGGCGAGGGCACCTCGCGCGGATCGCGCTGCAGTCCGACGGCGAGGAAGCCGACCAGCACGATGAAGATCGCCAGCGGGATCAGGACGCGCTTCATGCAGGCCGGGCTTGGGCGGCGTCTGCCGGCACCGGTTCGCGCCGAGCGGCCCGGTAGCGCCGGTCGCTCGCGGCCAGCAGGCCGCCCAGCGCCATGAGCAGGCAACCGCCCCAGATCCAGCCGATGAACGGCTTGATGTGGATACGAATCGTCCAGGCGCCGTCCTCGCCCACGGGCTCGCCCAGCGAGACGTACAGGTGGCGCGTGGCGCCGTAGTCGATGGCCGCCTCGGTCATCGGGTTGCGCTGCACGTTGTAGACGCGCTTCTCCGGCGCAAGCTGCGCCACGGTTGCGCCGTTGCGCGTGACGAGCACGGCGCCGCGCACGGCCGTGTAGTTCGGGCCCTGGATGTCCTTCACGCCGTCGAAGCGAAAGGCGTAGCCGCCCATCTTGACGCTCTCGCCGCGCGCGAGCTTGAGGTCGCGCTCGGTCTCGTAGCTCTTGACCAGCGTGACCGCGAGCACGAAGACGCCGATGCCCGCGTGGGCGAGGAGCATTCCAATGAATGCCGGGTTTGCTTTGGCTCCGAAACGAATTCTCAGGAAAAGCGCCGTGCACGAACTCCCGATGATCCAGGTTCCCAGCAGCAGTCCAAAGCTCGTCAGCGCTGCCCAGCGTCCGAAGACAAACGGCAGGGCGATGGCCAGGACCACGGCGATGCCCGCGGCCCAGCGCAGGCGCTGCACGGTTTGCGCGGCGTCGCCCTTGCGCCAGGCGAGCAGCGGTCCCACGCCGGCGAGCAGCACGGCGGGCGCCATGAGCGGCGCGAACACCGAATCGAAGTAGGGCGGGCCGACGGAAATCTTGCCCAGGCCCAGCGCATCGAGGAACAGCGGATACAGCGTGCCCAGCATGACCGCGCCGCAGGCGACGAGCAGCAGCACGCTGTTCGCCAGCAGCAGCGTCTCGCGCGACAGCAGCTCGAATCGCGCGCCGGGCGTCACTTTCGCCGCGCGCCAGGCATAGAGCGCGAGCGAGCCGCCGATCACGAGCGCGAGGAAGGCCAGGATGAAGATGCCGCGCTTCGGGTCGGTGGCGAAGGCGTGCACCGAGGTCAGCACGCCCGAGCGCACGAGGAAGGTGCCGAGCAGCGAGAGCGAGAACGCGAGGATCGCGAGCAGCACGGTCCAGGCCTTGAAGGCGCCGCGCTTTTCCGTCACGGCGAGCGAATGGATGAGCGCCGTGCCGATGAGCCAGGGCATGAAGGAGGCGTTCTCCACCGGATCCCAGAACCACCAGCCGCCCCAGCCCAGCTCGTAGTAGGCCCAGAAGCTGCCGAGGCAGATGCCCAGCGTCAGGAAGATCCACGCGGCCGTGGTCCAGGGCCGCGACCAGCGCGCCCAGCTCGCATCCAGGCGCCCGTCCAGCAGCGCGGCGATGGCGAACGCGAACGCGACCGAGAAGCCCACGTAGCCCATGTAGAGCATGGGCGGGTGGAACACCATGCCCGGGTCCTGCAGGAGCGGATTGAGGTCGCGTCCGTCCGCCGCGGCCGGCAGCAGGCGCTCGAACGGGTTGGACGTGAACAGCATGAAGGACAGGAAGCCCACGCTGATCAGTCCCATCACGCCGAGGATGCGCGCCACCATGTCGTCCGGCAGGCTGCGGCTGAACGTCGCCACGGCCAGCATCCAGACCGACAGCATCAGCACCCAGAGCAGCAGCGAGCCTTCGTGGCTGCCCCAGGACGCGGCGAGGCGGTAGAACCAGGGCAGCTGCGAATTCGAGTTGCTCGCGACGTTGAGTACCGAGAAGTCGTTGTGCACGAAGGACCAGGCAAGCGCGCAGAAGGCGAGCGCGACGAACACGAACTGGCCCGCGGCCGCCGGCCGCGCGACGGCGACGAAATTCGGGATGCGCCGCGCCGCGCCCGTCAGCGACAGGATCGCCTGCGTGAGCGCGATGACGAAGGCGACGATGAGTGCGAAGTGGCCGAGCTCGGGAATCATTTGGGCACCACGCTCTTTGCGGCCTTCTCGGCCTCGGCCTTCGAGAGCGCGTGCGCGGCCTCGGGCGGCATGTAGTTTTCATCATGTTTGGCGAGCACTTCGCCGGCCTGGAACACGCCGTCGGGCCCGAGCTTGCCCTGCGCCACCACGCCCTTGCCCTCCTTGAAGAGGTCCGGAAGGATGCCTTTGTAGACGACCGGGATGGTCCTGAGCGTGTCGGTCACGATGAAATCGACGGTCAAGCCGTCAGCGCGGCGCTTCACGCTGCCCTTCTCGACCATGCCGCCGATGCGGAACGTCTTCTCCAGCGGCGCTTCCTTCGCGGCCACCTGGCTCGGGCTGAAGAAGAACACCACGTTGCCCTGGAACGCGTTCAGCACGAGCCCGGCCGCGACGGCGATCAGCACCAGGCCGGCCACGATGGCGATCGTGCGTTGGTGGCGGGGTTTCACTGTTTTTCTTTTCTATTTAGAAAAAATACTTCCAGAAAAAAACATAAGGCAGCCATTCCATACGAACCCCACACATAGAGCCCATACCCGCCCATGGCAAAGAACTCGCTCATGCCGTGGCCTCGCGCAGCCATTCGGCGTTGCGCTCGCGCTCGCGGATGATCGAGCGCAGGCGGGCGAGCGAGACCGCGATGGCGTACATCCAGGCGGCGAGCGCCATGAGCAGCATGCCGAGCAGCATGGTCGCGGCCATGGAGGGCGATTTCGTCAGGCTGACCGAGGCGCCCTGGTGCAGCGTGTTCCACCATTGCACCGAGAAATAGATGATCGGCACGTTGATCGCGCCCACGAGCGCCAGGATCGCGCCCGCGCGGTCGGAACGCACCGGATCCTCGATCGAGGCCTTGAGCGCAATGAAGCCGAGATAGAGGAACAGCAGGATCAGCTCGGAGGTTAGGCGCGCGTCCCAGACCCACCAGGTGCCCCAGGTCGGCTTGCCCCAGAGGGAGCCCGTCCACAGCGCGAGGAAGGTGAACATCGCGCCCGTCGGCGCGATCGCGGAGGCCATCATGCCCGAGAGGCGCGTGTTGAGCGCGAGGCCGAAGCCCGCCCAGCCCGCCATGACCAGGTACAGGAACATGGACATCCACGCGGCGGGTACGTGGATGAAGATGATGCGATAGGCCTCGCCCTGCGTCGCGTCGGTGGGGGCGACCACGAAGCCCACGTATAGGCCTGCCAATGCGAATAGCGCAGCGACAGCGCCAAACCACGGCACGAGCTTTCCGGCGATAGGAAAAAAAGCCTGAGGGGAAGCGAATTTGAACAGCATCAATCGAGTGCTACGCGGAGGGCAGCGCAGGCGGCCCAGGGACCGATGACCGAGGATACCGCAAGCAGTGCGCCCACCAGCGAAAAATATGCCGATGGACTAATCCCGATCTGCACAGCGTTTACTGCACCCGCGCCGAAGATCAGCACCGGAACGTAGAGCGGCAGCACGAGCAGCGCGAGTAGCGCGCCGCCGCCGCGCGCGCCCAGCGTGAGCGCGGCGCCCGCTGCGCCAATCAGGCTGAGCACGGGCGTGCCGAGCAGCAGCGAAGCCATGAGCACCATGAGGGCATCGCCGGACAAGTCGTATTGCAGCCCGAGCACGGGCGCGACGAGCGCGAGCGGCAGGCCGGTCAACAGCCAGTGCGCCGCAACCTTGGCGAGCACGACCAGCGGCAGCGGCTGCGCCGATACGAGCATCTGCTCCAGGGTTCCATCGGCATAGTCGGATGCGAAGAGGCGCGGCAGCGAGAGCACGGCGGCGAGCAGGGCGCCGATCCACACCACGCCCGGCGCCATGGCGCGCAGCTGGTTGGGCTCAGGGCCGACGCCGAGCGGGAACAGGCTCGCGACGATCACGAAGAACACGAGCACATTGAGCGCGTCGCCGCGCCGGCGCAGGGCGATGCGCAGGTCGCGCCGCAGCAGGAGCGCGAAGCTGCTCATCCGAGCGAGATCGCGCGCTCGGCGCGCGCCGCCAGGGGAAATTCCTGGTGCGAAGTAAGTACCACGAGGCCGCCGGCCTTCAGGTGATGCTCGATCAGGCCGCGCACGGCGGCTATGGCCTCCTCGTCCAGTGCGGCGAAGGGCTCATCGAGCAGCCAGAGCGGCATGGCGGATGCGACGGCGAGGCGGGCGAGCGCCACTCGCTTGCGCTGGCCTTGCGAGAGAAACCGGGCAGGGAGATCGGCGAGTTTCGCCACCCCGACCTTCTCCAGCGCAGACTTTTCTTCCTTCAGAAAAGACAACTGACATGAAAAGGCAAAATTCTCGAAAACAGTCAGTTCATCTTTGAGCGCAGGCGCATGGCCGAGGAAAAGCATTTCGCGGCCGAAATCCCAGTCTCGTTCCATGCCGCGCCATCGGACCGTTCCATCGGCAGGGCGCGTGAGGCCCGCGAGAATGCGCAGCAGCGTCGTCTTGCCGCTGCCGTTGGCGCCGCGCACGCGCAGCAGCTCGCCCGCGCCGAGCGTGAAGCCGAGATCCGAGAACAGGCGCCGCCCGCCGCGCTCGCAGGCGAGCGCCGTCGTTTCAAGCATGCGCGATTTTAAGCGTCAGGCAGGTTGCCGGAGCGAGAGCCGCAGTTCCTTCTGCGACTCGCGCGGCGTGCGGCCGGTCTCGCGCTTGAACATCGCGGAGAAGGCCGACAGGCTGTCGTAGCCCAGATCGATCGCCACGGCCGTCACCGAGCGGCCTTCCGCGAACCAGGCGAGCGCGCGCAGCAGCGCGGCGCGCCGGCACCACTCCCCGAAGCTCATGCCGACCTGGCGTTTGAAATGGCGCTCGAGCGTGCGGCCCGTGAGCCCGTGGCGCGCCGCGACGGCCTCGCGCGTGCCGGCGGTCTCCGGATGCTCGACGAGCTGCGCGCAGATCTTCGCCAGCGGCTCGGCGCGTGGCATGGGCAGGTTGTAGGGCAGGCGCGCGAGCGAGGCGAGCTCGTCCAGGATCAGGCGCATGACGCGGCCCTCGCCGCCGCTCTCGTCGTATTCGACCGGCATCTCGGTGGCGCGCTGGATCAGCTCGCGCAGCAGCGGCGTGACCGGCAGCACGCGGCAGTCCTCGGGCATGCCCTTGCTCGCGTCCGGCCGGATGTACAGCGTGCGCATCTTCACCTTGCCCGAGGTGCGGATGCGGTGCGCCATCTTCGGCGGCATCCACACCGCGCGCATGGGCGGCACCACCCAGGTTTCGTCGCGCGTATCCACGTTCATTACGCCCTCGGCGCCGTAGATCACCTGGAAGCGCGGATGCGAATGCCAGTCGATCTCGTGATCCGCAGGAAGGTCGCGCGCCATGGCCGCAACCGGCCGGGGGACGTTCTGGTAGTCCGCGCCTGATGTACTTCGAGCCATGTCCCATTTTAGCTAATAGTTGTCCGACTTGCGAAAGCAGGACGCGGCCCCCAAGGGGGACAATCCCGCCCATGCAGACCGAAAACCGCTGGCTCGTTCCCTTCCTCAACCTCGGGCACCTGCTCGATCACCTGGTGATGCTCGTGTTCCCGACCGCGGTGGTCGCGATCGGGCACGCCTGGGGCGCCTCGTACTCCGAGCTGCTGCCGCTCGCGCTGGGCAGCTACATCGCGTTCGGCGCATTCGCCATTCCAGCGGGCTGGCTGGCGGACCACTGGAGCCGCTACAAGGTGATGGTGCTGTTCTTCTTCGGCATCGGCGTGGCGCTGTTCGTGACCGGCTTTGCGCAGGCGCCCTGGCAGATCGCGGCCGGCCTCTTTCTCACCGGCATGTTCGCCGCGATCTATCACCCGGTCGGCATCGCGATGCTCGTGGCGAAGCCCGAGAAGATGGGGCGCGCGCTCGGCTGGAACGGCCTGTGGGGCAACCTCGGCCTCGCGTTCGCGGCGCTCAGCACGGGCGCGCTCGTGGACACCCTGGGCTGGCGCTATGCCTTCTTCGTGCCGGGCGTGATCTGCGTGATCTCCGGGTTCCTCTTCCTCGCGCTCGTGAGGGATCCGGGCAAGGTCAAGAAGACCTCCAAGTCGCTCGGTCTGCATGTCGATGGCCGCATGATGTTCCGCATCATGGCGATCATGCTGGTGGCGACCGCTTGCGGCGGCGTGATCTTCAATTCCACGACCATCTCCATGCCCAAGGTGTTCGACGAGCGGCTCGCCGCGCTGACCAACACCAGCCTGGGCGTCGGCGCGCTGGTCGCGGCGGTCTATACGCTGGCGGCCTTCTCGCAGGTCCTCGTCGGGCAGCTGATCGACCGCATGGAGATGCGCCGGCTCATGATCGTGATCGGCCTGATCCAGATCCCGCTGCTGTACCTCGCCGCCAACCTCGAGGGCTGGGCGATGCTGGGCGCGGCGCTGCTCGTGATGCTCGCGGTGTTCGGCCAGATCCCGATCAATGACGCCATCATCGGGCGCTATGTCGCGGACGAATACCGCGCGCGCGCCTTCGGCATCCGCTACGTGACGACGCTCGGCGTCGCCGCCTTCGCGGTGCCCATGATCTCCGCCCTGCACCGCACCGCGGGCGGCTTCAGCAACGTGTTCACCGTGCTCGCCGTGATGGCCTGCGGCGTGTTCGTGGGCGCGCTGTTCTTCCCGACGCGCGGCGAGCTCAGCGCGCACCGCGAGAAGCTGGCGGGCCAGCCCGCTTGAGGCCGCGCGCCGGCCTGCTTCTGGTCCTGGCCGGCACGCTTCTGCTGTCTGCCTGCGCGCCGCGCATCCAGGACACGGTCCTGCCGGGGCGCATCGACTACGTTTGCGGCGGCAATCGCACGCTGCCGGTCGCGCGCGACGGCAACGCGGCGCTCGTGCTTATCAACGGGCAGGAAGTGCGGCTCATGCGTACCGAAAGCGCCGCGCAGGAGAAGTACGTGAACGGCGGCCTGGCGTTGTACCTGGATGGCGAGCGCGCCATGCTCGAGACGGAAGGCCGGGTGCTGCTCGGTCCCTGCGATTCGCCGGTGCGGCTGCCGACCGCCCCGCGAATTCAGTAGTCAACCCTTCGTAGTCAGCTCTTTCTAAGGGATTCCCAGGCGCGCTGCGTGCGCAGCTCGCGCGCCTTGCCGGCCACGCTGAGCAGCTCGCGGTCGCGCTGCCAGCGCATGGCGGCCGGGTCGGTCGCCGATTTCATCCAGAGCGCGTCCGCTTCGCCGATCAGCTCGCCGGAAATCCGCAGCGCGCCGGCGAGCGAGATGTGCGTTTCCGGCTGGCCCGGCGGCATGTCGGCGAGCGTGGACAGCGCGGCGAGCAGCGCCGAGAGGCGCTCGATCCACGCGGCCGGCCAGGACAGGCGCTGCGCCTCGCGCATGAGATAGGCGAGGATCGCCGCCTGCACGTGGATGTCCTCGACGGTGCGGAACGGCTTCACGTACTGATCGTAGCCGTCGCCCGGCAGCAGCGAGGCCACTTTCACGTTGTCGAATTTGAGTTGTGCGTGCGGGACTTCCGGCACGAATCTCGTGGGCGGCATGTTCTCGACGACCAGGCCTTTTGCCTCCGACGACACCATCAGGATCTTGATGGCAGGGCGCGCGCTGGAAGCGGCTTCGTCGCGTGCAGCGACGAAGAAAAGCGATCCTTCCGGACCTAACGTCGTCCATTTCTTCGAGCCATTCAAGGTCCCATTGCTGAACGAGCTCTGTATCGCTTTTGGGCTGTTCCCGTTCGCCTCAGTCACGCACAGCGCGCACAGCTTGTCCGCGGGCGCATCCGGGAACAGCGAGCGCAACGCGGCCTGGTAGCCCGAGGCGAAGGCCCAGCCCACGCGGTCCGCGACGAAGCCGCCCACGACCGCCTGCTGGATGGTGCTCGCGTGCTCCTTCGCGATGGCGCGATGGCGCGGCCACCAGTCGCTCACCTTCTCGCAGGGAATCGCGGAAGCCTGCCCGGCCGTCAGCTGCGGCAGCATCAGGCGACCGCGGTGGGGCGCGGCGCGGTCAGCGCGAGGCGGTGCTTGCTGGTGAATGCGAGGTAGTGCCGGCCGCTGGCGCGGCCGATCATGGTGAGGCCCACGCGATCGGCGATCGAGTGGCCCATCTTGGTGAGGCCCGAGCGCGAGACGAGGAAGGGGATGCGCATCTGCGCGCACTTGATCACCATCTCCGACGTCAGGCGGCCCGTCGTGTAGAAGACCTTGTCCGAGCCGTCGATGCCGTCGAGCCACATGAAGCCCGCGATGGCGTCCACGGCGTTGTGCCGGCCGACATCCTCGACGAACATGAGGATCTCGCCTTCGAGCGTCGCGAGCGCGCAGCCGTGCACGGCGCCCGCCTGCTTGTAGATGGTCTCGTGCTTGCGCACCTTCTCGATCAGCACGAAGAGGTCGCTGTCCTCCAGCCGCACGTCCTCACGCAGCTTGACCGAGTCGATCTCTTCCATCAGATCGCCGTACACCGTGCCCTGGCCGCAGCCGGTGGTGACGGTGCGCTTTTGAATTTTTTTATCAAAAGCTTTTAAAGAACCATTCGAAACAACGGCAACAGAATCCGTTTCCCAATCCACCTGGACGGATTCGATTTCATCTAGCGAAGTCACGATGCGCTGATTGCGCAGGTAGCCGATGGCGAGCGCCTCGGGCGCGTGCCCGAGCGTCATGAGCGTGACGAGCTCGCGCTTGTCGAGATAGAGGGTGAGGGGATGCTCGCCGGCGATCGCGGTCGGGACCATCTCGCCGCGCTCGTTATAGGCCTCGACTTCGAAGGTGGCGGGACGGGCGGCGTTCGTGAGCTTGGGTTTGCCCACCGTTCATCCGCCTATGTACGACATCTCTACTTTTTTGGCTCTCGGGGTTTCGGCGGTGCGAATCTCGGAATACCGGTCGTCGCGGGCGCGCCATACCGCCGCGACGCGGTCGCGGATGTCGTCGTCGTGCGCGCCGCTGCGCACGAGCGATTTCAGGTCGTGGCCCTGCTGCGCGAACAGGCAGGTGAAGAGCGAGCCTTCGGTCGAGAGCCGCATGCGGTTGCAGTCGCGGCAGAAGGCCTGTGTGACCGAGGAGATCACGCCGATCTCGCCCGCGCCGTCCTTGTAGCGCCAGCGCTCGGCGACCTCGCCCGCGTAGTTGGCCTCGACCTGCTCGAGCGGGAAGGCGTCCGAGATTCGCCGCACGATTTCGGCCGAAGGCACGACGTCGTCCATGCGCCAGCCGTTGGTGCTGCCGACGTCCATGAACTCGATGAAGCGCAGGATGTGGCCCGAATCGCGCCAGTGGCGCGCGGCTTCCACGATCTGGCCGTCGTTCACGCCGCGCTTGACCACCATGTTGATCTTGATCTGCGAGAAACCGGCCTCCGTCGCGGCCGTGACGCCGTCGAGCACCTTCTCGACCGGGAAATCGGCGTCGTTCATCTTGCGGAACGTCGCTTCGTCGAGCGAGTCGAGGCTCACGGTGAGCCGGTCCAGCCCCGCCTCCTTGAGCGCGCGCGCGTGCTTGACGAGCGTGGAGCCGTTCGTGGTGAGCGTGAGGTCGGCGCCCAGCGGCGCGAGCATCGCGATCAGGTCGGGCAGGCCGCGGCGCAGCAGCGGTTCGCCGCCCGTGAGGCGCAGCTTCTGCACGCCCAGGCCGACGAAGACGCGCGCGAGGCGCGTGATTTCCTCGAAGCTCAGGATCGCCTCGTGCGGCAGGAACTTGTAATCCGCGTCGAACACTTCGCGCGGCATGCAGTACGTGCAGCGGAAGTTGCAGCGATCGGTCACCGAGATGCGCAGGTCGCGCATCGGCCGCCCGAGCGTGTCGACCAGGCGGCCGCCGTCGTAGCGCGGCGCCTGCGCGCCCGTGCCTCGCGTGTCCGGCCGGATCGAAATAACCTTTTGCGGCATGGGTTTAATGGCGCTTTGCGGCACCGATTCGATGATATAGCAGTATAGTTCGCCCGGGATAGGAGACGCCGTTCATAACGTGGAAAAGCCGAAGAAAACGCTCGCCGTGGTGATGCAGCGCCGGACTTCGCGCAGCCGCTGGGAAGACTTCGTGTGGGAGCCCTGGTCGGTGATCGAATCCGACGAGCCGGCGGGCGCGCCGCGCGTGCTGGTCGAGCAGGAAGGCATGGTGCAGTGGCTGCATGCGGGCTTCGAGCTGGTCATCCACCGCGACGAGACCGAGGGCTATTACCTGAACGTATCGACGAATGCGCCGCGCGTTTTCGTGCTGTGGCGCATGGACGAGGACACGCAGCGCGCCTTGCCGATGCAGGTGACGGCGAGCTACGACGAGGCCGGACGCTGGATGGACGGCGGCCACTCGGTGGACAGCGTCGCCATGCCGGCGGAGATCTTCGCGTGGCTGGGCGACTACGTGGAGAAGAACTACCGGCCCGAGCCGAAGAAGCGCATCAAGCCGCGCTCCTTCGTGCATCCGAAAGACCGGGACAGGGCCGGGCGATGACCGAGGAGAAGGAGGCGTTCCTCGATCGCTGGTCGCGCCGCAAGCGCGAGGAGAAGGCGCAGGAAGCCGCGCCGCCGCCCGCGAAAAAGGAGGAGGCGCCGATGCCGGTGCTGCCGCCGGTCGAGCAGCTCCATCCCGAGTCGGACTTCAAGCCCTTCATGGATTTGCGGGTCGACGGCGACACGCGCCGCGCGGCGCTCAAGAAGCTGTTCGCGGACGGGCATTACAACGTGCCCGATCCGTTCGAGTTCTATTCGCAGGACTTCACCGTCGCGGAGACGATTCCGGAAGAGATGCTGAAAACGCTGAACCACGCAAAGAACATCTTCTTCGAAGAGAGGAAGGCGGCCGCGGAGGCCGCCGAGGCCGCGCAGCAGGAAGCGCGCCTTGCGGAACCGCAACTCGCAGAACCGCAACCCGCGGAATCGCCGCAGGACGCCATGCGGCAGGAAAAACGACCGGAACCGAGCGATGTCGCTGGCAAGCAAGACGCTTAAGCTCTGCTCCTGCAACGGCACCCTCGCGATCGATGCAAAGCGCCTCGGTGAGGCGCTGAAACTGCAGAAGCCGGTGACGGTGCATCGCGAGTTGTGCCGCAAGGAATCGGCCGCGTTCCAGGCGGCGCTCGCCGAGTCCGACGTCGTCGTCGCGTGCACGCAGGAGGCGCGCCTGTTTGCCGAGCTCGCCGATGCGGCGCAGTCGCAGGCGAAGCTCTCCTTCCTCAACATCCGCGAATCGGCCGGCTGGTCGAGCGAAGGCAAGGGCGCGGGCCCGAAGATCGCGGCACTCCTGGCCGCGGCGGGGCTGCCGGAGCCCGAGCCCGTTGCGCAGGTCGACTACGTGTCCGGCGGGCAGTTGCTGATCATCGGTCCCGCCGAGGCCGCGCTCGCCTGGGCGGACCGGCTTGCGCCGGCGCTCGAAGTCAACGTGCTGATCACCGGCGGCAGCGGTGGCGAGCAGCCCGCCGAGCGCCGCTATCCGGTCTGGTCGGGCAAGGTCACCGGCCTGTCCGGCTGGCTGGGCGCGTTCGAAGTGGAGTGGGTGCAGGAAAACCCGATCGACCTCGACCTGTGCACGCGCTGCAATGCCTGCTTGCAGGTGTGCCCGGAAGGCGCGATCGACTTCAGCTACCAGATCGATCTGCAGAAGTGCAAGGGCCACCGCGCCTGCGTGAAGGCCTGCGGCCCGATCGGCGCCATCAACTTCGCGCGCACCGCGGCGCCGCGCACGGAAAAGTTCGACCTCGTGCTGGATCTCTCGCGCGAGGCGCTCATCCGCCTGCCGGACCTGCCGCAAGGCTACGCCGCGCCGGGCGCCGACCCGCTCGAGCAGGCGCTCGCCGCGCAGAAGCTCGGCGTGATGGTCGGCGAGTTTTCCAAGCCGCGCTTCACGCAGTACCGCGAGCGCATCTGCGCGCACGGCCGCTCCGGCAAGACCGGCTGCACGCAGTGCCTGGACGTGTGCTCGACCGGCGCGATCATGGCCGACGGCGACCACGTCAAGGTCGAAACGCACCTGTGCGCGGGATGCGGAGGCTGCGCGACCGTGTGTCCGTCCGGCGCGATGACGCACGTCTATCCTTCGGTGCCCGATCTGGGTGCGCGCCTGAAGACGATGCTCGCGGTGTATCGCGAGGCGGGCGGCAAGGATGCCTGCGTGCTGCTGCACGACGGCGAAGCCGGGCGCGAGGCGCTGCGCGCCATCGGCAGAGGCGCGGGCTTCGGCGCGCGCGGCCTCGGTGCCAAGGGGGCTGGCCGCGGCCTGCCGGCGCGCGTGATCCCATTCGAGCTGTTTCATGTCGCTTCCGCGGGCATCGACCTCATGCTCGGCGCCACCTGCTATGGCGCGAGCCAGGTCGCGGTGCTCGTGACGGGCGGCGAGCCCGAAGGCTACATCGAGGCGCTGAAAAAGCAGATGGCGTTCGCGCAAGCGATCCTGCAGGGGCTGGGCTACACGGGCGTGCATTTCAGCGTGGTATCGGGCGAGGACGCGCTCTGGGCGCTCACCCCGGCGGCCGCGGTCAGGAAGCCCGCGACGTTCAACCTGTCGCCGGAGAAGCGCACGTCGCTCGACCTGTGCTTCGAGTTCCTGCGCAAGGACATCCAAAGCAAGAGCGAATCCATTGCGTTGCCGAAGGGCGCGCCCTTCGGCGCGATCACGGTCAACAAGGACACGTGCACGCTGTGCAAGGCCTGCATCGGCGCCTGCCCCGAGAGCGCGCTGCTCGATTCGCCCGAGGCGCCGGCGCTGCGCTTCATCGAGCGCAACTGCGTGCAATGCGGCCTGTGCGAGAAGACCTGCCCGGAAAACGCGATCTCGCTCGTGCCGCGCCTGCTGCTCGGCGACCAGGCCAAGCAGCCGGTGACGCTCAACGAGGCCGAGCCCTTCGACTGCATTCGCTGCGGCAAGCCCTTCGGCACGAAGCGCATGGTCGAGAACATGACCGGCAGGCTCGGCACGCATTCGATGTTCGCCGGCGCGGGGGCGCTCAAGCGCCTGCAGATGTGCGGCGATTGCCGCGTCGTCGACATGGCAAGCTCGACGACCGAGCCCAGCATCCTCGACTATCCACGCAAATGAGCGCGCCCGACGAGCGTCCGCACGCGAGCGCGGGCGCCCTGCCGCCTGAAGACGAGACGCGCGCGGCCCTGTACGGCCTGATTGCGCGCCTGTTCTACGCGCCGCCCGACCAGGCGGTGCTCGGCACCATCGTCAATGCGCAGGCATTCGAGGGCGAGGGCGAGATCGCGCAGGCGTGGCGCGCACTGGTGGAGGCGAGCGCCAAGGCGTATCCGGTGGTGCTGGAGAACGAGCACACGGATCTCTTCGTCGGCACCGGCCGGTCGGAGGTCACGCCTTACCTCACGCACTACGTGATTCGCCATGCGAGCGAGAACCCGCTCGTCGCGCTGCGACAGCAACTCAACGCGTGGGGCCTCGGGCGGCGCGAAACGGTCGGCGAACCGGAAGACCACATCGCCGGGGTATGCGAATCGATGCGTTTTGCTATTGCAGTGCAACAGCGCAGCGAGGCCGAGCAAAAAGCATTCTTCCAGTCCTTTCTTTTGCCTGGCGCTCTATCGTTCTGCGATGCTGTAAGCGCCTCTCCGAAAGCGATTTTCTATCGCCGCGTCGCGGAATTCGCGCACGCATTTTTCCAGTTGGAGCAGCAAGCGTTCGATATGCTGTGAGAATGGCGTTCTGAGAATCGTTATCAACGCGCAACGCGTTGATGAGAATGCCTCGCGTTTGTCCGGATTTCTTCTCTTGATCAATGCGTAAGAGCGCGGTAATTTGCACAGGATTTCATAAGAGAGCCCCGTCATGGTGCAGGGCTCCGGACAAATGATTAGGAGGCGTGCATGAGCTCGAAGAAGCCCACCCTTTCCCGTAGAAATTTCCTTCTGACTGTTGGTGCCGGTGGCGCAGCGACCGCTGCCGCCGTCGTCGCCAAGAAGGCTTCGGCGCCGGCCGAAACGGCAAGCCAGGACAAGCGCGCGACCAGCGGCTACAAGCTGAGCGCGCACATCGAAAACTACTACCGCACCACCAAGGTCTAGGAGGCGCGCCATGCTGCTGACAAAAAAAGCCAACGGTAGTGCCACCTCTCAATCGCGCCTTGCGAAGGGCCTGAGCGGCACACTCGCCAACACCATCGACCGCCGCACCTTCCTCAAGCGCTCGGGCCTGGGCGCCGGCGCGGGCGTCGTCGCATCGCAGCTGCCGTTCAGCATGATCGGCGAGGCGAAGGCGAAGGACGAGCCGGCCGGCAAGATCGAGGTGAAGCGCACGATCTGCACGCACTGCTCGGTGGGCTGCTCGATCGACGCGCACGTGCAGAACGGCGTGTGGATCCGCCAGGAGCCCGTGTTCGACTCGCCGATCAACCTGGGCGCGCACTGCGCCAAGGGCGCCTCGATCCGCGAGCACGGCATCTCGCACGACTCGCACCGCCTCAAGTACCCGATGAAGCTCGAGGGCGGCAAGTGGAAGCGCGTGTCCTGGGACCAGGCCTACGACGAGATCTCGAAGAAGATGCTCGAGATCCGCAAGCAGAGCGGCCCGGATTCGCTCTTCATCGTCGGCTCGTCCAAGCACAACAACGAGCAGTCCGAGCTGCTGTGCAAGTGGGCGCGGCTCTGGGGCACGAACAACACCGACCACCAGGCGCGCATCTGCCACTCCACCACCGTGGCGGGCCTCGGCCAGACCTGGGGCTACGGCGCGATGACGAACTCGTACAACGACGAGCAGAACTCGAAGTCGCTGATGTTCCTCGGCTCGAACGCCGCCGAGGCGCATCCGGTCTCGATGCTGCACACGCTGCATGCCAAGGAGAACGGCGCCAAGGTCATCGTCGTCGACCCGCGCTACACGCGCACCGCGGCGAAGGCTGACATCTACGTGCGCCACCGCTCGGGCAGCGACGTGGCCTTCCTGTTCGGCGTGCTGTACCACATCTTCAAGAACGGCTGGGAAGACAAGCAGTACATCCATGACCGCGTCTATGGCATGGACAAGGTCAAGGAAGAAGTGATGGCCAAGTGGACGCCCGACAAGGTGGCCGATGCCACCGGCGTGTCCGAGGCCGACGTGTTCAAGGTCGCCAAGACCATGGCCGAGAACCGCCCGGGCTTCATCATCTGGGCGATGGGCCAGACGCAGCACACGAACGGCAACGCGATCGTGCGCGCGACCAACATCGTGCAGCTCGCGCTCGGCAACGTCGGGCGCTCGGGCGGCGGCTGCAACGTCTACCGCGGCCACGACAACGTGCAGGGTGCGACCGACCTGGGCCCCAACCCCGACACGCTGCCGGGTTACTACCCGGTCGGCGTCCCGGGCTCCTGGGCGCACTGGTCCAAGGTCTGGAACGTGGACCTCGACTGGCTGAAGAAGCAGTACGCGTCGGAAGCCATGATGGCCAAGCCGGGCATGACGGTGTCGCGCTGGATCGACGGCGTCACGGAGAAGAACGACGCCATCGACCAGGATCCGAACCTGCGCATGATCTTCTTCTGGGGCCATGCGCCGAACTCGCAGACGCGCGGCTCGGAGATGGTCGAGGCCATGAAGAAGCTCGATCTCATGGTGGTCATCGATCCGTATCCCTCGGCCTCCGCCGCGATGTTCGCGATGGTGCGCAAGGACGGCGCGTACCTGCTGCCGGCCGCGACGCAGCTCGAGTGCGACGGCTCGGTCACCGCGTCCAACCGCTCGGTGCAATGGCGCGAGAAGGTCATCGAGCCGATGTTCGAGTCGCGCACCGACCACATGATCATGTACCAGCTCGCGGGCAAGCTCGGCTTCGGCGACCAGTTCATCGGCAAGAAGGACGGCAAGCAGAACCTGCGGCTGGTGAAAACCCCCCGCGGCGAAGAGCCGCTGATCGAGGACGTCACGCGCAACGAGACCAACAAGGGCACCTGGACCATCGGCTACACCGGCCAGTCGCCCGAGCGCATGCAGGCGCACATGCGGAACATGCACCTCTTCGACGTGAAGTCGCTGCGCTGCAAGGCCGGCAAGGACGCGAAGACGGGCTATGACCTCACGGGCGACTACTTCGGCATGCCGTGGCCCTGCTACGGCACGGCGGCGATCAAGCACCCGGGCACGCCGAACCTGTACAACACGCACCTGCACCCGATGGACGGCGGCCACGCGTTCCGCGCGCTGTTCGGCACGGAGAAGGACGGCGTGAACCTGCTGGCCGAGGACGGCATCGCCAACAAGGACAGCGACATCACCACCGGCTACCCGCAGTTCGACCACGTGCTGATGAAGAAGCTGGGCTGGTGGGATGAGCTCACCGAGGACGAGAAGAAGGCGGCCGAGGGCAAGACCTGGGCGAACGATCCGTCCGGCGGCATCCAGCGCGTGTCGATGAAGCACGGCTGCACGCCGTTCGGCAACGCCAAGGCGCGCGCCGTGGTCTGGAACTGGCCGGATCCCATTCCGCTGCATCGCGAGCCGATCTACAGCCCGCGCGCGGATCTCGTCGAGAAGTACCCGACGCACGATGACGTCAAGAACCTGTGGCGCCTGCCGACCCTGTTCAAGTCGGCGCAGCAGGCGGCGGTGAAGGACGAGATGCACAAGAAATTCCCGCTCATCCTCACGAGCGGCCGCCTGGTCGAATACGAGGGCGGCGGCGACGAGACGCGCTCGAACCCGTGGCTCGCCGAGCTGCAGCAGGACAACTTCGTCGAGATCAACCCGGTCACGGCGAACCAGCGCAACATCAAGAACGGCGATTTCGTCTGGGTGAGCACGCCGGGCAGGAACGGCGACGGCAAGCACGTCCGGCTCAAGGTGAAGGCGCAGGTGACCGAGCGGGTCGGGCCGGATACCTGCTTCATCCCGTTCCACTTCGCGGGCTGGTGGCAGGGCCAGGACATGCTGCCCTACTACCCCGAGGGCTCGGCGCCGATCGTGCGAGGCGAGGCGGTCAACACCGCCACGACCTACGGCTACGACCGCGTCACGCTGATGCAGGAAACCAAGACGACACTTTGCCAGGTCGACAAGGCCTAACCAGAAAAGAGCGAGGAGAACGCCATGGCCAGAATGAAATTCCTCTGCGATGCGGAGCGCTGCATCGAATGCAACGGCTGCGTCACCGCCTGCAAGCAGGAGCACGAGGTGCCCTGGGGCGTGAACCGGCGCCGCGTGGTCACCATCAACGACGGCGTGGTGGGCGCGGAGAAGTCGATCTCCGTGGCCTGCATGCACTGCTCGGACGCGCCCTGCATGGCCGTCTGCCCGGTCGACTGCTTCTACCGCACGGACGACGGCGTGGTGCTGCACGACAAGGACCTGTGCATCGGCTGCGGCTACTGCTTCTACGCGTGCCCGTTCGGCGCGCCGCAGTTCCCGCAGGCGGGCGCCTTCGGCCTGCGCGGCAAGATGGACAAGTGCACGTTCTGCGCGGGCGGCCCCGAAGCCGACAAGAGCGAGGCCGAGTTCAAGAAGTACGGACGCAACCGGCTGGCCGAAGGCAAGCTGCCGGCCTGCGCCGAGATGTGCTCGACCAAGGCGCTGCTGGGCGGTGACGGCGACGTGATCGCCGACATCTACCGCGAGCGCGTCGCGCGCCGCGGCAACAAGGGCGCCGAGGCCTGGGGCTGGGGCAGTGCGTATGGCCAGCCGCCGAAGGGCGCGGCGCCTGCTGCCGCGCCGGCGGGAGGCAAGTCGTGATGCGGACGCTGGTGCTGGCAATCGTCGCGCTGTTCGCGGCAGGCTGCATGGAGGTCGAGCAGACCGCGGGTGGCTCGGCCAAGATGCCCGGCCAGACCGTGAAGCGCGATACGGCGGCCTGGACCAACTCGCCGCTGGCCAACGGACCGAAGTGGAACGCGGGAGACCGCACGAGCTGGGAAGAACAGATCAAGAAGCGCCAGCTCGCGCAGCACGAAGACCGGCGCATCTATCAATAGCGCCGCCGAGGAGAAACGCATGCACATGATCTCCCGTATGGTGGGCGGGCTGGTTCTCGCGCTCGCATTCTCGTTCAGCGTCATGGCGCAGGCACCGGCGAAAGCGCCCGAGGCGGCCGCCGCGCCCCAGGATCCCGTCAAGGTCCAGCAGCAGCGCACCATCGACCAGCCGGGCAACAACGCGCCGGTGTGGCGCGAAGTGCGCTCCGGCCAGCCGAACTTCGTCACCATTCCCGGCCGCGAAGCCGGCGTGCTGGTGCAGCCGCAGGCGCGCTTTCCCGGCCAGGACGGCATGACGACCGCGGGCGAGGCCTGGCGCAAGTTCCGCAATGGACCGATCACGTTCTATGGCGGCTGGCTGCTCGTCCTCGTCGCGGCGATCATCGCGGGCATCTATTTCGCGATGGGCCCGATCAAGACGCACGACCCCGCGAGCGGCCGCATGATCCTGCGCTTTACGCTGATCGAACGGTGGGCGCACTGGACCATGGCCATCAGCTTCGTGGTGCTGGCGGTCTCGGGGCTGATCATCCTGTTCGGCAAGCACGTGCTGTTGCCTGTGTTCGGCTACACCTTGTTCGCCTGGCTGACGGCGCTGTGCAAGAACCTGCACAACTTCGTCGCGCCTCTGTTCATCGTCACGCTGCCGATCTTCATCGTGATCTTCGTGAAGGACAACCTGCCGGAGAAGGGCGATCTTGCGTGGCTGCTCAATGGCTGGAAGATCTTCAAGGGCGAGCACATGCCCTCGGGCAAGTACAACGCGGGCGAGAAGGCCTGGTTCTGGGGCGGCGTGGTGGTTCTCAGCCTCGTCCTGTGCGTGTCAGGCGCGGTGCTGCTGTTCCCGAACTTCGAGCAGCTGCGCATGACCATGCAGCAGGCGAACGTCGTGCACGCCATCGCCGCGGTTCTCGTCATGGGCGCGGCCTTCGGCCATATCTACCTTGGCACCATCGGCATGGAGGGCGCGTATCGCAACATGCGCGACGGCTATACCGACGAGACCTGGGCGAAGGAGCACCACGAGCTCTGGTACAACGACGTCAAGGCCGGCAAGGTCCCGGGCGATCCGGCCGCCAATCCGCGCGGCGCGCCGCAGACGCAGCATTGAGGAGGAAGGATCCGTGAAGAAGACCATCACTGCAGTGCTCGTCGCCGGGCTTGCGCTCGGCTCCCTGGCCGCCGTCGCCAAGCTCCCGCCGACGCCGCCCATGAGCGATGCCGACAAGGCCGCCAAGGCGGCCAAGGACGCCGCGACCAAGCAGAAGGACGCAGACGATCTCGGCAAGGCGCAGGACAGGGCGGTCGCCAACTACAAGAAGGGCAAGGGAATTGTGGATCCCAAGGCGCCCGCCAAGACATCGGCGGCGTCGGCCAGCGGCAAGAAGTAGCCGTTTTGCGGCTTCGGTCCCGGGCCGGACAGTGTAGATTGGCCTCCTCGATCAGGAGGCGCCAATGAACCACACCAGGATTCTCATCGCGAGCGCGGCCGTGCTGCTGGCCGCCTGCCAGAGCATGACGGCCGAGGGCCCCAAGGCCACGGCGGTGCTCGAGCCCACCAAGGGCAGCACCGTGCGCGGCAACGCGAGCTTCACGCAGGTCGGCGACAAGGTGCGCGTCAACGCGAACATCAGCGGCCTCAAGCCCAACGGCGAGTTCGGCTTCCATATCCACGAGGCGGGCGACTGCAGCTCGGGCGACGGCATGAGCGCCAAGGGACACTTCAATCCGCAGAACAAGCCGCACGGGCGCGCCGGCATGGCCGAGCACCACGGCGGCGACCTGCCCAGCATCACCTCGGACGCGTCCGGCAACGCCACGGTCAACGCATTGGTGGACGTCGTGACCGTCACGCCGGGCCCGAACAGCGTGGTGGGCCGCGGCCTGATCGTCCATGTGCAGCCCGACGACTACAAGACGCAGCCCACGGGCAATGCCGGCGCGCGCAGTGCGTGCGCGGTGATTCGCGCTGGCTGATTTTAAGAACGGGAGCCCTGGCTCCCGTTTTCCTACACACCCTCGACCAGAATCATCCGGTTCTTCGCCGCCTTGAGGCGCAAGGCGAGCGCGGGGGCGTATTCGTTCGAGTGGTACCACTTGCGCGCCTGATCGAGCGTGGGGAACTCGAGCACGACGATGCGCTTCGGTTTCCAGTCGCCTTCCTTGCTTTCCATCGCGCCGCCGCGCACCAGGTACTTGCCGCCGTACTGGGCGATGGTGGGCGGGACCAGCTTGCGGTACTCCTCGAAAGTCGCGGCGTCGTGCACGTCGACGTCGGCGATCACGTATGCGGCCATCAGGGGTTCTCCTCGTCTAGGTAAGCAATCGTAGCGCGATCCCGAGCGCCGCCATCACGGCGATCAGCTCGATCAGGCCGCGGCGCAGCCCGAACGCGAGGAAGGCGGCCAGCAGCGCCAGCCCGGCCGTCCACAGGTCCAGGGAAGCCGGGTCGAACGCATACCAGCGCAGCGGCCCGGCGCGCGTCTCCGTGACGCGGGGAAACAGCACGTGCAGCGCGAACCAGACGGTCAGGTTGAGGATCACGCCGACCACCGCCGCGGTGATCGCGTTCAGCGCGCCCGACAGGCGGCGATTGGCGCGCAACTGCTCGACGAAGGGCGCGCCGATGAAGATCAGCAGCATCGGCACTGCGAACGTGACCCAGGTCGTCAGGATCGAGCCGAGGACGCCGGCCGCCACCGGGGAGAAGGGCGCCGGAGCGCGGTAGGCGCCGAGGAAGCCGACGAACTGCGTGATCTTGATGAGCGGGCCGGGCAGGGTCTCGGCGAGCCCGAGGCCGTCCACCATCTCCGGCGCGCTCATCCAGCGATAGGTCTCGACCGCCTCCTGCGCCATGTAGGAGAGCAGCGCGTAGGCGCCGCCGAAGCTCACCACCGCGAGCTTGGAAAAGAACGCACCGATGTCCACCATCACGTGGCCGCTGCCCAGCGCGAGCGCCGCCAGCGCGAGGGGCGCCCACCACAGCACGAGCCCCACCGCGGCCGCGATGCCGGCCTGGCGCCAACGATCCGGAATGGGCGCCGCCGCCTGCGCCACGGCGCCCGCGGGCAGCAGGAAATAGCCGGCCGTCCCGGCGGCCACGACGATCAGCGGGAACGACAGGTCGAGGAAAAAGATGCCGATGAAGGCGAGCGCCGCGATGGCGATCAGCAGGCGCGACTTGAGCGAGCGCTTGCCGATGCGGATCAGCGCCTCGACCACGATCACCAGCACCGCCGCCTTGATGCCGAAGAGGGCGCCGTCCACCGCCGGAATGCCGCGGCCCAGCACGTAGATCAGGCTCATTGCCAGCATCACCAGCGCGCCCGGCAGCACGAACAGGATGCCCGCGGCGAGCCCGCCCTTCGTGCCGTGCAGCAGCCAGCCCACGTAGGTGGCGAGCTTCTGCGCCTCCGGACCGGGCAGCAGCATGCAGAAGTTGAGCGCGTGGAGGTACCGCGCCTCGTCGATCCATTTCTTTTCGTCGACGAGCACCCGGTGCATCAGCGCGATCTGGCCGGCCGGGCCGCCGAAGCCGAGGCAGCCGATCTTGAGCCAGACGCGCAGCGCCTCGGCAAACGTAGGGGTAGGGGTCACGGGTGCGTCCACGGCGCTCCTTTTTCAGAGTCCTGCAGAGCTTGGACGCACCGGCGTCTGGGGTTGCTGCGCGCGGGGAGCCTGCGTCCCCACGAAACCAGTGTATCAGGCGTAGCCGACGCTGTGCCGGTCCAGGGACACCGCCTTCACCATGGCCCAGACCTCGCGCCCGGGCGCGAGCTGCAGGCGCTCGGCCGAATGGCGCGTGATGCGCGCGAGCAGCGGCGTGCCCGACACGTCGATCCGCACGTCGATGCTCGTGCCGGGCTCCGTGCCCATCTCGGCGACCCTGCCGCGCAGGCAATTGAGCATGCTCACGCCCCTGGGCTCCTCGATCGCGATGGAGACGTCGCGGGCGCGCACGCGCACGCGCAGCGTCCCGCCCACCAGCGCTTCCACGTCCGGCACGAGGAGCTCGCCGCCCGCGAAGGCGAGGCGCGCGAGGCCGCTCTTCAGGTCCTGCGACGCGACCTTCACCTCGATCACCGCGCCGCCCTCGTATCGGCCGATCAGGCGGCGCAGCTCGATGCGGCCCATCAGCTCCTGCACCGGCCCCGCGGCGGCCACCTTGCCGTCCGAAAGCAGCACCATGTGATCGGCCAGGCGCACTACTTCCTCGATCTCGTGGCTCACGTAAAGGATCGGCACGCCCACTTCGTCGCGCAGGCGCTCGATGTAGTAGAGGATTTCGCCGCGCCGTCCGGCATCCAGGGAGGCAAGCGGTTCGTCCATGAGCAGCAGGCGCGGGCTGGCGAGCAGCGCGCGCGCGAGGGCGACCCGCTGGCGTTCGCCTCCCGACAGTCCGTCGGTATGACGGTCCAGCAGGTTGCCCACCCCCAGCAATTCCACCGTCTTGTCGAAGTCGAACCTGCGGTCCTTCGCGGGTGTCCGGCTCAGTCCATATCGAAGATTTCCGCGCACCGAAAGGTGCGGCAGGAGACGGGCGTCCTGGAACACGTATCCACAGGAGCGCTTGTAAGCGGGCACGAAAATCCGGCGCGCTTCATCCTGCCAGCATTCGCCGTCGAACCAGATGCTTCCCAGCGTCGAGCGCTCGAGGCCGGCACAGCACCGGAGCAGCGTCGTCTTGCCGGAGCCGGACGCCCCGAAGATCGCGGTGAGTCCTTTGGCGGGAATCCGCTGGTCGACATCCAGTTCGAAGTCCTTCCGCTGGATCCTTGCCTGGACGTGCAGTTCGTTCACAGCTCGACCTTCGGCCTGCGCCCGAAGCTGTAGAGCAGCAGCAGGACCAGGAAGGAGAACACAAGCATGCCGCCGGCCAGCCAGTGCGCGGGCTCGTATTCGAGTGCTTCGACATGGTCGTAGAGGGCGACGGAAAGCACTTTTGTCTGCCCCGGGATGTTGCCGCCAATCATGAGCACGACGCCGAACTCTCCCACCGTATGCGCGAATCCCAGAATCGTTGCGCTGAGAACGCCCTGTCGCGCCATGGGAAGAACGACGGTGAAAAACCGGTCGAGCGGTCCGGCACGCAGTGTTGCAGCCGCCTCGAGCGGACGGTTGCCGATGGCCTCAAAGGATGCCTGGAGCGGCTGAACGACAAAAGGCGTCGAGTAGAGAACCGAAGCGACGACCAGGCCGCCGAACGTAAAGGGGAGCAGGTCGAAACCGAGGGACTGCATGGTTTTTCCGACCGGGCCTGCCGGGCCAAGGCTGACCAGCAGATAGAAGCCAAGCACGGTGGGCGGCAAGACGATGGGCATCGCCACCAGGGCGCCAATCGGCCCTTTGAGCCACGAGTTTGTTCTCGCCAGCCACCAGGCGAGAGGCATTCCGAACAACAGCAGAAGAACCGTGGTGACCGCCGAAAGCCTGATCGTCAGCCAGATCGCGGCGATGTCCAGCTGGCTGAGCGTCATGTATGGGGATTCAGGGCAGTTCGTAGCCGGCAGCGCGAATCATGTCACGCGCCGGCGCGGAACGCAGGAACTCCAGGAACTGCCTCGCGCCCGCGTTGCCGCGTGCCCGTTCCAGCAGCACGGCGTCCTGCTTGATCGAGTCGTGGTACGTCGCAGGGACGAGCCAAACGGAGCCCGCGGACTTGCTGCCGTCCTGCAGTTGCGAAAGGGCGACGAAGGCGAGGTCCGCGTTGCCCGTCGAAACGAACTGGAACGTCTGCGCGATGTTTTCCCCCATCACGAGCTTCGGCTGAATCGAGCTCCAGACGCCCAGCTTCTCCATCGTCTGCTGCGCAGCGGCGCCGTAGGGCGCAAGCTTGGGATTCGCAATCGCAAGCCGCTTGAAGGAGCCCTTGCGCAGGACGTCCCCGTTGCCGTCCACGACGCCGGCGACCGGGCTCCATAGCACGAGCTTGCCGACCGCGTAGGTGAACCGGCTGCCTGGCACGCCCAGCTTCTCCTGTTCCAGCCGGGCCGGAGTCTCGTCGTCGGCGGACAGGAAGACATCGAAGGGGGCGCCATTCCTGATCTGGGCGTAGAACTTCCCCGTTGACCCCGTGCTGATGGAAACCTTGTGGGATGCCGTTCGGGAGAAATTCTCGACGAGCAGCCTGACGGGCCCGGCAAAGTTTGCCGCGACCGCGAGCTGCACGTCGTCGGCGAGCGCGGGAACAGGGGCAAGGGCAAGGGCGGCGAATAGAAGCGACGTTGCGCGTCTCATGACCGGGGTCTCCGATATATTCCGTCGAATATATCGGCCCTCCCGCCCGGCTGCAACCAAGGCCTACGGAAGCTGCTTCCTCAATGCCTTGAGGTCCGCCGCGACAGCGCGACTCGCGGCGGCTTCCATGCGCCGGTAGCGCTCGAGCACGTCCTCGCCCGCCGGCGTCAGCGAAGCACCGCCGCGCCCGGCGCCGCCTTTGGCGGATTCGACGAGCGGTGATCGGAACTCGCTGTTCATGCTGGTCACCAGGCCCCAGGCGCGCGCGTAGCTCATCTTCATGCGCCGCCCGGCTGCGGCGATCGAGCCCGTGTCGCGAATGTGCTCCAGCAGTGCGGCTTTGCCGGGTCCGAAGGCCGTGCCCCGGCGCAGGGCGACGCGCAGGTGCAGGTCGGTGGGCTTCGTCGTCAATTTCCGCATGGCGGGGGCGGCAACGATATCATTGCGGCCTCAACAGAAGGATCCATGCCATGAAAAGACGCGATTTCGTCATCTCCGCCGCCACGCTCGCGGCGCTTCCCAAGCTCGCCTTCGCGCAACAGAAGGAATTCAATCCGGTGCAGGGCGAGAAGTGGCGCCAGTTCGAATTGGTCACTCGAGTCGAGGTGCTCAAGCCGGCGGGCACCACGCGCGTCTGGGTGCCCGTGCCGGTGGTGGACGAGAGCTGGCAGCGGACCGGCGACAATGCCTGGTCGGGCAATGCTTCGAGCATCCGCATGGCGCACGACCCGAAGTACGGCGCGGCGATGGTCTACGCGGAGTGGGCGCAGGGCCAGGCGGCGCCGGTGGTCGAGGTGTACAGCCGCTTCGCGACGCGCGATCGCGCCGTGGATCTCGGCAAGCCCGGCAAGGTCGCGCCGCTGGCGGCGTCGGACCGTGCCTTCTACACGGCGGCTACGGAGCTGCAGCCGACCGACGGCATCGTCGCGCAAACCGCACGCGAGATCACCAATGGCAAGCGCAGCGACCTGGACAAGGCGAAGGCGATCTACGAGTGGATTGTCGACAACACGGAACGGAATCCCAAGACGCGCGGCTGCGGCGTAGGCGACATCAAGGCCATGCTGGAATCGGGCAACCTGACTGGCAAGTGCGCGGATCTCAACGCGCTGTATGTCGGCCTCGCGCGCTCGGTCGGCTTGCCCGCGCGCGATGTCTACGGCCTGCGCGTTGCCAAGAGCGAATTCGGCTATCGCAGCCTTGGTGCCGGGTCGCCGAACGTCACGCGCGCGCAGCACTGCCGCGCGGAGGTCTTCCTTTCGGGCTTCGGCTGGGTGCCGGTCGACCCGGCCGACGTGCGCAAGGTGGTGCTGGAGGAGCGGCCGCAGCCGACCACGCTAGCCGATCCGTTGGTGCCGGCGGTGCGCCGCAAGCTGTTCGGCGCCTGGGAGATGAACTGGCTTGCCTACAACCGCGCTCACGATGTGACGCTGCCGGGATCGACCGGCCCCAAGGTCGGCTTCCTGATGTACCCGCAGGCGGAGACCAGTGCAGGGCGGCTGGACAGCCTCGACCCGGACGCCTTCAAGTACACCATCACGGCCCGCGAGATCGCGGCCTGAGTTGACCTGACTGGCTCGTCACGCGCTGCGCCGGCGCACGGGCTGCTCCAGCCATGCCAGCGCGTCGGTGAGGCCGGCGCGATCGCCCGAGCCTGACGCGTCGTAGCCGGGAAGCCGGCCCGCTTCGCGGCGGAACGCGGCGCTGCGCAGGCCATCGACGATCGCTTGCATCGCCGCGCTGCGCGCAGCGCGACGCTGGACGGCCAGGTAGTAGTGCTCGGTCGCGAGCGGCACGAACTCCAGCGCATGGCGCGCCGCCGCGGCCCGCAGGCCGAAGCCGGCATCGGCGCGGCCGTCGGCAACGGCCGCGGCGATCGCAAGGTCCACGTTCTCATGCGGGCCGGTGTCCGGCGGCCGATTCATGAATCGCAGTCCGGGCCGCGCCAGGTCGCCGACGCCGCGCACCTTGGTGCCGGGCCGCACGATGATGCCTTGCTCGCGGTTCACGAAGTGCAGCAACTCGTGCTTGCGTGGATCGAGCCATCGTCCGAGCGAGGCCGCTGCCGCTGCCGCTCGCGGCAGGGCATCGGCGACGTGAAAGCCGGCCAGATCGCATTCGCCGCGTGCAAGGGCGGCGAGGCATTCGTCGGCTCCGCGATAGGCAATATCCAGCCGCAGGCGCGGCGCGCATACGCGCGCGAGCACGGGCAGGGCCAGGTCGTGGCTCGCATGCAGCGAAAGCCGCGGAGTCTGGCTCGGCTGGGCTTCGCCAAGCATCCTGCGGATTTCCCCGCGCAGGCGCTCGGACTGCGCCTCGAGCACCGACCGCACGTGCGCATCGGCCTCCAGCAGCCGGTGTCCGAGCGGCGTGAGCGAAGCGCCGCGCCCCTGCTGCAAGTCGGCCAGCGGGCCGCCTAGCGCACGCGCGCCGGCGCCGAGCAGGCCCCAGGCGTGCCGGTAGGACATCCCGGCCGCCTCGGCGGCCTCGCGCAACGAGGCGGCGCGCGCCAGCGCGGCCAGCAAGCGCAGCAACGCCTGGCCGTGGCGCGGCGACAGGCCATCGCCCGATAGCCAGCGGGCGTTCAGAGCGATGTCGGGCTCTATATGCAATGGCATGCCTATTTATGACGTAAGAGAGGTTCGAATAAAGTCATCATGCCGCGTTGAATATGCAAAAGCAAACATAATGGAGTCGCTGGCAGGAATCGTTGCGCTGAGCCTCGCGGTCAGCCTGACGGCCGTGCTGCTCGCCTCGCTGATCGGCCTGCCGCTGGGGGCGGCGATCGCGGTGGGTCGCTTTCGGGGCCGGCGCGTTCTGATCGTGGTGCTGAACGCGCTCATGGGCCTGCCGCCGGTGGTGGTCGGCCTGCTGGTCTACCTGCTGCTGTCGCGCGCCGGTCCGCTGGGCAGCCTCGGCATCCTGTTCACCCCGCAGGCGATGGTGATCGCCCAGACGATCCTGGTGCTGCCGATCATTGCCGCGCTCAGTCGCCAGGCGGTCGAGGACGCCTGGACCGAGTACGAAGAGCAGTTGCGGTCGCTAGGTGCCTCTGGCTTCGGCGCGGCGCTGACGCTGGTGTGGGACATGCGCTTCTCGCTGGTGACCGCGGTGCTCGCCGGCCTCGGGCGCGCGCTTGCCGAGGTCGGCGCCGTGATCATCGTCGGCGGCAATATCGACGGCGTCACGCGGGTGATGACCACCACGATCGCGCTGGAGACGTCCAAGGGCGACCTGCCGCTCGCGCTGTCGCTGGGGTTCGTGCTGATCTCGCTGGTGCTGTTGCTGAATGCGGCGGCCCAGCTCATCAAGGAAGCCGCACAGCGGCGCTACGGCTGATGGCCGCAGGCGGAATACTGCCGCTTGCTCTGCAGGAGGTCTGCTTCGACGCGGGCGGGCGCCGGATCATCAATGGCGTCACCGCCGAGATCCACGGCGGGCACGCGACCATCATTCTGGGCGCCAACGGCGCGGGCAAGAGCGTGCTGATGCGCCTCATGCACGGACTGCTCACGCCGACCTCGGGCAGCGTCCGATGGCGCGAGTCGGGTGCCGAGCGGTTGCGCCGCGGGCAAGCCATGGTGTTCCAGCGGCCTGTCCTGTTGCGCCGATCTGCGCTCGCCAACATCGTGTATGCGTTGGAACTGGCGCGCGTACCCGCCGCCGAGCTTCAAGCGCAGGCGATGGAGGCCTTGCGCGAGGTCGGCTTGCAGGCCGTGGCGCACCGGCCGGCGCGCGTGCTCTCGGGCGGCGAGCAGCAGCGCCTCGCGCTGGCGCGCGCCTGGGCGCTGCATCCGGAGGTCCTGTTCCTCGACGAGCCCACGGCGAACCTCGATCCGGGCGCGACACGCGAGATCGAGTCGGTGATCCGCGCCTTCGATGCGGCGGGCACCAAGATCGTCATGTCCACGCACAACCTCGCGCAGGCGCGCCGTCTCGGCGACGAAGTCCTGTTCCTCGACCAGGGACGATTGGTCGAGCGCGCGCCGGTCGAGAAGTTCTTCAAGCAGCCGGCCTCGGCGGAGGCGGCTGCATTCATCAAAGGAGAGCTGCCATGGGTCTGAAGAGAGTCCTGCTCGCGCTTTTTCTGTTCTGCTCCTTGCCAGCGGGAGCGCAGGAGCGCTTCATCACGGTGTCGTCCACGACCTCGACCGAGCAATCGGGATTGTTCAAGCATCTGCTGCCCGTGTTCACGGCGAAGACCGGCATCCAGGTGCGCGTGGTCGCCGTGGGTACCGGCCAGGCGCTCGACATCGGCCGGCGCGGCGACGCCGACGTCGTATTCGTGCACGCCAAGCCGCTCGAGGAGAAATTCCTGGGCGAGGGCAACGGCGTGCAGCGCTTCGACGTCATGTACAACGACTTCGTGCTGATCGGACCCAGGTCCGATCCTGCGAAAGTGGCCGGCACGAAGGACATCGTGGCCGCGCTCAAAAAAGTGAAGGAAACCCAGGCGCCGTTCGTCTCGCGCGGCGACAAGAGCGGCACGCATTTCGCGGAACTGGAATTGTGGAAGGCCGCCGCCGTCGACGTGGCCGGCAAGGACAAGGGCGCCTGGTACCGCGACACGGGTCAGGGCATGGGCCCTGCGCTGAACAGTGCCTCCGGCATGAACGCCTACATCCTGTCGGACCGCGGTACTTGGCTATCCTTCAAGAACCGCGGTGACCTGGCAATCGCGGTGGAAGGCGATCAGCGCCTCTTCAACCAGTACGGCGTGATGCTGGTGAATCCGGGCAAGCATCCGCAGGTGAAGAAAGAGATGGGCCAGGCCTTCATCGACTGGCTGATTTCGGCCGAAGGCCAGAAGGTCATCGCCGACTACAAGATCAACGGCGAGCAATTGTTCTTCCCGAACGCGAAGTGAGGCGGCTCCTTTTCGCGCTCTTGCTGTTCGCGGCGCTTTCAACCGTTGCCCAGGAGCGGTCGTCCAGTGTCTCGACACGGCTCGCGGTCACGGGTGAGGTGCAGAAGGCGCTCGACCTGACCACCGACCAGGCCCGGTCGATCGCGCAGCGACGCGGAGAGGTGGAGGGGAGCGGCTACCGGGGTCTGCGCCTGGTGGACTTGCTCGAAGAAGCGGATATCCGCCGCGACCAGCCGCGCGCCTTGCGCCGCACCTATATTGTCGCGCTCGCCACCGACGGCTATCAGGCAGTCTTTTCCTGGGGTGAGCTGTACAACTCGCCGCTGGGCAAGGGCGTCCTGGTCGCGCTGGATCGCGACGGCATTCCATTGCGCGACGGAGAAGGCCGCTTCGCACTGATTTCGCTGGCTGACGACAAACCCGGGCCCCGACACGTCAAGTGGCTCACGCGAATCGATGTTCGCCGCGTGCCGGAATAACCGGACAGGTCGGATAGCAAAGGCTTGCCGGCAGACACAGCTTTCTCCGAGTCGTCATGTGTAGTCTTGAGCATATGTAGTCATTCGCAGGCTGGCCGCGCTGGGCTAGGATAGCCTCAGGGGCTTTGAATAGCGGTTCCTGAAGATAGGCTCTCCAGTACATATGGCGAAGATCACCATTCGGCCGGCCTGGACGTTCGTGAGCGAGACCGGCGAGAAGGTCGATCCGCAGCTCTTCGGGCTGCTGGCCGCCTTGCATGAGCACGGCAAGCTCACGCTGGCGGCAAAGCAGGTGCATCTCTCGTATCGCTACGCGTGGACGCTCCTCGCCAAGTGGGAGCGCTTCTTTGGCGGACCGCTGGTGGCAAAGGAGCGCGGTCGCGGCGCGAAGCTCACGCCGCTCGGCGACAAGCTGCTGTGGGCCGAGCAGCGCACCGATGCCAACCTGTTTCCGCAGCTGGAGAACATCGCCTCCGAACTGAATCTCGAGATCGGCAGCGCGCTCAGGAGCGCGCAGCCCGTGATGCACATCCATGCCAGCCACGGCTACGCGGTGGAGAAGCTGCCGCTGCTCATGAGCCGCCATGGACACTCCAGCATCGATCTCAAGTACATGGCCAGCATTGCGGCGGTGACCTCGCTTGCGCGCGACGCATGTGACCTGGCGGGCTTCCACGTGCCGCTCGGCGAGCAGGCCGCCAATCTCTGGCGCGAGTACGCGAAATGGCTGAAGCCTCGCAAGCACGGGATCATCCGCCTCGTCACGCGCACGCAGGGCCTGATCCTCGCCAAGGGCAACCCGCTGAGCATCGCCGCGCTTGCCGACCTGCAGCGCCCGGGCGTGCGCTTCGTCAACCGGCAACGCGATTCGGGCACGCGCACCCTGCTCGACGGCCTGCTCGCCAGGCAGTCGATCGACGCGCGGCGCATCCAGGGCTACGACACCGGCGAATTCACGCATGCGGCGGTCGCGGCTTTCGTTGCGAGCGGCATGGCCGATGTAGCCTTCGGCATCGAGCCCGCGGCGCGGCAGTTCAAGCTCGATTTCGTGCCGGTGATCAAGGAGCGCTACATGCTCGCCTGCCGCCTCGAATCGCTGAAGCACGCCGCGATCCAGGAGCTGATCGCGCTGATCCAGGGGCCGGAGTATCTCGGCATGATCGATCCGGTGGCGGGCTACGCGCTCGATAGCCCCGGCAAGGTGGAGAAAGTGCTGCCTTCAATGCGCTGGCTCGGGGAATAGCATCGATGCTGTAATGTTTGTTCCTGCACTTCGACCGTCCATCGTTAGAGGATCACATGAGCAGCTACTACGAATCGGAAGACCTCAAGAAATTCGGCGACATCGGCCAGCACGGCAAGGGCATGGCCGACGATTTCTTCAAGTACTACGGCAATGTCACCGGCACCGATAGCGCGCTGACCAAGCGCGAGAAGGCGCTGATCGCGCTCGCGGTGTCGCACGCGCTCAAGTGCCCGTACTGCATCGACGCCTACACGACGCAGTGCCTGGAGACGGGCTCCAATCCCGACCAGATGATGGAGGCGGTGCACGTGGCCGCCGTCATGCAGGCCGGCATCACGCTCGTGCACTCGGTGCAGATGCAGAATCACCTGAAGAAGCTGGTGCTTTGAACGCACGCTTTTCCCCGAGTTTTCCCCTCGGCCCGGCGGACCTGCCGCCGGTCTCGATCGAGACGCTGCAGGTCAACATCACCAAGACCTGTAACCAGGTCTGCCGGCATTGCCATGTCGATGCGTCGCCCAGCCGCACCGAGGCCATGTCGCCGGAAGGCCTCGCCCGGTGCCTGGAGATCCTCGAGCGCCATCCGCAGGTCGCGAAGCTCGACATCACGGGCGGCGCGCCGGAGCTGCATCCCGGCTTCGACGCCTTCGTCGAGAAGGCCGTCGCGCTCGGCAAGCACGTCATGGTGCGGCACAACCTCACCGTCCAGATGGACGGGCACCCGGTCACCAAGGCAAACAAGGAATACCTGCCGCAGTTTTTCGCGAAGAACCGGGTCGAGGTGATCTCCTCGCTGCCGTACTACCAGCAGTTCTTCACCGATTCGCAGCGCGGGCAGGGCGTGTTCGGCAAGAGCATCGAGGCGATGCGGCGCCTGAACGCCGTCGGCTACGGCGTCGAGGGCAGCGGCCTGTTGCTCAACCTCGTGTACAACCCGGTCGGCCCCTACCTGCCGGCGCCGCAGGCGAGCCTGGAGGCGGACTACAAGCGCGAGCTGAAGAAGCAGGGCCTGTCGTTCAACAGCCTGTACACGATCACGAACATGCCCATCAACCGCTTCAAGCTGCACCTGCAGAAGTCCGGCCAGTACGAGGCCTACATGCAGAAGCTGCTCGCCGCCTACAACCCGGCGGCCGCGGAGGGCGTGATGTGCCGCAGCCTGATCAGCGTCAGCCACGACGGCCGCGTCTACGACTGCGACTTCAACCAGATGCTGGAGATGGACGCCGTGGACCGCGCGGGCGCGCGGCTCAGCATCTTCGATTTCGACTTCGACAGGTTCCTCAAGCGGCCGATACAATTCGACGCTCATTGTCTCGGCTGTACCGCGGGAGCAGGCAGCTCCTGCGGCGGCGCCACCGCTTAGGACGCATGAAGACATTCGGGTTCGCTGGCTGGTCCGGCAGCGGCAAGACCACGCTCATCGAGCAGCTCATTCCGCGCTTCACCAAGCGCGGGCTGAAGGTCTCGCTCATCAAGCACGCGCACCACACCTTCGATGTCGACAAGGAAGGCAAGGACTCGTATCGCCACCGCCAGGCCGGCGCGACCGAGATCCTCGTCACCTCGTCGCGCCGCTGGGTGCTCATGCACGAGCTGCGCGGCGCGGCCGAGCCTTCGTTCGAGGAGCAGGTGCAGCACTTCTCGCCCTGCGACCTGCTGCTCGTGGAGGGCTTCAAGCACGCCGCGATCCCCAAGCTCGAGGTCTGGCGCAAGGAGACGGGCGAGGGCCTGCTGCATCCGAACGACTCGCACATCGTGGCCGTGGCCAGCGATGCGAAGATCGAAACGAAACTGCCGCTGCTCGACCTGAACGACCCTGACGGCATCGCCGCGTTCATCCTGAAGGACCTCAAGCTCGCATGAACAAGGGTCTGCTCTCGGTCGACGACGCACTCACGCAGTTGCTCGCGGGAGCTGTCCCGGTCACGCAAACGGAGCAGGTGCCCACGCTGGAGGCCTCAGGCCGCGTGCTGGCGGCCGCGCAGTCTTCCACCATGGACGTCCCGCCCATGGACAACAGCGCCATGGACGGTTACGCCTTGCGTCTCTCCGACCTGGGCCCGGGAAAAAAGCTGAAGATTGCGCAACGGATCCCGGCCGGCTCGGTCGGCAAGCCGCTCGAACCCGGCACCGCGGCGCGCATTTTCACGGGCGCGCCTGTGCCGTCCGGCGCGGATGCGATCGTCATGCAGGAATTCACCAAGGCAGATGGCGATTCCGTGTTCGTCGACAAGCCGCCGCGACCAGGCGAATGGATCCGGCGCGTGGGCAGCGACATTCGCAAGGGCGGGCAGATCCTCGCCGCAGGGCGGCGCCTGCAACCGCAGGATACGGGCCTGGCCGCTTCCGTCGGCATCGCCGCGCTGCCGGTCTATCGAAAGGTGCGCCTGGGCCTTTTCTTCACGGGCGACGAGCTCGTCATGCCGGGTGATCCGCTCGCGCCGGGCCGCATCTACAACTCGAATCGCTTCACGCTGAACGGCCTCGCGCGCGCCTACGACTGCGAGGTGCGCGACTACGGCATCGTGCCGGACGACCTCGCGAAGACGCGCGAAGTGCTGCGCAAGGCGGCCAGCGAGAACGACCTCATCGTCACCTCGGGCGGCGTATCGGTCGGCGACGAGGACCACGTGAAGCCGGCGGTCGAGGCCGAGGGATCGCTCCTCATGTGGCGCATCGCCATGAAGCCGGGCCGGCCGCTCGCGTTCGGCAAGGTAGGCAAGGCTGCGTTCATCGGGCTGCCGGGTAATCCCGTGTCTAGCTTCGTCACGTTCCTGATTTTCGTGCGGCCCTTTCTGCTGAAAACCCAAGGCCACGTGGAAACCCAACCCAGGGTCATTCATGCGCGCGCCGATTTCGACTGGCCCGAGCCGGACGCGCGGCGCGAATTCCTGCGCGTAAAATGGAACGCCGATGGCGGCCTGGATCTGTATCCGACGCAGGATTCGGCGGTCATGACCTCGACGGCCTGGGCCGACGGGTTGATCGACAACCCCGCGGGCCGCCCGATCCGCAACGGAGACCGCGTGCGTTTCCTGCCGTACTCGGAATTGTATCGATGAGCAAAGTGAAGGTTCTCTACTTCGCCAGCGTGCGCGAGAAGCTCGGGCGCGATGTGGAGGAGATCGAGCTGCCGGCGGGCGTGTCCACGGTGGCCGGCCTGCGCTCGCACCTGCGCTCGCGCGGCGCCCCCTGGGCGGATGCGCTGTCCGATACGCGCCTGCTGCGCATGGCGGTCAACCAGGACATGGTGCAACCCGGCGCCACGGTGAAGCCGGGCGACGAGATCGCATTCTTTCCCCCGGTGACCGGCGGATGAAGGTCTCGGTCCAAGCCGAAGACTTCGATGCCGGGCTCTTTCCAGCACAGTGGGATCCGAAGCTTGGAATTCACGTGACTTGAAGTCGCG
>JADMIO011701118.1_pt1 | contig 42009 bp, 39 predicted proteins | sample 8958161 | NCBI WGS metagenome assembly JADMIO01 (sample SAMN16585339, study PRJNA669376) | soil metagenome | isolation source: Crop rotation soil | place: USA: Cullars Rotation, Alabama | collected 2011 | reverse complement strand
GCGGCGACCTCTCCGCCGACCGCACGATCACGCTCTCCGAGTCGCCCAACAGCGCCTCCGTCGTCGGCACGGGCCGTACATTGACGGCGAGCTCGCCGCTGACCGGCGGCGGCGATCTCTCGTCTGACCGCTCCATCGGCTGCCAGACGGCGTCGGGCAGCCAGGCTGGGTGCCTCTCGTCCTCCGACTGGACGGCGTTCAACACGAGGGGGGCGTGGGCCCTGTTCATGGATACGTCGACCGTAGCGAGCGCTCGATGCATCCCGAACGCGATGTGGAATAGCGTGAACACCTCGGCTGCCTGCCCGGCTGCAGCGCCGGCGGACACGTATTCGAGCGACGTCCTTTATCTGCTGGGTCCCCTCCCGGCGGGGGGGGCGGTCGTCAGCAACCTGGAGGCGAACGGCGACGCGGCGGCGACGGCGGGGAAGAGCTACACCGTCGACGTCATGGACAACACGGCCGGCACGGTCGTGCTGTCCTGCACCGTCGACACGACCACCTCGCTCAGCACGACCGCCTGCCAGAACACGGGCAGCGCCAGCGTGACCGGCGGGCACTTCCTGCAGTTGCGGATCACGAACAACAACTCCGCATCGCCGGCAAGGTGGCGGGTCACGTTCCGATACTAGCCGCGATGACCCGGCGCCGTCCGTCGCCCGCCGCGCCGCGCGCGGATTCCCGGCCGTCATGGGCGCCCTTCGTCACGGCGGCGGCGCCGAGAGCCGTCGGCACCCCGTCGCCGTGATCGCGACCGTCTGCTCGGCGCGGTAGCCGCCGGCGCCCGCCTCCCACGCGTACGGCTCGAGGACGAGCACCATGCCCTCGGCGAGGACGACGCGCTCCTCCGCCTCGATGCCGGCGTCGGTGCCGACGAACGGCGGCTCGACGCCGCCGAGGCCGATGCCGTGCGCGAGATAGAGCGGCCGCGGCCACGGCGCCGGCCGCTCCGCGCCGTTCGCCGCGAGCGCGGCCCGATGGAGGTCCGCGGCCGTCGCCCCCGGACGGCAGACGGCGACGACGGCGTCGACGATCGCCTGCCAGCGCGCGCGCAGCCGGCGATCCGCCGCCGTCGGCTCGCCGCCGCAGGTCCAGGTGCAGCCGAAGTCGGACATGTAGCCGTCGTGGAGCATGCCCGTGTCGATCATCACCTGATCGCCGGGCGCGAGGACGCGCGACGACGGCAGCTCGCGGTATGGGAGCCCGCCGGCGAAGGTCCACGGGGCGTCGGCGTGCGTGCGCGGCACGACGCACCAGATCGGCTCGACGTGGCAGGCGGTGACGCCCTCCCCCGCCATCGCTTCGAGGAATCTCCCGGTGAGCTCGACCTCGCGCACGCCGGCACGGATCGACGGCAGCACGGCGGCGATCGCCGCCTCGTTCCGTCGCTGGGCCTCGGCGAGGAGCGCGATCTCCTCTGCCGTCTTGAGCGCGCGCGCCGGCAGCAGGCTCGCCTCTGCGGCATCGAGCTCGACGCCCGCGAGCGCGCGCGCGAACGCCGCGCCGGTCGCCCACGGCAGCCGCTCGACGCCGATCCGCCGCGCCGCGCCCACCCGCTCGACGATCGCCGCGACGACGTCGCGCGGCCACCGGGTCGCCGTCGAGCCCGGCGGCACGGATTCCGGCTCCACGCCGAGCACGTGCGTCGCCGCCGGCGTGACGATGGCCGCGAAGGGCCGCGACGCCTCGCGGCTCGCGTCGCCGTGCACGGGCACGGCGCCCGTCGCGTAGCGAACCGCGCCCGCCGACGTGAGGACGAGCGCCTCGTGGCCCGCGCGCGCCATCGCGGCGCGGAGCCGCGCGAGCCGCGCCGTCCGCAGCGGCGCCGCGTCGGCGGTCATGTCCGCGCTCATGGCGCCGGCTCCAGCCACCGATGCGCGCGCTCGCCCACGACGAGCGCGCGCGTGGCGCGGAAGCCGTCGACGACCGGCGCCAGGACGAGCACGCTGCCCGCGACGAGCGGCTGCTCGTCGTCGCCGTCGAGATCGATCAGCGGTGGCTCGATGCCGACGCCGAGCCCGTGCGCGACGAGACCGAACGCGCCCGCGCCGGCGGCGCGCGCCGCGGCACGGACCTCCGCCGTGGTCGCACCGGCGCGACACGACTTGGCGAGCGCGCAGAGCACCTCGAGCCAGCGGCGGCGCGGGGCATCGAGTGCCGGCCCGCTCGTGTCGCCCGCCACGCCGGCGTGCCCGTCGACGTACACGCCCCACTCGACGACGACGCGGTCGTCCGCGCCGATCGCCGCCTCGGGGCCGAGGCGCACGCCGTCGCGCCAGGCGAGGCCTTCGCCGACCGGGAAGCCGGCGCCGGCGGTCGACATCGTGGCCGCGGCGGCGGCGAGCATCGCGCGGAGGATGCCCGCGCTTCGGTCCGCGCTCCGCGCCGCACCGGCCGCACGGACGCCCGCGCGCGCCGCGGCGAGCGCGCGCGCGATCCCGGCCAGCTCCGCGTCGGTGCGCGGCCCGGTCGCGTCGGCGAGCAGCGGCGCCGCATCGACCAGCGGACGGCCGAGGTCCGCCGCGAGCGCGACCAGCGCCGGCGACCACACGTCGCATGCGATCGCGCCGTTGGTCGGCGAAACGAGCGCCCGGATGCGAGCGAGCTGGACGTCGCGCACCCAGCGGAGCGGCTCGACGGCGTCGCGCGACATCCACGCCGGCGCGCCGTCGGGATCGGTCGTGAAGATGGTCGCCGACGGCGCGCCGGCCGCGACGACGACCCACGGCACGGTGCCGCCGCTGCCTCCGACGCGGACGCGCCGCGCGCCGGACGCGAAGGCCGCGTGATGCGGCGTCGCGAGGAGGAGCGCGCCGACGCCGTGCCGCGCCATCGCCGCCTGCACGCGGCCATAGCGCGCCCGCGCCGGATGGTCGGCGCTCACGCCGGACGCGCCCGGAAGCGCGGCACGCTCACCGCGTCGCTGACGTCGTCGAACACGACCTCGACCGGCAGGTCGATGCGAAGGTCGGCGGGCGCGACGTCGACCAGGTTCGAGACGAGGCGCACGCCGGGCGCGTCGTCGAGCGCGACGACGGCGACGACGTACGGCACGGCGGACTCGAGCCCGGGGAGGAAGGCGCGGTGGACGGTCGCGAAGCTGAACACCGTGCCGCGGCCCGAGACGCGCGGCCACTCGTGCGCGAAGCTCCGGCAGCGCCAGCACACGGGCGCCGGCGGATGACGGAACGCGCCGCAGCCGGTGCAGCGCTGGACGACGAGCTCGTGTCGCCGGCACGCGTCCCAGAACGGCCGCGTGTCGTCGGTGATCGACGGCAGCGGCATGACGCCGGGCGGGAAGACGCTCATCGGCGGAGGATCACCGCGCTGGTCGGGATGCCGCTGCCGCTCGCGACCAGCGCGATCTCGGCGTCGGGCACCTGGCTGACGGCGGTGCCGCGCAGCTGCTTCACCGCCTCGACGACGTGGTTCAGCCCGTGGATGTACGCCTCGGACAGGCTGCCGCCCGCGGTGTTCGTCGGCAGCACGCCGTCCGGCCACGCGAGCGCGCCCGACGCGGCGAACGGTCCGCCCTCGCCGCGCGCGCAGAACCCCAGGTCTTCCAGCTGGAGGAGAACCATGCCGGAGTAATGATCGTAGATCTGCGCGACGTCGACGTCGGCGGGGCCGATGCCGGCGCGGCCGTAGAGGTCGTCGCGCAGCGCCTGGGTGTTGCCGGTCGCGTAGTCCTCCTCCGGCATGTACTGCATCGCCCACGCGCCCGAGCCGTACCGCGGTCCGGTGCCCTGCGCGCCCGACATCACGTAGACCGGCCGGTGGCGGCAGTCGCGCGCGCGATCGGCGGCGACCAGGACCAGCGCGTTGGCGCCGTCGGTCTCGAGGCAGCAGTCGAAGAGCCCGAACGGGTCGACGATGCGCGGCGCCGCGGCATGGTCGGCCAGCGTCATCGGGCGCCCGTGCATCACCGCCGCCGGGTTCCGGTTCGCGTGCCGGCGGAACGTCACCGCGACGTGGCCGAGATGCTCGGTCGTCGTGCCGTAGAGGTACATGTGCCGACGCACCAGCAGCGCCATGCCGACGGTCGCGTTCAGCAGCCCGAAGGGGAGCGCGAAGCCGAAGGCGGCGTCCTGCGGGCGGACGCCCTGGACGTCACCCGCCAATCCGCGGCCGAAGCGGCGGAACTGCCCCATCGCGAGCGAGCGGTAGACGACGACGCAGCTCGCGGCGCCGGTGGCGATCGCCATCGCGGCGTCCATGATCGCCGCGCACGCGCCGCCGCCGCCGACGATCCACGTCATGCCGGCGTAGCGGATGCGCGGGATGCCGAGGTCGGTCGCCGCGAAGCAGAACTCGTTGCGGTCGTTCGAGAACGACGCGAGCCCGTCGACGTCGTCCATGGTGAGGCCCGCGTCGGCGACCGCCTTCACGATTGTCTCGAGCGCGAGGTGGTACTCGGTGCAGCGCTCGAGCTTTCCCCAGCGCGTGTACTCCGACTCCGCGATGCCGACGATCGCGGCCGCGTCCTTCATCGGATCGCTCCCGCGGCGCGCAGCCTCGCCTGCTCGGCGTCGTCGATGTCGGCCTCGCGCAGCACCTCCGCCGTGTGCTCGCCGAGCCGCGGCGGCCGGCGCGCGAAGCGCCACGGCGTCGCGGGCGCGACGAACGGCGCGCCGGCGTGGAGGAGGTCGCGGCCGAGGTCGTCGTGATGCACCGGGACCCAGAAGCCGCGGTCGTGCAGATGCCGGTCGTCGAGCGGCTCGTCGGGACTCCGGATGGGCGCCCACGGGAAGCCCTGGCGCTGGCCGGCACGATAGATGTCGTCGGCGGTATGGCGCGCGCAGTACGCCTCGAGCGCGGCGGCGATCGCCTCCTGAAGCCGCGGACGCTCTTCGACGAGCGACGGATCGCGCAGCGGCCCGTCGAGGCCGTCGGCGGCGACGAGCTCCGCGAGTCGCGGCAGGACGTGCGGGCCGAAGAACTCCGGCACGATCGTGCTCATCCAGACGCCGTCGGCCGACACGAACTGCAGGCCGAGGATGCCGCGCGGGCTCACCTGTCCGGTGCACAGGTACTGCGGCACGTGCCACTCCGTGATGCTGGTCGCCGCCTCGTGCACCGACACCTCGACGTCCTGCCCGAGCCCGTCGACGTCGCGCGCCAGCACGGCCGCCATGATGCCGTGCACGGCGTACACGCACGCCGTCTGGTACGCCTGCCAGCCGCCGCAGGTGAGCGGCGGCTCGTCCGGCGCGTAGCCCGAGACGGCCATCGTCCCGCCGAGCGCCATCAGCGTGAGGTCGGTCGCCGGCCGGTCCCGCCACGGGCCGTCGAGCCCGAACGGCGTGATCGTCGCGACGATGCGCTCCGGCCGCCTGCTCATCCCGAGCGCGTCCACGTCCGCGGCCGAGCCGGCGACGATCACCACGTCGAAGCGCGCGAGCAGCCGGTCGAGGACGGCGCGGCCGGGCGCGTGCGTCACGTCGACCGCCGCCGCACGCTTGCCCACGTTGTAGTGCCAGAAGTGGAGGCTCCGGTCGGGATGGCGCTCATCGCCGGCGAACGGACCGATGCGACGGCTGGGCGCGCCGTCGAGCGGCTCGAGCCGCACGACGTCCGCCCCCATGCCGGCGAGGAGACGCCCCGCGTACTCGCCGCTCGCGTCGCCGATCTCGAGCACGCGGAGGTCGTCGAGCGCAGCGGTCACGCGAGCACTCCCGCGTCCGCGAGCGCCGCAATCTCGGCGTCGGCCATGCCGAGCACGTCGCGGAGCACGGCATGCGTGTCCTCACCGAGGCACGGCGGCCCGCGACGGATGACGCCGCCCGGATGCACGTCGCCGCGCGAGAGCCGGAACGGCGGCCGCTCGAGCGGCCACTCGCCGACGACCGCGTGCGGCAGCGGCACGAGCCAGCCGCGGGCGCGGAGCTGCGGATCCGACTCGACGCGGTCGCGCGCGTCCTGCACCGCGCCGGCCGGCACGCCGGCCGCGGCGAGCGCGGTCGCGAGCGCGTCGCGGTCCTGCGTCGCGGTCCACGCCGCGATGGCCCGGTCCACGTCGTCTTCACGCGCGCGACGGCCCGCGACGTCGGCCAGGCCGGCGGCCCGCGCCCATTCCGGATCGCCCATCGCGGCACGGAGACGGCGCCAGTCGGCGTCGTCGCGGCAGGCGATCGCGATCCAGCGGCTCTGCGCGCCGGCGCCGGACGCGGCGCACGGATAGGCGCCGTGCGGCGCCATCGGCGGCTCCGGGCTCCGGTTCCCCGGCGGGACGTCGGCACGGCGCGCGCGCCGACCGTTCACCTGGCGATCGAGCGCGGCGGGACCCGCGAGCGGCACGCCCGGCTCGATCTGCGACACGTCGATGTGCTGGCCCTCGCCGGTGCGACGGCGATGCCGGAGCCCGAGCATGATCGCGTAGGCCCCGAGGTAGCCGCCCATGTGATCGAGGTACGAGAACGACCAGCCCGCCGGCCGGCGGCCGGGAAGCCCGAGGAGGAACGTGAGCCCGGTGAGCGCCTGCGCCGTCGGTCCGAGGGTCACGTGCGCCGCATCCCGCCCGCGATGGCCGAGGCCCGACATGCTGACGTAGACGACGTCCGGCTTCAGCCGTCGCAGCTCCGCGTACGGGAGCCCCATCCGCGCCATTGCGCCGGCGGAGAAGCTCTCCGTGACGACGTCGGCGGTCGCAACCAGCCGCTTCAGGACGTCGAGCCCGCGCGGGTCTTTCAGATTCAGCGCGACGCTCCGCTTTCCGCCGGCGTTGTACTTGAAGAAGATGCCGCCGCGATCGAAGCCCTTCGCGAGGCTCGTCGTCGCCGTGACGCCGGCGTCCGTCGCGCGCGGCTCGCCGGGGAGCGGCACGTACGGCGGCATCATCCGGATCGGGTCCGGCCGCGTGCGCGACTCGATGCGGATCACGTCGGCGCCGAGGCAGCCGCAGAGCGCGGTCGCCTGCGCGCCGTATCCGAGCCGGGTGAGGTCGACGATCCGGACGCCGGCGAGCGGAGGCGGTCGCATCAGTCGTCGACGGTGGCCACTTGGCGGAAGAGATCGGCGACGGGCGGCGTCAGGCCGGGAAGCTGCGGATGCGCCGGGACGACGTCCCCGATCCGGAAGCGGCGCGCGCCGGCATCGTCGACGACGACCAGCGTCCGCTCCATCGGGAGCAAGATCCAGACGACGTCGACGCCGGCGGTGCGGTACCACCCGGCCTTGTCGAGCAGCGCCGCCTCGTTCTCGTCGCGCCCGGCGACCTCGGCGGCGAGGATCGGGGGCACGCGCGCGACCGTCGGCTCGATGCGGCCGAGGCGCGCGCGCAGCCAGATGGCGCCGTCGGCGCCGCGCACGTCGTCGCCGAGGAGCATGCCAGCGTCGTTCGTGCCGATGAAGAACTCGGGATGCTCGCGTCCCCACGCGCTCAGCACGTAGATGAGATCGCTCGTCGTCCCCGCCTGCGACCTTCCACACGGCGGCATGTACAGCAGCCTCCCCCCCACCCACTCGAGCCGTCCTTCAACGCGCGGCCAGGTCTCCAGTCGCGCAGGATCGAAGCCGTCGGGTGGCGTGAGCTCGACGGGGAAGCGAACGGCCGCTGGCACCGCGATCGTCTCCTCGTCGCGCTCGCTCGGGGCGGGTCGCGCCATCGCGCGGAGGCTAGTCGCGGCTCCGCGACGCGTCAATGCGTCGCAGCGGACGCGACGACGGCGGGCCGTGAGAACGTCGCCGATCGGGCGGAGCCGCCACCCCGGCGCCCAACGGGCAACCGTCAGCGACGGCTGCCGCGCGGCATCTCCGTCGTCCCGATCAGCCCGAGCCGCCGCCATCCGACCGTCGCGAGCCAGGTCTGCGGCGTCGCCACCGGCGGCGACGGCCCGCTCGAGGCCTCGGTGGTGATGCGCCAGCCGGTGAACCACCGGGCGGACGAGCACGGGTCGAACCCGACCACGTGTCGCAGATGTTTCTTGAAGTTCTGAAGCACGTACACGATCGCGTTCCGGACTTCGCGCGGCGTCCGCAGGAGCCGCGCGTGGTAGCGGTCGGCCCAGATGGCGCCCCGGCGGCCGAGCGTGCGGTTCAGGCGTCGCGCGAGGCGGATCACGAGCCCCTGGATTCCGCGGCGCCACGCGCCCGGCGTGTCCGCCTCCGCGATCAGATGGACGTGATCGTGCTGGATGCTGAAGTGCAGGACGCGGAAATCCGTGCGGGAGGCGGTCCGGAGCGCGGCGTTCACCGCGGCGCAGGCGTGAGGCGCGCGCAGCGACGGAACGCCGGCCCGTGCCCGCAACGTCACGTGGACGGGGCAGCGTGGCTCGTGCGGGTCGCGGCGCCGATGCGCCACGCTCCCGCGCCCGGCGGCCTTCGGCCGTCCGGCCCCGGGACGACGGCCGCCCCAGGAGTGGATCACGAGCTCGAGCTGTGCAGGCCGCCTCATCTTGAATCGGGCAATAGTATCAGCAAGCTAGCCAGCTGTCAAGAGTCTGCCGGGTCAGGCGGTGACTCAGACTGCTTTCGTCGGGCGCCGCAAAACCGTCGCGTCGCGGCGCACGGGTGATCCCCCCGAGCTTCCGATCGTGCGGCTCGCGTCCGCGGGAGTCTCCGCGACCGGCGGCCGCGTCATCAGGTTTCCACGGCTCCGCGAGGAGCGGGAACCCTGCGTGACCTCCCACTCGTCAAATCAACGTGAAGCATCGCCAGGGGACGACTCAATCCAGAACGCCGGGCGCACGTCGTCGAGCGGCGGCGTGCCGGCGACGGCGACCTCCGTCTCGAGTATCCGCGCGCAGGCGGGACAGATGTACTCGCGCAGGACGACGGCGCCCTCGGTCCGGACGGGCGCCGGCGTGCCCGCGCGCTCCGCGTACTCCGGCGATCCGACGACGCACTCGGCGACGCCGGCCGCGGACTTCCAGCCGCGCGGCGCCGTCGCGAGGCCCGCGCCACACGCCGCGCAGCGCGCGACGAGCCCGGCACGCGTGCGCACGACCTCGACGTCGGCGGACAGCCGGCCGACGACCGGCGCCGTGCGCGGCGGATCCGCGACGCGCTCCGCGAACGTCGCGCGCGCCCGACGCGCGGCCCGGATCGCGGCGCGGGCGTCGGCGGTCGCGCGATCGTCGAGTGCGCCGTCCGAGGTCAGCACGACGCCGTACACGCGGCGCGCGAGGGCCGGCGTCACATAGCCGTCGCGCACGTCGTCGCGCACGCGGGCCGGGTCGCGGTCGAGCGGATCGCCGAGGCCGCTGCCGCTCGCGTTCGCGAACCGGAAGGCGCCGCCGGCAGCCAGGACGATGCCTGACGCATTCAGCCCGACCGTCTCTGCGTGGCCGTTCGTCCGCACGTCGAACGCCGTGCACGCGCCGGGGTAGCCGCCGAAGAGACCCGGCAACGGGATCGCGCGCCGCATGCCGAGCGTCGTCCCGTCGAGCCGGTCGGCGCCGTGCGGCGTGAACGCCGCCTCGACGCTCGCCCCGCCGCGCCACCGTCCGGGCCCGCCGGCATCCGGGCGCAGGCGCTTGTAGAGGTAGCGCACGGGATACGTCTGCTCGACCGTCTCGACGTCGGGATAGACGAGGCCCGGGCCGCCGTAGTCGCTGCCGGTCATGTCGATGCCGTCGCGATCGGCACACGCGCCGGCGCCCACCGCGTTGCCGTCCATGGCGAGGAACGTCTGGCCATCGGCGTGCCAGGACGAGAGGCCCATGCCGGTCGTCCCGCCGGGCGCCGTGATGCGGCGCTGCGCGACGGCCGCGTCGCCCCGCGGCAGCGCGCAGGCGAGCGCCTTCTTGAGGCACGTCTCGCCGAGCTCCATCGCGAGCAGCGCCACGTGCATGTGCGCCGCGGCGACCGGCGCCGGCGGCCGCGCGTTCACGATCGACCCTTCCGGCGCGACGACGCGCACCGCGTCCAGCACGGCGTCGGTGAACGGCACGTCGGCGGCGAGCAGCTGGTGCACGCGGACCACGAGCTCGGAGCGGACGATCGCCGGCGTCGAGTTGAAGAAGTACGGGCACTGCGGGCTCGAGCCGGCATAGTCGAACTCGAGCCGATCGGGCCGCACGCGGAGCCGGCAGCGCACGTGGAACGCGTCGGCGTCGAACTCCGCCCAGCCGTCGTGCGCGTACTCGCCGGCCGGCACGGCGCGGAGCCGCCGGCGCAGCACCGTGCCCGTCAGCCGGCCGATCTCGCGGAAGGCGTCGCGCAGCACGGTGCCGCCGACCTCGGCGTCGAGCGCGAGCATGTGCTCGGCGGCGACGTGCGTGCCGGCGACCAAACTCTTCAGATCCATCTCGACGACGTCGCGCTGGCGGACGTTGTTCAGGAGGAGCGCCCACACGTCCTCGACCGGCGCGCCGCCACGCACGATGCGGATCGGCGGTACGCGGACGCCCTCCTGGAAGCACTCGCGTGCCGCGGGCGCGAAGCTGCCGGGCACCATGCCGCCCATGTCGACCATGTGACCCGACGTGCTCGCCCAGCCGATGCGTGCGCGGCCGCGGAACACCGGCCGCATCACGACCACGTCCTGCAGATGGAGGCCGCCGCCGTCGTGCGGGTCGTTGGCGAGGAAGACGTCGCCCGGCGCGAGGGTCCGCCCGAAGCGCGCCAGCACGGTCTTCACGGCGTCGGCGCACACGCCGAAGTGGAACGGCACGGTCGACGCCGTCGCGACGATGTGCCCGCCGGCGTCGTACAGGATGCAGGAGAAGTCGCGCGCCTCGCTGATGACCGGCGACACGGCCGTCTTGACGATCGCCGACGACATCTCGCGGGTCACGTGCTGGAGGCGGTTCCGGATCACCTCGAGCGTGATCGGATCACGGCGCATGCGCGACCTCGATGACGAGGCTGCCGGTGCCGTCGACGTGGGCGCGGTCGCCGGCCGGCACGAGGATCGTCGTGTCGCGGCGCTCGACGAGCGCGGGACCGTCGAGCGCCATGCCGGCGACGAGCGCGTCCCCGTCGTAGACGGCGACGCGCGTCCGCCCGTCGCCGCCGGCGGGCAGCCAGACGGCGCGCGCGGCGCGCACCGCGGGCCGTGCATCCGACGATCCGAGCGGTGCCGCGGCGGTCGCGGGTCGCGACGCGCGTCCGATCCCGATGGCGCGGCAGTTGACGACGTCGATTCCGGCCGCATGCGCGAGCGCGCCGGTGCCGTAGAGCTCGGCGTAGCGGGCGCGGAACGCGGGCGCGAGCCGCTCCACGACGTCGACGTCGAGCGGCACCGTGACCTCCCACGTCTGGCGATGGAAGCGGAGGTCCGCCTCGACGCGCCACGTGATCGCCTCGGCCGGGACGCCGTCCGCTGCGAGCGCGGCGGCGACGTCGGCGCGGAGCGCGGCGACACAGGCGCGGACGTCGCCGGCATCGAGGGGCAGCGGGCGGAAGAGCGTCCGCACCGCCTCGCGACGGACGTCCGCGGTCGCGGCGCCGTAGGCCGAGAACACGGCGGCCAGCCCGGGCACGAGCACGCGACGGATGCCGAGCGCACGCGCGATCGACGCCCCGAAGAGCCCGCCGCCGCCGCCGTAGCAGACGAACGCGAAGCGGCGCGGGTCGAGCCCGCGCTCGACCAGCAGCGCCTTCACGGCGAGCGTCATCTGCTCGCACGCGAGGCGGTAGACGCCGCGCGCGGTCGCGTCGGGATCGAGGCCGAGGCTGCGGCCGAGGCGCGCCAGTGCCGCGACCGCGCCTTCGCCGTCGAGGACGATGCGGCCGCCGAGGAAGTTGCGCGGGTCGATCAGGCCGAGGGCGACGAGCGCGTCGGTCACCGCCGGCTCCGTGCCGCCGCGCCCGTAGCAGGCCGGGCCCGGATCCGCGCCGACGCTCTGCGGACCGATGCGCAGCACGCCGCGTGCGTCGCGCCACGCGACGCTGCCGCCGCCCGCGCCGATCGAGCTGACGGCGACGGTCGCGAGCGCCGTCCAGAGGCCGAACAGCTCGGCGCGCACGCGCCGCTCCGGCTCGCCGGCGCGGATCACCGCGACGTCGAAGCTCGTGCCGCCCATGTCGCCCGTGATCACGTCGGGCTGCCCGACGGCACGCCCGAGCGCCTGCGCCGCCGACACGCCGGCGACCGGCCCGGACTGCGCGAGCAGCACCGGCTTTGCGCGCGCCTCCGCGGTCGACATGGTGCCGCCGTTCGACTGCACGACCGCGATCGGCACGCGGAGTCCCGTCGCCGCGAGGCGCGACTCGACCGCATCGACGAAGGTCGAGAACGCGCGCCACGTGTAGGCGTTCAGCACCGTCGTCGTCATGCGCTCGTACTCGCGGATCACCGGGAAGAGCGCCGCCGACGACGACACGTGGACGTGCGGATGGTCGGCACGCACGAGCGCCGCGACGCGCTCCTCGTGCGCGGGGTTCCGGAACGACCAGAGGAAGCACACGGCGAGGCTCTCGACGCCCGCCTCCTCCACGAGACGCCGCGCCGCCGCGCGGGCCTGCGCCTCGTCGAGCGGCACGACGACGCGACCGTCGCGGTCGACCCGCTCCGCGACCTCGGCGATGCGGCGGCGCGGGACAAGCACCGGCAGCGGCACGCTCATGCCGTCGACGCCCAGCCGGTGGCCGCGCGCCATCGGCCACAGATCCGCGAAGCCCTGGGTCACGAGGAGACCGGTCGGCGCACCGGCCTGCTGCGCGAGGCAGTTCGTGACCGCGGTCGTACCGAGGGCGAAGTGACCGGTGTCGCCGAGCAGCGCGGGCAGCGGCCGGCCGGCGTCGTCCGCGAGCGCCGCGAGCGCGGCGAGGAGCCCGTCGGCGAGCGCGCGCGGCGTGGTCGGCGCCTTGCCGCGCCAGCCGTGCGTCCCGTCCGTGGCGTAGCAGTCGGTGAAGGTGCCGCCGATGTCGACGCCGATCGCGTAGACGGGCATGCGGCGCGGGACAATACACACCGTCGCGCGCGACCGGCAAGGTGGTGCGGCCGGTGCTGGCCGGCGGGCAGCACCGGCCGTCGCTCAAGTTTCGGGGCCGGGGTGCCGATGAGACGGTGTCCGGCTTCCGGACCCGCCGATGCTCGTCGATCGACCGGAGACGCCGCCGGCACCTCCCGCCGACCTCGACCCGCTGGCGGCCGCGTACGCCGTCGATCGCGCGGTCGTCGTCCGGTACCGGCTGTCGCTCACCGTCGCGCTGTACCTGGTGTTCATGGTGACGGCGGTGGGCGTCGAGTGGCGCTGCTACCCGGAGCGCCTCGAGCGGGTGGCGCTCGTCTATGTCGGCGAGGCGCTCGCCTGCGTGCTGGCGCTCGCCGCCTGCCGATGGAGGCGGCTGCAGGCGCACGCCGTCCCGATCGCCGTCCTCCTCGGGATCGCGCTCGGGGCGCTCATGAGCGCGTACAACGCCGCCGTCGGCGGGCCCGCGGAGCGGCTCGCGATGGCGCACGTCTGCCTCCTGAGCGGCCTCGTCGTGCTGCTGCCGTGGGGCTGGCGGGCGCAGCTCGCCGTCGCGCTCGGCTCGCTGGCGAGCCTCGCGTGCGCCGCACCCTGGCTCGCAGCGCCGGACACGCTCGCCTACACGCTCCTCGCCTTCGCCACCGGCGGGACGACGTCGGTCCTCGGCGCCTTCTTCCTCGACGGCTACCGCCACGAGGCATTCGTCCGGACGGCCCACGAGCGCGACGAGGCCGAGATCGCGGCGGCGCTGCTGCGGGTGGCCGAGACGCTCGACGAGCATCTCGACCGGCCCGAGATGCTGCCGCTCGTGAACCGGCTCGCAGCCGAGCTCCTCGGCTGCGACTTCATCGGCACGTGGGTCTGGGACGAGCGACGCGACGTGTTCGTCCTCGGCGCGGACGCGAACGTCACGCCCGCCATGCGCGCCGAGCTGGAGCAGCTCGAGGTCGGCGGAGACAGCTTCCCGATCTTCGCGCGGCTCCGCAGCGGCGACACCGTCGAGCTCCCCGACGTCGATGCGCAGACGCTCGTCCCGCCGGCGCTCCTCCGGCACTTCGGCGTCGCGTCGATCCTGTACGTCCCGCTCATGCGTCGCGGCGTGATGACCGGCGTCTTGTGCGGCGGCTACTGGCAGCGGAAGGGCCCCTTCACGACGACCCAGCGACGTCTGGCGCGGGGCATCGCGCACGCGACCGCCGTCGCGCTCGGCAATGCGCGTCTGATCGGCGACCTGCAGGAGGCGAACTGGCTCAAGTCGGACTTCGTGTCGACGATGTCGCACGAGCTCCGGACGCCGCTCAACGTGATCACGGGCTATGCCGACCTGATGGCCGACGGCGCCTTCGGGCCGCTCGTCGCGGACCAGCGCGACGGCATCGCCCGCATCCGGCGCGCGGCGGTCGAGCTGCTCGACCTGGTGACGGCGACGCTCGACCTCGGCCGCCTCGAGGCGGGTCGCGACGCGCTTCGCGTCGGCCCCGTGTCGGTGTCCGCGATCCTCGCGGAGCTCGGGCGCGAGCTCGGCCCGCTCGTGCCACTCAGCGTCGAGCTCCGCTGGGAGGACGGCCTCAGCGCCGCGACCGTCGAGACCGACGGCGTCAAGCTGAAGACGATCCTCAAGAACCTGGTCGGGAACGCGATCAAGTTCACGCCCGCTGGAAACGTCGCGGTCCACGTCGCGTGCGCGGCCGACACGCTCGTCTGCGAGATCCGCGACACGGGCATCGGCATCGCGGCCGCGGACCTGCCGTCGATCTTCGACATGTTCCGCCAGGTCGACGGCTCGTCGACCCGCCATTTCGGCGGCGTCGGCCTCGGCCTCTACATCGTCAAACGCCTCACCGAGGCCCTCGGCGGCACCGTCGACGTCCAGAGCACCCCCGGCGCCGGCACGATCTTCACCGTCCGCATCCCGACCCCGACGACGGCGGTGAGCGATCCGGTCGCCGCAGCAAAGGCATCCTGCGCGTCTCCGGAGCGCGGGGGGGTGCGGTGGGGCGGCGGTCGGGGTGCGCGAGGATCGTGAGCCGCCATCCCGGGCCCGGCGCCGAACGAAACGCGCGCGACTCTACTTCGCCAGCACGTACCGCTGGAACTCGGGCAGGAAGCTGAGCGTCTCCATCGACCGCATGCGGTCGAGGTACACGACCCCGTCCAGATGATCGCACTCGTGCTGCACGACGCGCGCGTGGAAATCGTCGGCGCGGAAGCGGAGCTGTCGCCCGTCGCGACCCCACGCCGTCACGTCGACGCGCACGAAGCGCGACACCTTGCCCCGCAGGTCGGGCACGCTGAGGCACCCCTCCCAGTCCTCGGCCTGCTCGTCGCCGACGGGCGTGACCGTCGGGTTGATGAGCACCGTGAGCGGCACCGCTTCGGCGTCGGGGTAGCGCGGGTTCGATTCGACGCCGTAGATGACGATCCGCTTGGCGACGTGGACCTGCGGCGCGGCGAGGCCGGCGCCGTCCTCGTCGACCATCGTCTCCAGCATGTCGTCGATCAGCTGCTGGATCTGGGGCGACGCGATCGCCTCCGGCGGCACGGGCTCGGCGCCCTGCCGCAGGACCGGGTGTCCGAGGTGCGCCACCTTGAGAATCGCCATGCTCCACGTGTCGCAGACAGGGTCGGGTGGTGCAAGGCGCGTTTGCGACCCCGGGAGGGCGCCGCTACGATCCGCACACGCTGACGCCGCCCGCCGCCACCGACGTGCTGGTCGCCGGCGCGTGGACTGCGCTCGCGATCGACGGCCTGCGACAGGTCCGGCGCGAGCGCCCGGCACGCGCCACGCTGGGTCCTACGCTCCACGAGGGGTGGCGTCCGGCGCGCGCGACGCAGGCCGTCGTGCTGGCCGGCGCGTTTGCCGCCGCAGCGGTGGTCGAGACGGCGGCCGGCCGCGCCGCGTTCCGTCCGCCGTTGGCGGTCGTCGGGCTCGCGTGCGTCGCCGCCGGGCTCGCGCTCCACGTCCGCGCCCGCCGCGCGCTCGGGCCGCTCTGGTCTGGGATCATCGAGGTGCGCGCGCGGCACGCCGTCGTCGAGCGCGGGCCTTACGCGTGGGTGCGACACCCGATCTACCTGGCGATCGGGCTCCTCGCGGTGGGCTCGCTCCTGGCGCATCCGTCGGCGGCCGCGGCGTGCGTCGTCGGCGGGCTCGGCATCGGGCTCGGGATCAAGGTGCGGCTGGAGGAGCGCGCGCTCCGCGCGGGCCTCGGCGACGCGTATGCGCGCTACGCCGCGCGCGTGCCGGCCGTCGTGCCGGACGTCGGCCCGGCGCTGGCGACGATCGGGCGTCGAATCGACGTGCGCCGCCAGCGCTACGCGCTCCTTCTCGGCGCCACCTTGTGGCTCGGCTGGCTCGTGTCGCTGTCCGCCGCACCCGGCCTGCTCGATTTCGGCGGGCAGGTGAAGGGCGGCGACTTCGTCGAGTTCTACGCCGCCGGTCGGATCGTCGCGCACGGAGACGCCGATCGTCTCTACGATCCCGCGCACCAGCGGACGGTCGAGCACGAGGTGACGGCGCCGCAGGACTGGCCCGGATGGCACGGGTTCCTGAACCCACCGTTCTTCGCGCTCGCGTTCGTGCCGTTCGCCGCGCTGCCCTACCCGCTCGCGTTCGCGCTCTGGAGCGTGGTCGGCATCACACTCGCCGCCGCGGCGCTGGCCGTCATCGACGCGCGACGCTGGCGCGCCGCGCTGCCGTGGGTGCTCGCGTTCGTGCCCGTCTTCGCGGCCGTCAGCTACGGACAGAACAGCCTGCTGTCCGTCGCGCTGCTCGCGGCGACGTACGCGCTGCTGCGCGCCGGTCGGGACGGCCCGGCCGGCGTCGTCCTCGGCGTGCTGCTCTACAAGCCGCAGCTCGTCGTCGTGCTCGCGCTGGCGCTGCTCGTCGCACGGCGCTGGCGTGCGCTCGCCGGCCTCGGCGCAACGACGGTCGGCCTCGCCGCCGTGTCGTGGGTCCTGAGCGCGACGGCCGTCACCAGCTGGCTCGCGCTCAGCCGCGCCTTCCCGACGATGCTGACCGACCCCGGGTTCCCGACGTGGAACATGCACTCCGTCTACGGCTTCTGCCACCTGCTCGTGCCCGGCGAGCCTCGGCTGGCCCGCATGCTCGCCGTCGCCGGCACGATCGGCGTCCTCGTGGTCGCGTGGAGGCTCGCCCCGCCGTATCGGGGGTCGACGCTCGCGCGCTGGTTCGCGGTCGCGCTCTGGGCGACGACGCTCGCCAGCCCGCACGTCTTCATCTACGACCTGTCGCTGCTGGCGCTGGCCGGCTTCCTGGTGTGGCCGACGCGACGCGATCCCGCGCTGTGGCTCGGCGGTCTGGCGATCCTTTGGCCGACGCTTCTCTTCTCCGGCCCCCTCACCCGCCTTCAGCTGTCGACGACCGGCTCCGCCGTCCAGCTCTCCGTCCCGGTGATCGCCGTCGTCGGCTCGCGACTCCTCCGCGACGCCCGCGAATTTCCGACTCGGGACACCTAGCCGCGGCAGGCGGCGATGAGCCGACGCCAGGTCGCGTCGTCGTCGCCGGGACGGGTCGGCATGTAGAACCCGAGCCGGTCGATCGTCCCGCCGTACTTCTTCTGGAGCAGCGCCGGCACCTCGTCGTACGTCCCCTCGACCGCGTATACCTGCAGCATCTCGTCGGTGATGAGCGACGCCATCCCGGTCCAGTCGCCCTTCGCGGCCTTCTCGTTCAGGCGGTAGCACGTGTCGCCCCAGCCGTGCGCCTCGAGCACGCCGATGTACGTCCGGGTCGACGCGTAGAACGACAGCTGCTGGCGGACGGCGCCCTTCATGCGCTCGATCTCTTCGCGGTTCTTGCCGGTGATGACGAACGCCGTGGTCGCGAGCGTGACGGCAGTGCGCGGCCGGCCGCTCTTCTCGAGGCCCGCGCGCACGTTCGGGAGGATCGTCTCGTCGATGTACTTCATCGAATGGAAGGGATGGATGTGAAAGCCGTCGGCGACCTCGCCGACCAGCCGGCACATGTACGGGTTCACGCCGGCGACGTAGATCGGGATGTGCGGCCAGTCGTGCGGCGCCGGGCTGAAGAACGGCGTCATCAGGTTGAACTTGTAGTACTTGCCGTCGAAGCCGGGCCGCGTGCCGTGCTGCCAGACGTCCCAGATGTGGCGGATCAGCTGGATCATCTCCTTCAGGCGCGGACCCGGCGCGTCCCATGCCGTCGAGTAGCGGCGCTCGTTGTGGCGCTTCACCTGCGTGCCGAGACCGAGGATGAAACGACCGCGCGTCGCGGCCTGTAGGTCCCACGCGATCTGCGCGTGCACGAGCGGGCTCCGCGGGAACGCGACGGCGATGTTCGTGCCGATGGTCACACGCTCCGTCGCCGTCGCCGCGGCGACGACGGGGAGGTACGGATCGTGGCCGGCCTCCGCCGTCCAGACGCCGTCGTAGCCGAGGTCCTCGGCGTACTTCGCGAGACGCCCGGCCTCGCGCAGATCGCCCGTCATGAGCCCACCGTCGATCAGCATGCGGCAGGCGTACTCGACCGCGCCGCGCGCGGTCAATAGATACGTCAGTCGGCGCGGCAGCGCCGCCAGCGAGATGCGTCAGCCCGCGCGCCGCCGCCCGCGAGATGCGTCAGTCGCCGCGCGGTGGCGCCGCCAGCGCCTCCAGCGCCGTCACCAGCGCCTGCGTGCCGAGCGCGCCACCGCCGTGCGCCTCGACGGCGGCGAAGAGCTGGTGCACGAGCGCCGTCGTCGGCAGCGGCGCGCCGACGGACGCGGCGGCGGCGAGCGCGAGTCGCAGGTCCTTCTGCTGCAGCCGGATCATGAAGCCGGGCGCGAAGTCGCGTCGCTGCATGCGGGGAGCCTGCTCGCGCAGCATCCACGACGACGCCGCCCCGCCGTCGACGGCCTGCACCACCGCTTTCGGATCGAGGCCGGCGCGCGCCGCGAGCACGACGCCCTCGGCGACCGCCGCCAGCGTCGTCGCGCCGATCACCTGGTTCACGAGCTTGGTCATCTGCCCCTGACCGGCGCCGCCCATGTACGTGATGCGCTTGCCGAGCGCCTCGAGCATCGGCCGGACGCGCGCGAACGCCGCCTCGTCCCCACCGACCATGATCGACAGCGTCCCCGCGACGGCGCCCTGCTCGCCGCCCGACACCGGCGCGTCGAGGAACGTGACCCCGGCGCCCGCCGCACGCGCCGCGAGCCGGCGCGCGATCTCCGGCGCGATCGTGCTCATGTCGACGACGACGAGCCCGGCGGGCGCGCCGTCGAGCATGGCGCCGACGACCGCCTCGACGTCCGGGCCGTCGGGCAGCATCGTGACGACGACCTCGCTCGCCGCGGCGACGGCGGCCGGGGAGTCGCCGGGCCGCGCGCCGAGCTCGACGAGCGCGTCGACCTTGGCCCGCGTCCGGCTGTGGACCGTCACCACGTGCCCCGCGCGCAAGAGGTTGCGGGCCATCGGCGCGCCCATGATGCCGAGCCCGACGACGCCGACGCGCATCAGATTCGCACGAGGAAGTAGATCACGGCGGCGATCGCCGCGGTGCACGGGATCGTCAGAATCCACGCCCAGACGACGTTCCGCGCCAGTCCCCAGCGCACCGCCGACAGCCGTCGGGTGCTGCCGACGCCGATGATCGCGCCCGTGATGGTGTGCGTCGTGCTCACCGGGATGCCGTACGTCGCCGAGCCGATCAGCGCAATCGCGCCGGCCGTCTCGGCGCAGAAGCCGCCGATCGGCTGCAGCGCGGTGAGCCCGAGGCCCATCGTCCGCACGATCCGCCAGCCACCGAACAGCGTGCCGAGCCCGATCGCCGCGTGGCAGATGAGGATGACCCACATCGGCACGTAGAAGTGTTCGCCGAGATAGCCGGCGGAGAACAGCAACACGGCGATGATGCCCATCGTCTTCTGCGCGTCGTTCGTGCCGTGGCCGAGGCTGTAGAACGCCGCGGAGACGAGCTGGAGCCGGCGAAACGTCGTGTCGACCCACGCCGGGCTCGAATTCGCGAGCAGGCGGAGCAGCACCAGCATGACCAGCGCGCCGAGGACGAGGCCGACGAGCGGCGAGACGACGATGAAAACCGCGATCTTGGTGAGACCGGCCGGCAGCAGCACGCCGAACCCGCCCTTCGCGGCGCCCGCGCCGGCGAGCCCGGCGATCAGCGCGTGCGACGAGCTGCTCGGCAGCCCGTAGTGCCACGTGATGACGTCCCAGGTGAACGCGGCCAGCAGCGCCGCGAAGATCACCCGGTTGTCGATCACCTCCGGCACGACGATCCCTTTGCCGATCGTGGTCGCGACCGCGACGCCGAAGCCGAACGCGGCGACGAAGTTGAAGAACGCGGCCCAGGCGACGGCCATGCGCGGCGTCAGGACGCGGGTCGAGACGATGGTCGCGATCGAGTTCGCCGCGTCGTGGAACCCGTTCATGAAGTCGAACGCGAGCGCGACGAAGATGAGGAGGGCGAGGGTCGGCATCCGGTCGGCGGGCGGCGGCGCGTCAGCTGTACTCGAGGGCGACGCCCTCGATCACGTTCGCGACGTCCTCGCAGCGGTCGATCGCGTTCTCCAGGTTGTCGTAGATCTCCTTCCACTTCATGACGTGGATGGGATCCGATCCATCCCGGAACAGCCGCGCGACGGCGCGGCGGAGCAGCTTGTCGCCCTCGTTCTCCAGCCGGTTGATCTCGGTGCAGTGCGCGATCAGGCTCTGCCGGTTCTTCAGGTCGCGGAGGCCACGAATCGCGAGACCCATCTCCTCCGTCGCCTTCAGCAGCACGTCGGCGAGCTCGCGGGCTTCCGGCTCCATGTGCTTCACGTCGTAGAGCCAGAGGCGCTCGGAGGTCGCGTCGACGAGGTCGAGCACGTCGTCCATGTGCGAGATCAGCTCGTGGATGTCGTCGCGGTCGATGGGCGTGATGAACGTCTGATGGAGCTTCTCGATCACGGTGTGCGTGATCTCGTCGCCCTGATGCTCGACGGCCTTCACCCGCGCCGCCTGCTCCTCGGCGGACGCGCCCTCGCGGAACATCGCCGCGAGCAGCACCGCGGCTTCGCGCGTCCGATCGGCGTGCTGCTCGAACAGCTCGAAAAACACCCCCGCCCCACTCGCCGGCAGCAGCCTGGCGAGGAACCCCTGCCGCTCTGCTGTTACAGCCATATTACGGCGCCGCCTATCACACCGTCGGCGACGGCTCTAGCGACGGACGGCGCGCTCGAGACGGCCCGTTTCTCTTGAGCGTGCCCCCGCCATCCGCTAAACGGACGCGGGGTCCGGCAGCGCAGCGGGGAGGTGCGAGGCATGTCGACGTCGGCCGCCGAGGCGAACAAAGAGCCGGCGATCCGGTTCCACCTCGTGCACGCGGTGCGAGGACGGACGCGGATGCGCGTCACGCCGCCGCATCTCGCCGCCGACCTGGCGCGGGCATTCGAGCGCCTGCTGCGCGATCATGCCGGCGTCCGGGAGGTTCGCGGCAACCCGGACTCGGGCAGCGTCGTCGTCACGTACGACCCCGACGTGCTCGACGTCGACCGGCTGTTCGCCGCGCCGCCCGAGCCGCCGGCGTCGGCGTGGCTCGAGGAGGTGTGGCTGGGCGCGCGCGCCGTGCTGACCGGCTGGGCCGACGCGATCCGTCGGGCGCCGACGGCGGCGATCGAGCGCGGCGACGAGCTCTTGCGCGCGGCGCTCGATCAGATGAAGGCGGCGATCAGCTTCTGGAGCGCGAACTCGGTCGTGGCTCGCAGCAGGACGTTGCTCCAGGCCGTCGTGCCCGGCTCGCTCCGCGAGACCGAGACCGCCTCGCGCAGATAGCCGATGGCGTGCACGGCGTCGACGATCTCGTCATCGCTCGTGCTGGCGGAGTCGTAGAGGAAGAGCACGTTGCCGGTGACGGGATTCGCCGACACGTAGTCGATCGGCGTGAGCGTCGCGAACTGATGCTCGAGCTTCCGCGCGTAGCGCGCGGAACCCTTCACCTCCGGGATCTTGATGCGGAGCCGGCCTTCGATCGTGTGGACGTACGACGGTGTCTGTTTCACGGAGCGATCCCCCTGCGATCGTGGTCGTCCTCTCCCTCCACCAGGCGCGCGCAATCTAAACGAAAATCAGCTCGCGGTCTATAAAATTCGACCGGCAATTCAAGCACTTGGCATGCCACGTGCCGTGCGATCGCGGAGATCTGGGGCGTTGCGCACGGCATGAGCCGTGCGCAACGCGACGGGTGGTCGGGTCTAGAAGGCGACGTCGGCGGGGATGGCTGCGGACGTTTCGATGGCCGAGCGGTTCAGCATGATGAACGTGCTGAGCGCGAACCAGAAGAAATCGTACCAGGCCGGAAAGGGCAGCTTCTCCGTGAACAGCCCTCGCACACCGAGGAAGAACAGGCCGAGCGGTACGAGGACCTTCAAGTCTGCTCCGCTCGTCGCCTCGGCGACGCCGGCATTGAGCGAGCCGAACAGCTCGACGATGCGACGGTCGAGCGGCGTCGGTGGCGTCGAGCCATTGGTGCCGTTCGCCCCCTTCGCGTGCCCGTTCTCCAGCGCGCGAAGATCGAGCGTACCGAGCGCGGCGGGCCACGTCGACGACAACTCCAGCAATGAATCGGTGGCGGTCGGCGGGGCGTCGGCGAACCGGACCACGACGCTCCCCGTGGTCGGATTCGCCTCGACGTCGCTCACGCCCGCGATGCGGGACAGCTGCTCCTCGATGTCCCAGGCGAGCGCCGGATCGCCCTTGATCTGGTCGATCTTCAGGCGGATCCGGCCCGGGACCGCGTGTGCGACGCGGACTCCCTTGAGATCCACGGGCTACGCGCTCAGGGAACGGCTCTTGTGCTTGCCCGTGGTGCCCGCGCCGTTGTCATACTCGGCGCGGACCTCGGCGACGAGGTCGTTCATCTGCTCGCGCGTCTCGGCCACCGTTTCCTTCAGCTTGTCGGCCGCGGCGAGCACGCCCCAGATGAGGCCCTTCGCGATCGGCCGGACGACGGCCGCGGTCGCGGGGATAATGACGGGCGCGGCGATCGCGGCGCCGATGCCGATGAGTACGCCGCCGCCCCAGCCCTTGGTCGCATCAAACAGTGCCATGCGGTCACCCTCCGTAACAGGAATTTAACACGGGCGCCGTTGCAGACGCCGAAGCGTGCGCTGTATACCGCCGCCAACTGGATTGCAAGCTATTCGGCTGCTACGCGCCGGATGCGACGCAAAAAAGCGCACCCCGATCGGACAAGTGGCGGGTGTGGAGACGGGCGCGGGTGCGCGTGCATCCGCGGGGCGAAGACGACATCCGGAAGGGGCGGGCCGCCGTACGTCGGCGCGCTGAATCGAGAGCGGGGATCGAGGCGACGATGTGGACCATGTGGCGGTGCGGGAGACGATGAGCCTCGGGACCGTCGCTCCGCCCGATGACGACCAGCCTGCCGAGCCACCCGTTCTGCACTGCCGGGTGGTTCACCGTGTCGGCCGACGCGTCCGCCTCCGGGTGACGCCGGACGGCGTCGTCCGCGGTCGAAGTGCCGCGCTCGAAGCGCTGCTCCGCGAGCAGCCGGGCGTCGCCGACGTGCGGCTGAACGCGGCCTGCGACAGCGTGCGCCTCGACGTCGACCCCGACGCGGTGGACGCCCTCGTCGCGACGCTCGACGGGCTCGCGGTCGCCGCGCTGGCGGCATTCGAGCCGAAGGCATCCTCACCGGCGGCCACCGGCGAGGAGCCGACGTGGCGCTATCTCGGGCTGTCGACGGCGGCCGTCGCCGCGGACCTGGTGTTCGGCTCGACGTTCGCGCCGTGGCTCCTCGCCGGCGCCGCGATCCCGATCTTCCGCCGCGCGTTCGAGTCGGTCGTCGAGAAGGGAAAGCTCAACGTCGACGTGCTCGACGCCGCCGCCACCGCGGTCCTCGCGTCGCAGGGACAGATCCAGACGGCCGGCGTGATGGTGTGGCTCGTTTCCCTCGGCGACGTCATCCGCGATCTCACCTTCCAGCAGTCGCACCGCGCCATCGAGAGCCTCTTCGAGGCGAACATCCAGTACGCGTGGGTCGTCCGCGACGGCAAGAAGACGCGCGTCCGCGTCGACGACGTCGCGGCCGGCGACGAGGTGGTCGTCTATCCTGGGGAGCTGATCACCGTCGACGGGACCGTCCTCACCGGGCGGGCGACCGTCGACCAGAAGATCCTCACCGGCGAGTCGATGCCGGTCGAGAAGGGCCCGGGAGACACGGTCTACGCCGCGACGGTCGTCCGCGAGGGCAAGCTCTACGTCCGGACCTCGAAGGTCGGCGAAGAGACGATGGTCGCGAACGTCGTCCAGCTGATCCGACACGCGCCGGTGCGCGAGACGCGGGCGCAGAACTACGCCGAGCATTTCGCGGACCGCGTGGTTCCCTGGAGCTTCATGGCGGCCGGTGGCTCGTTCCTCGTCACCGGGCAGGCGCAGGGCGCCGCCGCGCTGCTGATCATCGACTACGGCAGCGGCATCCGGGTCGCGGCGCCGACGACCGTCCTCGCCTCGATGACGCGCGCGGCCCGACACGGGATTTTGATCAAGGGCGGTCGCCATCTCGAGCAGCTGGCCGCGGTCGACACCATCGTCTTCGACAAGACCGGCACGCTGACGCAGGGCATGCCCGAGGTCGTCGAGGTGCTCGCGTACGGCCGGGCGATGAACCCGTCGCGCGTGCTCGCGCTCGCGGCTGCGGCGGAGGAGCGGCTCACGCATCCGATGGCCGAGGCGATCGTGCGCGCCGCCCGCACCCGTGCCATTCACGTCCCCGAGCGGGCGTCGTCCGAGTTCACGATCGGCCTCGGCGTCGAGGCCTCGGTCGACGGGCACGTCGTGCTGGTCGGCTGCCACCGCTTCATGTCGTCGCGCGGCGTGAGCATGCGCAGCGCTCGGCGCGACATGGCCCGTATCGAGGAGGCCGCGCAGTCGCCGGTGTTCGTCGCCGTCGACGGCGAGCTGATCGGCATCCTCGTCTGCAGCGACCCGCTACGCCCCGAAGCGGCCGCCGTCGTGCGCGCGCTCCGGCAACGCGGCGTGCGCGAGATCATCATGCTGACGGGCGACCACGCCGGGGTCGCGAAGACCGCCGCCGCCGGGCTCGGAATCACCCGCTACATCGCGGACGCGTTCCCGGAGCAGAAATCGGAGCTCGTGAAGGACCTCCAGCAGCAGGGCCGGATCGTCGCCGTCGTCGGCGACGGCATCAACGATTCGCCCGCCCTCGCCCGCGCCGACGTCGGCATCGCCGTACGCGGCGGGACGGACGTGGCGCGGGAAACGGCGCACGTCGCGATCCTCGAAGGAAACCTGTGGAAGATCCCGCAGGCGATCGACATCGCGCGCGATGCGACCGGGCTCATCGCCCAGAACTGGGACCTGGTCTTCTACCCGAACACGCTCGCGATCGCGCTGTCGCTGGTGGGGCTGATCGGGCCGGTCGGCGCCACGCTGCTCAGCAACGGCGCCGGCATCGTGTCGGCGCTGAACGCCCTGCGGCCGCTGTTCGCGGGCGACGGGTCAGATCAGCGCGGTGAGGAGCTGCTGGAGAGCGAACTCCGTCGTGGCCCGGAGCATCAGGTGACCCCACCCGCTGCCCGTCCCGGACGGCGCGTCGGCCGCTGGGGAGGCGTGGCGCAGATAGCCCCAGGCCTGTAGCGTCTCGGTGATGTCCGCCATGAGCGTCCGGCGGGCGTCGTACTGGATGACCACGCTGCCCGTCACCGGATTCGCGGTCACCTGCTCCACGCCGTCGATCATCCAGATGCGGTGCTCGATCTCACGCGCCCGCTCGACGGATCCCTTCACCTCGGACACCTTGATCCGGAGCCGGCCTTCGAGTGCATGCACGCAGACTGCAGGAATCATCGGTCGCTGACCTCCTCGATGGGGTCCTCACCACTTCCTCGCTTTTTCTGGCGTCATTAAGCCATACGACCCGGCGACGATCAGTGTCGTCGTGTTAACGTTCTGCGGCGACGGATTGAAAATTGCCGTCACGCCGGCAAATGCGCGCGCAGCCGACAGGGCGACTGCGTCGAACCGGGCGGCCCGTGGTCGCGGATGCCATCGGGTGTTACATGACGTCCCGATGACCAGGCCTCGTCCCGTTCGCGGCCGCTGAAGGGCCGGCGGCGCCCGTCGGGCGCCGTCGTGCGGAGGACGCGACCGGCACCGCTGAACCGCTTCCTCCGCGACAGCGTCGCAGGAGGAAGACATGCTTCGCGCTCTCATCGCACTCGCGTGCGCCGGTGCGGCCGTCGCCGCCGCCGGCGATACGATTCCGCCGTCCGCGCTCGGTCCGCGGACCGTCCGCTTCACCTACGATGCGCGGGTCGTCATCCCTCCCGGCACGCACGTGCTCGAGCTCTGGATGCCCCTCCCGCGCGAGGAGGACCAGGACGTCCTCGAGCTCGGCTTCAGCGGCTCCGCGACGCCGACCGTCGTCCGGCTACCCGGGGGCGACCGCGCGGCGTACGTGCGCGTCGCGGATCCGTCCACCCCGGTGTCCCTGTCCGAGACCGGAACCGTCGCGCGTCGCGAAGTCCGCGCGCCGCTCGGACGCGGACGGCAGCCCGCGTCCCGCGTCGACCCCGTCGCGTACGCGAGCGAGCTCGGCACGACGCCGTCGATCGCCATCGACGACCAGGTGCGGTCGATCGCGCGCCGGACGGCCGGCACGCAATCGACCGTCGTCGCGCAGGCGCGTGCGATCTACGACTGGGTCTACGATCACATGCAGTACGACAAGAGCGTGCCGGGTTGGGGGCTCGGCGACATCCCCTACTGCCTCAAGGTCGGCAAGGGGAACTGCACCGACTTCCACTCCCTCTTCATCGGACTCGCGCGGACGAGCGGCATCCCGGCGCGCTGGAGCATCGGCTTCCCGGTCGCCTACGACGCGCACGACGATGGCGGCGACCCGCAGGACGTGAAGGGGTACCACTGCTGGGCCGAGTTCTACGCGCCGGGCGCGGGCTGGGTCCCGGTCGACATCTCCGAGGCGCGGAAGCATCCCGAGCTGAAGGACTACTTCTTCGGCTCGCTGTCGGGGAACCGCATCCTGTTCACCCGTCTCCGGGACGGGCTGCTCGAGCCGGATGGCACCGGCCGCCGGCTGAACTACTTCATCTATCCCGTCGCGCGCGCCGACGGCACGGACGTTCCCGACATCGAATGGACCTTCCGCTATCGCGACGTGCCGAACTGACGCCGATCAGCGGCCGATGCGACGCAGGTGGCGCGGCGTCAGCAGGAACCGCAGGGTGGTGGCGATCCGCGTCGCGCGATCCGGGACGTCGATCGCAATCAGACCGCCCTTCTTGAGCGTCAGTGCGAGCCCGTCGGGCGAGCCCGTGAGGAGCAGCGAGGCGACGCCGCTCAGGCCCGGCTCGTGGCCGACGATCATGACGTCGCCGTCGCGCAGCAGCGGACGGAGCGCGCGCACCGTCTCCGCAGGCGAGACGCCCTGCGCGAGGGCGGGGACGACGCGCGGAACGGGTCGCCCCCCATACACCTCGGCGACGATCGCTGCCGTCTCGGCCGCGCGCTTGAGCGGGCTCGTGAGCAGCACGTCGATCCGCAGTCGCAGCACGCGCATGCCGCGGGCGGCGGCGCGAAGTCGGATGCGCCCGCGCGGCGTAAGCACACGCGCGCCGTCGTCGCCGCCGGGCGCGAGGTCCTCGGCGATGCCGTGCCGGAGGACGTAGAGGGTCACGATCCCGTCTCCGGGACGGCACGCGGCGGACTCGCCTGATCGGCGCGCGCGGGCCGTTGCGGGCCCTGAAGCTCGCGCAGCAGCGCGGCGCGCAGCCCGCGACGGTCGAGCTTCTCCCACGCGTCGGGATACTGACGCCGCGCCTTGCGGCCGCCGCGCGCGAGGATCTCGATCAGCCCGCCGACGGCGACCAGCACCGTCGGCGGCGTCGCCTCCGCCTCGGCGTAGGTCCGCAGCCAGCCGATCGCCATCACGCCGTCCTGCGACACGCCGAGGACGTCCTGGAGCGCGGACAGCCGCCGGATCGCGCGCCCGACGTCCTTCCCGGCGAGCGTCCGCAGCGTCTCCAGCGCGTAGCGCAGCCGCTTCACACGCACCCGCAGGCGATGGAGCTTCGCCGGCGGAGAGTCGGCGTCGAGCCCACGTCCCGTCCGGAGCACCGTGCGGAGCAGCGGACGCACGAGCTCGGACGCCGCCGTCCCGAGCCGTGCCGCGCCGCGCGTCGCTGCCGGCAGCGCACCCAGGCGGTCGATCAGACGCCGCGCGCGTGGACTGTCGAGAGCCGCCACGAGCGCGTCGTGCTTGGCGCGCCGCTCCTCGTGCATCGCGAGCGCGACGGGCCCGAGCGCGCGCCGGCTCTCGATCGTGAGGCGCGTCGCGGCCGCATTCACCTGCTGCGCCAGCACGTCGAGGTCGCGCACGGCGCCGATGGTGTCGGCGAGCCAGCCGAGCTCGCGCTGCAGGTCGGCCACGAGCGCAACGGGCAGGATGGGTTGGAAGAGCCGCAGCGCCGCCCGCAACCGTCGCGTCGCGACGCGCAGGTGGTGCACGCCCTCGACGTCGCCGGCGCGCGCGCTCGCCTCGTGCTCCCGGAAGCGCTGCGCGTGGAAGCGGAAGACGACGCGGACGGCGATCCGGGCGGGATCGTCCGGAGAGAGCGCGGGACCCCGCGACGGGACGACCGCAAGCCGCCTCATCGCTTCGCCCGACGGCGCATGCGGCCACCGTCCCCCGCCGCCGACTGCCGGCTCGAGCCCGTCAGATACGATGCGATGTGGCCGCGCAGCTCCTCCTGGATGAGCTCGATCGGCCGCCGCGCGTCGCAGGTGATGAAGCCGAACTCGCGTGCGAGCGCGTTGTACTCCTCGATCAGCCGCCGCTGGTAGCGCTGGAACGAGTCGAACAGGTCGATGCCGAGCGCCAGGTGCATGCCCGACTCCCAGTAGTCCATGCCCTTGCCGGCGAGCACGCGCGGAACGAGATGGTCGACGTCGATCTCGAGATACAGGATCAGATCCGGGACGAGCGCAAAGCCGAACAGCTGGCGCGTCCAGGTCGGGTCGGCACCCATCACCATGTTCCGGGCGAACGCCGTGTACATGTACCGGTCGGCGATCACGATGAAGCCCGCCTTCAACGCGGGGATGATCTGGTGCTCGAGGCGGTCGGCGAAGTCGGCGGCGTAGAGCAGGCTGAACGTCATCACGGTGAGCTCGTGGCCGGCCTTCGCCTCGTTGATCGTGTCGGCGAGGAGCGGCGAGCGCGTCCAGCCGGTGTTGCTCACGGCGTACCCTTCGAGCTCGAGCCACGGGCGCAGGAGCTCGATCTGGGTCGACCGGCCGACACCGTCCGTGCCCTCGATGACGATCAGATGCCCCGGGAACGGTTTCATCTTCAGGTACGGAAGCCCGTGGCCGTACCAGTTCTTCCCGCGCTTAGCCCCTGCCATTGCCGTCGTACCCCCTGAGCACGCCCTGGACGAGGCGCCGGACCAGCTTCTGCTGCGTCGGGATGCTGCCGGTCGCGTCGATCACGCGCAGCGCGTACTCTTCGGTGAGGCGATCGTACAGGTCGAGGACGCGGCTCTGGAATAGCCGGAAGCTCTCGACGGGATTCGCCGACAGCCCCACGTCCATGCCCGCCTCGTGATACTTCAGCTTGGCGCGGCCGGAGAGGAGCCGCTCCAGCGAAACGTCGATCGGCACGCGGAAGTAGAGCGCGAGGTCCGGGCGCGGCGCGAAGCTGTAGAGCGCACGCACCCACGCCGGATGGACGCCGCGTGCGACGTCGCGTCCGAACGCGGTGTACACGTAGCGATCGCACAGGACGATCATCCCTGCCTTGAGCGGCGGCACGATCTGGTACGTGAGCCGGTCGGCGAAGTCGACGGCGTGCAGCAGGCTGAACGTCGTCGGCGTGAGCAGGTCCTTCTTCTTGCCGCGCTTCATCGCGCGGCGGACGAGCGGCGACGAATTCCATTCCGTGAACTTCACGCGGTAGCCGCGCGCGGTCAGCCAGCGGTCGAGCAGCATCAGCTGCGTCGACTTGCCGGAGCCGTCGATCCCCTCGACGGTGATCAGCCGCCCGGGATAGGGGTGCGGCTGCGTCAGCAACGTCGTCGACATCGGCGTGCCGATCATCGGGCCTCCCGCATGGCGCCCGCCGCGCGGCGCGTCGGCGCGGCGCGCAGCACGACGGGACGGTCGAGGAGCCGCGCCAGCAGATCGCTCCGTCGCTCGGCGGCCCATCGCTCGAGCTCGGCGTCGCCGGCCGCCGACTCGACCTCGATCAGGCAGCGACGCGCGTGCAGCCGCACGCGAACCTCCTGCACGGCATTGAAATGCGTGCGATCGAGGCCGTCGGCGACGCGCATGATCGCGGCGAGGCCGCGAACGACCCGCCGGACCTGCGCCGGAAGCGCCCGCAGCTCCGGGTCGGCGAGCTTCGGGATCTGCTTGCGGTGGCCGCGCGCCACCTGCGCGATCACCTCGATCTCCAGCGGATCGAAGCCGAGCAGGTCGGCGTTCCGGATCAGGTAGTAGCTGTGGCGATGGTGCCGGTCGTGGTCGACCGCGTGGCCGACGTCGTGCAGGAGCGCCGCGTACTCGAGCAGCTCGCGCGCGTGGCTCGGCAATCCGAGCTCGGTCGCCGTCGCGTCGAAGAGCGTCAGCGCGAGCCGTGCGACCTGCCGGCCATGCACCTTCCCGGAATCGGCGAAGCGCGCGGCGAGCGCCTCCACCTGTCTCCGACGTCCCGCCGACGGTCCCTGCGGCTTCACGGCGTCGAGCCGCGCCAGGTCGAGCAGGACGCCTTCGCGCAACGCCCACGTGCACGCGACGAGCTCGTGCGCGCCGACGCCGCTCAGGATGAAGTCGACGAGCACCGCGGCGGCCGGCATCAGGTCGACGCGCTTCGTGTCGATGCCGGGCAGGTCGGCGCGATGGCTGGCGTCGACCGCGAGCAGCCGCCGGCGCAGGGCCGCGACCTCGCCGGCGCTCGCCCGCGCGCCGTGGAGCCGTCCGGCCTCGTCGCCGCGCGCGGCACGCGCCATCGCGACGAGCGTGTTGATCGTGCCCGACGTCCCGACCGCCTCGAGCGTTCCCTCGTGGCGCGCGTCGGCAATCAGTGGCCCGATGGTCCGCTCGAGATGCCGTTCCAGCTGTCGCACCTGCCCGGGCCGAGGGGGGTCGCTGCCGAAGAAGCGCTCCGTGAGGCGCGCGGCACCGAGCGGCACGCTGCGCAGCCAGAGCGGGCGACCGTCCCGCACCAGCACGAGCTCGACGCTGCCGCCGCCGACGTCGACCAGCAGGTGCGGCCCGCCGTCCAGCCCGAGGGCGTGACGCGCGGCGCGAAAGATGAGGCGCGCCTCCTCGGGGCCGGAGATCACGCGCACGGCGAGACCCGTCTCCCGCCGGAGGCGCCGGACGAACGCCTCGCCGTTCCGGGCCTCGCGCACGGCGCTGGTCGCGACGGCACGGATCCGGTCGACGCGGCGCGCCCGGGCGAGCCGCCAGAACGTCTTCACGGCGCGCGCGGCGAGTGCCATCGTCTCCGGGGCGAGCCGCCCGGTGGTGAAGGCGCGCCGGCCGAGCCGCACCATCTCCTTCACCCGGTCGACGACCTCGATCCGCCCGTCGGCGGTGACGTCGGCGATGACCATGTGAACCGAATTGGACCCCAGGTCGATCGCCGCCAGCCGCACCCGCGCATCGTAGCGGGCGACGCGTCGGCTGTCATGTCGACACGCGGATGCCGTGCGGTGTCGCTCGGACAGCGCAGGGTTTTTGGGCCATTTCACGTAGTTTTAACGCGACCGTAATCGAACCTGCGGCCCACGCGTTGAGAGGTTTCACGCGCGTCCGTAAAACCAAAAGTCCAAGGAGGAGGGTGCATGCTGCGATCGTGGAGAGTGACGTTGGTCGTGATGGCGGGCATCGCGGTGCTGGGTGGTACGGCGCGCGCGGAAACCCTGGTGAACGGCGCCGGAGCGACGTTCCCCTACCCGATCTACTCGAAGTGGTTCGACGAGTTCCACAAGCTGCACTCGAACATCCAGATCAACTATCAATCGATCGGCAGCGGCGGCGGCATCCGCCAGATCACGGAAGGTACGGTCGATTTCGGCGCGAGTGACGGGCCGATGAACGACGAGCAGATGGCCGCCACCAAGATCCCGATCCTCCACCTGCCCGCCGTCCTCGGCGCCGTCGTCCCGACGTACAACCTCGACGGCGTCCAGAAGCTGCAGTTCACGCCCGAGGTCATCGCCGGGATCTACTTCGGGAAGATCACCCGCTGGGACGACCCGGCGATCGCGAAGGCGAACCCGGGGGCGAAGCTGCCCGGCTCGGCGATCGTCCCGATCCATCGCTCCGACGGCAGCGGTACGACGTACGTCTTCACCGACTACCTGTCGAAGGTGAGCCCGGAGTGGCAGAAGGGCGTCGGGAAGGGCACGTCGGTGAATTGGCCGGTGGGGCTCGGCGGCAAGGGAAACGAAGGCGTCGCGGGGCTCGTGAAGCAGACGCCGAACGCGATCGGCTACGTCGAGCTGATCTACGCCTTGCAGAACAAGCTCGCGTACGGCGACGTCCAGAACCGCTCCGGAAACTTCGTCGCGGCGTCGATCGACAGCGTGACCGCAGCGGCGGCCGCGGCGGCCGCGAACATGCCCGCCGACTTCCGCGTCTCGATCACCGACCCGGCCGGGAAGGACGCGTATCCGATCGCCAGCTTCACCTGGCTGCTCATTCCGACTCGCATCGACGACGCGACCAAGGGCACCGCGATCACGCAGTTCCTCGACTGGATGCTCGGCGACGGCCAGACGTTCGCGGCGCCGCTCGGCTATGCCCCGCTGCCGGCGTCGGTCGTCGCGCTCGAGCGCCAGGCGATCACGAAGATCAAGACCGGGGGACAGTAGTACGGAACAGCTCCAGCATGGTCCGCCCGCCCCGCTGCGCACGACGGCGACGCCCGGCCTGCGACTGACGCCGGTCGTCCCGCCGCGCGGCATGGCGCCGCACGTCGCCGCCCCGTCGGCGGCGCGCCCGTACCTGCCGGCGCGACGGCGGCACGTACGCCGGTTCCGCTTCGCCGATCCGCTCTTCCGCGGCGTCACGCTCGCGTTCGCGCTGTCCGTACTCGCGATCTCCGGGACGATCGCGACCGTCCTGTACCTGAACTCCGCCCAGGCGCGCGCCACGTTCGGCTGGAGCTTCCTCACCGAGTCGACGTGGGATCCCGTCGGCCTCCACTTCGGCGCGCTGCCGTTCATCTACGGCACGCTGGCGACGACCGTCATCGCGCTCGCCATCGCGCTCCCGGTCGGGCTCGGCGCCGCGATCTGTCTCGCCGAGCTGCTGCCGCGACGCATCGCCGATCCGCTGACCTTCCTGATCGAGCTGCTGGTCGCCGTGCCGAGCGTCGTCTACGGCCTGATCGGCGTGTTCGTCCTCGTGCCGCTCATGCGCTCGGCCGGAAGCGTCGTCGCGGACGCGCTCGGGTTCATTCCGTTGTTCGCCGGGCCAGTGTACGGCATCGGGCTCCTCACCGCCGGCGTGCTCCTCGCGGTGATGATCGTGCCGTTCATCATCGCCGTGTCCCGCGAGGTGCTGCTCGCCGTCCCGAACACGCAGCGCGACGCGGCGCTCGCGCTCGGCGCCACCCGCTGGGAGACGATCTGGCAGATCGTCGTGCCGTACGCGCGCTCCGGCATCTTCGGCTCGGTGTTTCTCGCGCTCGCGCGCGCGCTCGGCGAGACGCTCGCGGTGACGATGGTCATCGGCAACCGGCCGCAGATCAGCGCCTCGCTGTTCGCGCCGGCGTACACGATGGCGTCCGTGCTCGCCAACGAGTTCACCGAGGCCGACTCGAATCTCTATCTGTCCGCGCTGGTCGAGCTCGGTCTCGTCCTGTTCGCGATCACGCTGATCGCGAACGCCGTCGCGCGGCTGCTGATCCTCCGGCGGGGCCGGTCATGAGCGACGTCGCGCGCCGCCGTCGCTATCGTCGCCGACGGCTCGTCGAGCGGCTGATGTTCGGCGTCACGTGCGTTGCGACGGGGCTCGCGCTCGGCGTCCTCCTCTTCCTGCTCGGCTACCTGGCGTATCAGGGCGGCAGCTCCGTCTCGTGGGACTTCTTCACGAAGCTCCCGGCCCCCGTCGGCGAGACGGGCGGCGGCATGGCGAACGCGATCGTCGGCAGCGCGAAGCTGCTGCTGGTGGCCGCGATGGTCGGCGTGCCGATCGGCTTCCTCGGCGGCGTGTACTTGTCCGAATTCGGGCGCGGGCCGGTGGCGTTCGCCGTCCGCTACGCGGCCGACGTGCTGAACGGGGTGCCGTCGATCGTGATCGGCATGACCGTCTACGCGTTGCTGGTCGTACCGGTGAAGCACTTCTCGACGATGGCCGGCGGCGTCGCCCTCGGGCTCATGACGATCCCGGTCGCGCTGCGCACGACGGAAGAGTTCCTGCGCCTCGTGCCGGACTCGCTGCGCGAGGGCGCGCTGGCGCTCGGCGCACCGCGCTGGGTGACGACGGTTCGGGTCGTCATTCCGGCGGCGATGCGCGGCATCGTCACGGGCATCATCCTCTCGCTGGCCCGCGTCGCCGGGGAGACGGCTCCCCTGCTCTTCACCGCCCTCAACAACCGCTTCTGGAGCACCGGTTGGTCGGCGCCGACGGCGTCGCTGCCGGTCATGATCTACACCTACGCGATCGCGCCGTACGACGACTGGCACCGGCAGGCCTGGGCAGCAGGTCTGGTGCTCCTCGTCCTCGTCCTCGGCGCGAACGTGATCGCCCGCCTCCTCATGCGCCGCAACGGCGCCGCCGTCGCGGCCTGAAAGCGCCCACCATGGAAACGACGACCGTCGACACCACGCCCACCTCCGGGTTCACCCGCCCGACGCTCGACGCCTCGACCAAGATCGAGGCGCGCAACCTGACCGTCCGCTACGGCGACGCCGTCGGACTCAACTCCGTGTCGCTCGACATCCCCGAGCGTCGCGTGACGGCGCTCATCGGCCCGTCGGGATGCGGCAAGTCGACGTTCCTCCGCTGCCTCAACCGGATGAACGATCACATCCCGGGCACGCGCGTCGACGGCCAAGTGCAGATCGACGGCACGCCCATCTACGGACCGGGCGTCGATCCGGTCGAGCTGCGCCGGCGCGTCGGCATGGTCTTCCAGAAGTCGAACCCGTTCCCGAAGTCGATCTTCGACAACGTCGCCTTCGGTCCACGGGTGCACGGGCTCCGCGACCCCGCCGAGCTGCGCGCGATCGTCGAGCGAAGCCTGCGGCAGGCGGCGATCTGGGACGAGGTCCAGGACCGGCTCGACGATTCCGCCCTCGGGCTGTCGGGCGGGCAGCAGCAGCGCCTCTGCATCGCGCGGGCGCTGGCGGTCGAGCCGGAGGTCCTCCTCATGGACGAGCCGGCCTCGGCCCTCGACCCGATCGCGACCGCCAAGATCGAGGAGCTGATCCACGAGTTGCGCAGCAGCTACACGATCGTCATCGTGACCCACAACATGCAGCAGGCCGCCCGCGTGTCCGACTACACCGCGTACTTCTACATGGGACGCATGGTGGAATTCGGCGCCACCGAGCAGATGTTCACCAACCCCCGGCTCCGCGAGACCGAGGACTACATCACGGGACGGTTCGGCTGATGCCGCTCCACACCGACCGGCTCTACGAGAACCAGCTGAGCCAGCTCCGCTCCACCGTGCTCGAGATGGGCGGGCTCGTCGAGGACCAGATCGCGCAGGCGATCAAGGCGCTGGTCGAGCGCGACGCGACGCTGGCGCGCGCCACCGTCGCCCGCGACCACACCGTCAACCGGCTCGACGTCGAGATCGACGAGCTGTGCATCAAGCTGCTGGCGCTCCACCAGCCGGCGGCGCGCGACCTCCGGCTGATCACGACGGCGCTCAAGATCACGGTCGACCTCGAGCGCATCGGCGACCTCGCCGAGCACATCGCCGAGCGCGCGATCGAGCTCGCCGACGAGATCCCGATGAAGCCCTACATCGACATCCCGCGCATGGCCGAGCTCACGCGCGACATGCTGCACAAGAGCCTCGACGCCTTCGTCCGCGAGGACGCCGATCTCGCGCTCTCCGTGTGCCTCGCCGACGACGGGATCGATCAGCTGCACGAGCAGCTCTTCCGCGAGCTCCTGTCCTTCATCCGCGAGAATCCGGAGACGACCAGCCGGGCGATGCGGCTGCTGTTCATCTCGAAGTACCTCGAGCGGGTCGGCGATCACTGCACGAACATCGCCGAGATGGTCATCTTCATGGTGAAGGGCCGCTCGATCCGCCACCTCGACGCGCTGCCGCGGAACCTGTAGGCGCGTCCGCGTCAGCGCCAGCGCTGCTCCGCGGCGGCGGTGCGGGCGCGCTGGTCGGCGGCGTGGAAGAAGACGCGGACGGTCGTGCCGCGCCCGAGCGTGCTCGCGATCGCGAGCGCACCACCGTGCGCCTGCATGATGTGCTTGACGATCGCCAGGCCGAGGCCCGTCCCCCCCAGCTCCCGCGAGCGCGCCTTGTCCACGCGGAAGAACCGTTCCGTCAGCCGCGGGAGGTCCTGCGTCGGGATGCCGACGCCGGTGTCCTCGATCGCGATCTCGACCATGCCCGCATGCTCCGGGTCGTGCGCAACCCCCGCCCGGATGCGGATCAGCCCGCCAGGCGGCGTGTACTTCGCGGCGTTGTCGACCAGATTGATGAGGACCTGCCGCAGCCGGTCGCCGTCGGCCGTGACGGCCGGGGTGTCGGGGCTCACCTCCGCGGTTACGTGCAGCGGCGCGATCCGCTCGGCGAGGATCTGCAGCACGTCGTCGACCGCAGCCTCGACGGCGACGGGCGCGAGCCGAAGCGGCGTCCGGCCGAGCTCCAGGTCGGAGAGCGCCAGCAGGTCGTCGATCAGGCGTCCGAGGCGCTCGGAGTGGCGATCGATGACGGTGAGGAACTTCTTCGCCGTCTCGCGATCCTCGCCGGCGGCCCCGAGCAGCGTCTCGGCATAGCCCTTGATGGCCGTGAGCGGCGTCCGCAGCTCGTGCGAGACGTTCGCCACGAAGTCGCGCCGGATCACCTCCAATCGCCGCAGCTCGGTGACGTCGTGGAGCACGAGCACGAAGCCGAACGCCTGTCCATCGGCGGCCCGCAGGCGTGCACCGCTCACCTGGAGACTCCGGCCGCCGCCGGACACGGTCACGTCGCGCGAGACGACGACCGCCCCCGCGGCGAGATCGCGCGCGATCTCCGCCAGGCTCGGGTCGCGGGCGAGCTCGATCAGCGGCCGCGCCTGCACGTCGAGATCCGGCCGCACGTCGAGCAGCTCGCGCGCGCGCACGTTGAGCAGCACGACGTGCCCGCCGAGATCCGTCACGACCACCCCCTCCGCCATGCCGCGGAGGATCGCCTCGAGCCGCTCGTGCTCGACCCGCAGCTCGGCGATCGTCCGCGCGACCGCACGCGCCATGTCGCCGAGTTGCTCCTCGAGGAGCCCGAGGTCGTCGGCGCGCTCCGCCGTCAGGTAGAGCGGCGTCTCGCCGCTCGCCAGCGCCCGGGCGAACCGCACCAGCCGCTCGATCCGTCCGAGCATGCCGCGCGACAGGACGAGGGCGGCCAGCAGGCCGAGGAGCGCGGCCATGACGATGCCGAGGAGCAGGAGCCGACGCAGGTCGGCGATGTGCTCGATGACGGTCGTGAGCGGCATCGACGCGCGCACCACACGGACGTCGCGCCCGCGCTCCTGGCGCCACGCCACGTAGAGGAGATCCGTACCGACCGTCGCGCTGTGACGGACGCTGCGGCCGGTGGCTCGCATGAGCGCTTCCTGGATCTCGGGGCGGTTCGCATGATTCTCCAGCGACTCGGACGAGCGCGTCGACTCGCCGAGCACGCGGCCGTCCGCGGCGATCACGGTCAGCCGGATCTGGAGGTCGGCGGCCAGCCGCTCACAGGCGGCGTCGAGCGCCGCTCCCTGATCCCACGGCAGCGCGTCGCCCGCGATGCGGGACTCCGCGAGCAGCCGCTCCGCGAGCGTGTCGACCTGATGCCGCTGCAGCGTGAACGCGACGTACGGGAGCGCCGTCGCCAGCACTCCCACGAGCGCCGCGAACGTCGGCAGCAGGAACTGGAGGAAGAGCCTACGGCTCCAGTGCGTCGGGATTGAACTTGTACCCGACACCGCGGACCGTGACGATGAGCTCGGGGTTGGCGTCATCCCGCTCGATGTGCTTCCGCAGGCGGCGGATGTGGACGTCGACGGTGCGCGGCTCGACGTGCGTGTCCTGCCCCCAGACGAGGTCGAGGAGCTGGAGCCGGTCGTAGACGCGATACGGATGCCGGACGAAGAACTTGAGCAGCTCGAACTCACGCAGCGAGAGGCTCGCCTTGCGGCCGTCGATGAAGACCTCGTAGGTGTCGAAGTCGAGCTTGATGCGCCCGCGCTCGAAGACCTCGTGCACCGGCGGGGCATCGTCGCCGTGGGTGCGGCGAAGGACCGCGCGGACGCGCGCCAGGAGCTCGCGCGGGCTGAACGGCTTGGTCAGGTAGTCGTCGGCGCCGAGCTCGAGACCGAGCACCCGGTCGACCTCGGCGGCCTTGGCGGTCAGCATGATGACGGGGATGGCGCGCGTGGTCTCCGCCGCCCGCAGCCGGCGACAGACCTCGAGCCCGTCGACGCCGGGGAGCATGATGTCGAGGACGACCAGCGCGGGACGATCGGACGCCGCCTGGGCCAACGCCTGCTCCCCCGAGTCGACCTCCCGGACGCCGTACCCCTCCTGCTCGAGATGGAACCGCACGAGCTCGCGGATGTCCCGCTCGTCCTCCACCACCATGATCGTCCGTTTCACGGCCATGTCGTTCACCCGGCGAGCGTACCACCCGGGGGGTGACGCTCCTGTAACCACGGCGTGACGTTTCGTCGGTAAGTAACCCGGGGGTCGTCGCCCAGCAAGGGCGGATCGCGGTGCGGGTCGGGTCGTCGCGAGGGGGCGCGTCCAACTTGACTGGCGGGGGGCCGTTGGGAAATGAGGGGCCATGCAACGCCGCGGGGAGGGGGAGTCCTCTGGCGACGGGACCTCCTGGCTGGTCCTTCGTCACACGCAGGCCGAGGGGCTCGGACTGCTCGCGAACGCGCTGCGCGAGATGGGCGTGCATCACCGCTATCTCGACCTGCCGCGCGGCGAACCGCCTCCGCGCGACCTTCGCGGCGTCGGCGGCCTGATCGTCCTCGGCGGCCCGATGGCCGCCTACGATCAGGAAAAGCACCCGTTCCTCGCCGTCGAGACGGCGCTCGTCGAGCGGATGCTCACCGCGGGACGGCCGATCCTCGGCATCTGCCTCGGCGCGCAGCTGATCGCGCAGGTGCTCGGCGCACGCGTCTATCCCGGCGAGCGTCGCGAGGTCGGCTGGAAGCCGGTCACGCTGACGGACGACGGCGTCGACGACCCGCTGCTCGTCGGCGGCGACCCGACGTTGACGGTCTTCCACCTGCACGGCGACACGTACGAGCTGCCGGCCGACGCACGCAACCTCGCGCGCTCCGACGCGTACGAGCAGCAGGCGTTCCGCTGGGGCGACCTCGTGTACGGCTTCCAGTTCCATCTCGAGTTCACGGAGACGATCGTCGGCCGCCTCGTCGCGGAACCGGAGTCGCGCGACTACATCGCGCAGGCCGGCGTCGATCCGCAGCAGCTGCTCGCCGAGACGCCCGGGCACGTCCGCAAGCTGACGGACACCGCGCTCCGCGTCTTCTCGAGCTTCTTCGGTCAGTGCGGGCTCTGAGCGGCGGGCGCGGCTAGCACCGCGGCGAGCGGCCGGCCGACCGTGCCCGGCGCCATCGGTGCGCCGTCGACGCGCTTCGGCGACGGCAGCCCGAGCAGCGCCGCGATCGTCGGCGCGACGTCGACGCTCGATGGCGGCGGCGGCGTCGACGGCGCGGCCACGATCTGCGGCGCGCCGCCGGTCACGAAGAGCGGCACCGCCGTCTCGTCCGCGCCGCCGTGGTCGCCGAGCAGCGCCGCCTCCTCCGGATCGAACGGATCGCTGAAGTGATGGCCGCGGGCCGCGACGAGCAGCAGATCGCCGGCATGCTCGTGCGCCAGGTGCCAGTCGGGATGCGTCGTCGCGAGCGGTGCGACGCCGGACAGCGGCAGCCGCGCCAGCACCTCGCCCACCCCAGGCGTCGCGCTCGCGAGCGCGGCGACGCGCGCGAGCGTCGCCGTGGCCGTCGTCGCGTCGGTCGCGGTCGCGTCGATGCCGTCGCCGTAGACGTGCTCGACCCGCCCGTCGGACACGAGGTGCACGCCGCCGATGCCCGCGCGCAGCAGGTCGCGACCGAACGTGATCAACGGATACGGCCGCTCCGCGGTGGGCGCGACGGAGGCGAAGCCGTGATCCGCCGTCACGATGACGACCGATCGTCCCCAGCGCCCGAGCCGGTGCAGGTCGTCGACGAGCCGGCCGATGGCCGCGTCCGCGGCCGCGATCGCACGCTCGTACTCCGGCGCCTCCGGACCGAAGCGATGTCCGGCCCGATCGACGCCCGCCAGGCACACCACCGCGAGATCGGGCTCCGGCCGCTCCATGGACGCGAGCGCGGCCGTCATCGTGACGTCGTCGACGTCGCCGGCCGGCATCGCGTCCGGCGTCCACACCCGGTCGGGCGCACGCGCCCTGTCGGGCACGGCCGCGAACAGCCGCGCGAGCTTCGCCTTCGCGAATGCCGCCGTCGTGGCGAGCGGCGGATCGTGCTCGGCGGCGACGGTGAAGAGCGTCTGCACGCCGATCAGTGCCGGGTCGTCGAACCGGCGGCGGGTCTCGCCCGGCGCGCGGCTCCAGAACGCATTCCCGGTGATGCCGTGCACGTCGGGGAAAACACCGGTGAGGAGCGACACGTGGTTCGGGTTCGTGAGCGCCGGCATGACGCCGCGGGAGAACGCGAATGACGAGCTCCGCTCCGGCTCGCTGGCGAGCGTCGCGAAGAGCCGCGGCATCCGCGCCGCGGTCACGAGCCGCGCGTCGAGGCCGTCGACGATGACGAGATACACGTGCGGCCGGTCCGCGGCGCGTGCGAGCCCCGCGAGGAGAAGCAGCACGACGGCGACGACGCGCCGCACGACCAGCATGCCGCGTCTGTCTAGCGGCTCCGGCCGCGTCACGCTAGAACGCGACCGTGTCGGGCGCGGCAGCCATCGACGGTGCGAGCCCGCTGGTGCTGGTCGCGCCGCACGGCGGCTGCCGCGACCCGTCGACGCGGCCGCCCGCGACGGGACGCCTGCGCGTCAACGACCTCCACACGGCGTCGCTGACCGAGGAGCTCGCGCGGCGGCTCGATGCGTCCGCGCTCGTGAACCGCGACGCCGACCGGAACGTCGTCGACCTGAACCGGATCGGGGAGGCGCACGAGCGCGCGCCGTCGTTCCTCGAGGCGCTCGCGCGCCTCGTGCGCACGACGATCGCGCGACACGGCCGCGCGACCGTGCTCGTCGTCCACGGGTGGAACGTGGTCGAGCCGGCGATCGACGTCGGGCTCGGCTGCGCGTCTGGTGCCGTCGTGCCGGCCGACGGCAGCGCGGCCGTCTCGCCGGCGTTCGCCGCCGGCGGCGTGCGCGCGCTCGTCGACGCCTGTGCCGCGCGCGGGATCGCCGCGACGCTCGGCGCGCGCTACCCGGCGCGACACCGCGAGAACCTCCTCCAGCTGTTCACGACGCGCCACCGCGACGACCCGCGGCCGCTGGTCCGCGCGCTCGCGAGCCTCGCACCGTCCGTCGACGCCGTGCAGCTGGAGCTCGGCATCCCGCTGCGCTGGCCCGGGCCGTGGCGCACGCGCCTGCTCGACGCGTGCGTCGCCGCTGCGCCGGCGCTCGCCGCCGCGCCCGTGGCCGTCGCCGCGGCGGCGCGCGGCATCGTCGACGGTTTCGGGCCGGCGGCGCCGATGCGGGTCCAGTTCACGAGCCCGACACTCTGCGGCCTCTTTCCAGCACAGTGGGATCCGAAGCTTGGAATTCACGTGACTTGAAGTCGCGGCCGCACTGACCCTATAGTGAGTCGTATTAATTTAAATCATACCAACATGGTCAAATAAAACGAAAGGCTCAGTCGAAAGACTGGGCCTTTCGTTTTAATCTGATCGGCACGTAAGAGGTTCCAACTTTCACCATA
>JADMIO010806499.1_pt1 | contig 42015 bp, 69 predicted proteins | sample 8958161 | NCBI WGS metagenome assembly JADMIO01 (sample SAMN16585339, study PRJNA669376) | soil metagenome | isolation source: Crop rotation soil | place: USA: Cullars Rotation, Alabama | collected 2011 | reverse complement strand
ATGAAAAGTTGATTCGGGTCTCCCCTTACGAATCCCCTCCTCAACCGGTTCCCGTTTCCGGTACGCCCCTAAAGGGGCGTAACCGGGAACCGGTTTCGGGGAGTGAGGGGTCCGGTTCCCGGGAACCGGTTCCGGGGTTATTTCGGGAACTTCGGGAACCGCGGGAACCGGGGCGAAAAAAAATCTCACGACTTGGGCCTCATCCCCGGGAAATAGGTCCCGGACTCGAGGTCCAGGTAGATGCGGCCGACCTCGTCCATAGAATCGACGAGCTCGAAAATGGTCTCGCGGCGCCCGCCGATCTCCGAGTAGATTTTCGACTTCGAGAGTTTCCCGGGTCGCGTCTTGACGAGTTTCTCGATGCGATCGGCGCGGGACTCGCGCTCCTTTTGAGCCTTCTTCTCGCGGGCCTCGGCGCGCGCCTTCGATTTCTCGTCGAGCTGTTCGTCCTCGAATGTCTTGAGCTCCTCCTGGTCGAGCTCGGCGAAGTTGCCGCGATCGAAGTCGTAGCGGAGTCGCGTGATCGCTTTCGCGCCTCTGTGGAGTCGGTTCTTCGCGAGGATCGCCTTGATCCCTTTCGGCTGATGTCGATCGCCGGAGAGGTCGAGGACGGCGTCCGAGTAGCGGATGATCTCGATCGCCATTGCGGCGGCGGCGAGCGGGTCGACCTGGTCCTCCTCGCGTTTCGCGGCGTACTTCTGGCGCGTGACGTGGGAGATAAAGAGGATGATCGCGTTGGTCCGTCTGACGAATTCGCGCGAGAGCTCCATAACGTAGGCGACGCGCTCGGTCTTCTCGAGGGTCGCGTCCTTCGCGGTCGAGATCGCCTGGATCGAATCGGCGTAGAGGAGCGGGATCGAACCCGGGCGCTCGAGGGCCTCCTCTTCGATCTGCTCGAGGAAGGTTTCGAAGAGGGCCTCGGGGGCGTCGGCATCGACGACGTTGACGAGCCCGCGGGAGTAGGCGAAGCGGAGCCGCTCGAGCGGGTCGCCCTGGCCGAGCTCGAGGCCGTCGCGTTCGATGCCGGCGGCCTGGCCCAGGCGAACGCACGCGGCGCGCGTCCCTTCGTCGGAGGCGAGGACGTAGACCTTTTGCCGATGCTCGCGCGCGTAGTAGCCGGCGATCTGCACGCCGAGAGAGGACTTGCCGGCGGAGGGCGCGCCCTGGATCGTGTAGACCTGTCCCGGCCACAGTCCGCCGCCGAATGCGTCGTTGAGGAACGGGAACGGGGTCGCGAACCGATCGCTAGGTAGGGGATGTCCTCCCAGGTAGTCCGCGGGGTCTTGCCATTGGATCCGCTTCCTCGGCGGAGGGTCGTGCGGCGCGGGAGTTTTCGACATGAGAGGGAGCCCCTTCCTCCTGAATGGCGAAGCGTTCGAAGCGAGTGACGTCGTGGTCGAGGACGGGATGCCTCGAGAGGATCGAGGCGGCGATGCGTTGGCGCCTGGTCAGTTCTTCGCGCGCGGTGGCGACGAGGAGGCCGGCGAGGGCGGCGTGGGCGAGGGGTTCGGTGAGAAGGTGATCGAGGGAGAATTCGGGGACGCGGGCCTGGAGCTCGGCCTCGAGGGTCGGGACGTGGGCGCGGACTTCGGCGATCGCGTCGGCGATCGGGATGCGGCCGAAGACAGTCGGCGGCTTCGGGCGCGGCTCGAGGGGCGGGATGCTGCCGCGGGGCCTCATCGGTCACGCCCGACCGGATAGACGCGGACCGGCGCGCCGTGGAGGCGGACCAGGTGCACGCCGTCACCGTCACGCATACGGGAGCCGTCGGCCTTCTGTCCGAGCTGGAGGCCCACGTCCGCGTAGCAGAACTCGCCGGCGGGCGCCTTGCAGATCGGACAGACGCCCCACCGAGCGCGCTCGTTCCAGGTCAACTCGCGCCCGTCCATGTCGAACAGGTCGAGGCTTCCTTCGAGGATCTCTTTCATAGGATTTCGTCCAGGACGAGGACCTTCCGGCCGACCATCGGCGGAAGGTGGCATTCGGTCATGCATCGGCATTCCGACCAGGTCTCGCCGTTGTCGAGGCTGTGGAATCGCAGAGCGGGTCGGAGTGTCATTCGGATCGCGAGGACCAGGAGCTCCTCGAGGTTGTCCTGGCTGATTCGGTAAGTCAGGTCTGCGCGCTCGCGGCGACCGCCGCCTAAGACGGTGTCGACGATGATTCGCTCGAACGGTAGGATCATCATCGCGTGACCTCCTGGGGGACGAGCTCCTGGCGCGCGTACTCGAGGAGCGCGATCGCGTCGGCCTCGTTGTCGTCGAGTTTGCTCGGGGCGACGTACTGCTCGAAGGCGCCGACGAGCGAGTCCCGGAATTGCGGGCTCGGGAAGAATCGCCTGCCGACGGCCGCGACCATGTCCGGCTTTTTCGCGTTGCCCTTCCCTGTCGTCCATTTCTTGAGCGTCTGGATATGGACAGCGCGCCGCGCGATGCGGCGTCGGTCGACGGCTTGCCAGAGCCGGGTCACGAACCCGTAGAGGACCGCCGCGGCCTCCTTCGAGCGAACCGCGGCGGGGTCCTCGTAGACGACCAGGTCGGGCTCGGGGTTGAGCATGTCGACGAGCCAGGCGTCGAACTTCTGGAAGAGGAGGCCTCGCAGCTCGCCGTCGAGGATCTTGAAATTTCGGACGCCGGAATGGCGCGCGTGTCCCGTCCAGACGGCCCAACCTGTTTTCGTCGCCAGGTCGAGGGCGAGGATGCGGCCCTGGCCGGTGTAGAGCTCGGGGGAATGCGGGCTCATGCCTCGGCCTCGTCTCCCTTCTTCGACGCCTTCCGGATCGCGCGACCGACCGGGGACTCGTCGATCTCCTTCTGGCCGTCGGCGTGGACGCGCGTGAAGTAGTCCTCGATCGCGAGCGCGGCGGCCTGGACGACGGCCTTCTCGCCGGGGAGTTTCTCGGTGACGCGGGTCGAGTGCGAGTCGGAGGTCGTCTCGTCGCTCTCGAGCTCGGCGTGGACGACGGTGAGCGAGACGCCGCCGTCCTTGTGGGGGTTGACGTTGAGGGTGAGGGACCGTTTCATCGGGAGTCTCCTTTCGGGTTGCGATGCGTTGAGGCATTCGGGCAGGTTGCGAAATGGGACAGGTAGAGCGGGAATCCGACCGCTCGAGCGCGGACTAGGTCGTGGCCGGCGATCGTGGTCGCGTGGAGGACGAGGCCGCCGCTGACCTCAATGTTTCCGATGTCGCTCGGCTCGGCGTCGACGGGCATCCTCCGGCCGGCCGCCGTGACGGTCCAGAGGATCGGCGCGCCGCACGATTTGCAGGGTGAGGTCTCGGGCCTCATGCCGCGCCTCTGCGCGCGAGCTCGAGCGCCCAACGGGCGACGGCCTGGCGCGCGAGCCCGAGGGCCTGGTCGACCGTCACGACTCGAGCTCCGAGCGCGCGTCGTCGCGCGCCGCGTTGAGCTCGGCCATGCGTCCAGGATCTCCGCCGCGGTCGGGATGCTCGGCCGAGGCGCGCTCGCGGTAACGCTTCTCGACGTCGGTCAGGAGCGGCTTCGTCTCCGAGCCGTAGCCGAAGACCATGCGCCAGGGGCGGACGGGCGGCGCGAGCGCGCGGAACCCCTTGAGGGCGGCCGCGACCATTTCCCCGGTCCCCCATCGCTCGATTCCGCGGAGGGCCTCGATCGTCTTCGCGATGCTCCAGAGGTTGTCCGCGACGCGGTCCCACCGATCGCACGCGAAGGCGAGGCGGCCGCCGCGGAAGCGGAAGTAGACGGCGACGCCGGGATCTCCGCCGTCCGGCTTGGCGCCGGCGTACATGAGGCCGTCGAGGCGGAGCCGAATGTTCGAGGAGATCACGACGTCACGGGCGCCCAGGCGAACGAGCTCGTCGATCACGGCGTCGCGCGCGCGGCCGATCGGGATCTCGTCGCGGGACGTGTAGTTGTAGGAGCCGCCCTCGCTCGGATGCGAGCGGCGGACGTGGAACCGCGCGCGTTCGCGCACGCCGGCGCGCGTGCGGCCCTGCGGCCATTGGAGCGGGTAGGCCTGGGCCTGGTCGTCGCTCATACGTAGCTGACCCGCGCTTTCTTGCACTTCGGGCAGTTCTCGAGGCTATGGATGCCGGCGGCGAGGTCCTCCTTCGCCGCGCCGGCGACCTTGCCGCCCTTGCAGAGGAGCCGGCATTCGGGGGAACGGTGCTGGAGGAGCTTCCCCTTCTGGCCGGGTCCTGGCGCCTTCCTGAGTCCCTTGTGGCCGCATTCGGGACAGGTCCGGCCGGTAGCCTCGGCGGAGGCCTGGGCGGCGACGGCCCCGGGCGAGCTCGGCCGATTGAAGGCGATGGTCTGCTCGGGAGTCTTGTTGACCGTGACGTAAACGGTAGGCGCCGGCGGCTTGACCGCCGGCGCCTTGTGGGAGGAATCGCCCTCGAGCTCCTCGAGGACGGTGATCGCGTGCCGATACTTCGCGGCCTGGGCGTCGAGGGCGGAGGCCTTCTCGGCCAGGCGCGCGACGATCGTCTCGAGGTCCGATCTCATGCCTTCGTGCCCTCCTTCGTTGCAGACGTCTGCGCGAGGATCTTTTTCACGTCGACGCCGAACGCCCGGGCCTTCTTCGGGAACTCCTCCGGGGCGCGCCAGCCGGTGAGCTCGGCCTCGAGGATGCCGATCGCGAGCCGCTTGAGGATCGCCTCGGCCGAGTTGCCGCGGAGGACGCCCTGGGCGGACACGGGGCGCGTGCGGGTCGCCTGGCGGATGAGGATCTCGACCTGGCCGAGGCCCTTCGCCGAGGCGACCTTCTCGATCAGGGCCTCGAGGATCGCCGGCGCGGCCTTCTTCCAGGCGCGCTCGCGCTCCTGGCGCCGGTTCTGCTCGGCCTGGTAGCGGGCCTCCTGCGCGGCCGCCCGCTTCGCCTCCGAGCTCGCCTGATACGAGTCGCGCTCCTTCTCGCGGCGCTTCTTCGCGCGGAGCTCGGCGGACCAATGAGTCGGACAGGCCTTGTCGGTGCAGACCCGGAAGGCCTCGCCGCGGCCCTGGCCGACGACGACGACGCCCAGGACCGAGCGATCGCACGTCTTCGACTTGGGCCGCTTCCCGGTGAACGGGTCCAGGTCCTCGAGCTCGCCGTCCGCACGCTTCCAGGAGCGGCAGGAGAGAACCTTCTCGGCGTTGCGGGTCTCGGGGAGGAGCTGGAATTCGCGCGTGATCGAAACGACCTGGTCGGCGGTCTCCGCGGCGCGCTCGAGGTTCGCCGCGGCTGTGGGATAGACCATCGGATCCGCGTCCTTCTTCGGGTTGAACCGGACGTGCCGATCGATCCAGGCGTCGAGCTCGCGGACGCTGACCGCCTTGAGGTCGCGACCGCGGCCGTGGGTCTGCTCGACGGTGAAGAGGGCGCCGAAGGCCGGCTCGCCCTTCTGGAGGCCCAGGGTCCGCGCCTGGTCCTTCGGCGAGAGCCTCGAGATCAGGATCGCGTGGCCCGCCGTGATCTTCCCCTGGAAAAACAGCTCGCGGCCCTCCTCGCAGAGCGCGAGGAGTTTGATCCGGTCATAGACGTACTTCGTCGAGCGGTTGACGCGCGAGGCGATCTTCTCGACGTCGTAACCGGCCTTGATGAGGGCCTGGTAGCCGCTCGCCTCCTCGAGCGGATGGACGTCCTCGCGCTGGAGGTTCTCGATCGTGAGGACCTCGAGGAGCTCGTCGTCGCTCATCTTGCGGACGACCGCGGGGATCTTCTCGACGCCGGCGATCTTCGCGGCGCGGAAGCGACGGTGTCCCGCGGCGATCTCGAAATGGCCGTTGCTCGGCCGCACGAGGATCGGCGTGAGGACGCCGTGGGTCTTGACGCTCGAGGCGAGCTCCTCGAGGGCGCCGGCGTCGAAATGCCGGCGCGGGTTGTGCTTCGATTCTCGAAGGTCGGAGACGTTGAGGGTCTGAAACTCGGACATGGGAGTCGCTCCTTCTGCGGCTGGACCTACGGCCCGAACTTGGGCGTAGGGGTCCGCGTCTTAGCCGGTTGGAACTGAGGCGTCGGGGTCGCCGTGCACGAGAGGCAGGGCGTCCGAGTCGGTGAAGCGGTCCGCGTCGCGGTCGTCGGGGGACAGGTCGCCGCACACGTCGGACAGAGGGGCGGGACGGCTGTGACGGGCGCGGGCGACGGAGAGGGCGCGCCGGCCGTGGGCGTGGCCGCGGGGCCGCCGTGGCGCGTCCAGGTGAACCGGGCCGGCCCCTCGGGCGCCGGCGGCGTGCGGAAGTCGGGCGCGATTGTGTAGGTGTAACCCTGGATGCTGTCCTGGGGCGCCGGCGGATTCGTAGGCGCCGGGAGGTCCCTCGAGACGACCGCGAGCGCGTTGAGATCGAATTTCGTCCAGAGCTGCGGGATCGCCGCGCCGTTCTGAACCGCGTAGGCGACGTCGCCGTCGAGGATCGGGCGCGGCCCCGTGCGATCGGTTTGGTTTGGGATGAATCCGAACCATTCGAAGGTCGAGGTCGCATCCTTCCATTTCCAGACGGCGAGCCCGTCCGCGGGGAGACCGGCGAAGACGGGCGGCGAGGTCAGGTCGCAGAGGTTCGGGGCGCCCTTCGCGACGATCCATTTCGGCGTGTTCGGGGTCGCGGCCAGGCTTGAGACCGACTGCCAACAGTCGCCGACGAAGAGAACCGGCGAGGAGCAAACCTTCGGGCTGTTCTTCCCGAGCCCGTTGCGATGATGCTCGCGGCCCGCGACGACGTCGACGGCCTCGAACCCGTACTGGAAAACCGTGGCCGCGACGTTGCCGGTGTAGACGACAAGTTGCGGCTGCTGACTCATCGTCTGAATACAGTTCGTGTTGACGTCGATCCGCTCGAGCGGGCCGCTCGAGGAGCTCGAGGAATGCGAGACGACGAGCGCGGCGGCGGCGAACGCCGCGGCGATTCCGGTGACGACGGCGGCTTTCTTCGCGGTTTCCACGGGGATCTCCTTCCGGGAGTCGTTAGCGGTTAGTTCTGAGAATCAGGATCGCGGCGATCGCCAGGAGCGCCGCCAGGAGAGCGAGGACCTTCGGCTCGAGAGTCGGAACGCTCGAGGAAGGAGGCGCGGACGGCGTTCCGGAGGGTGACGTACTGACTGCCGAGGTCGGCGTTCGGGTGATTGTGGCGGACGGTGACGGTGAAACGGTGCTCGACGGCGTCCCGGCCGGCGTAGGAGTGAGCGTCGATGTAGGCGAGGCAGTTGTCGTTGCAGACGGGGAAGGCTGCGGAGAACTGGTCGAGGTCGGCGATGGCGGGGCCTCCGTTTCGGTCGGCGTGGGCGTGTCCGGCGTGGGCGACTTCGTGACGACGGGCGTCGGCGAAGGCGGCGTCGGTGTCTTCGTGGGCGGCGTGATCGTCTGACGGGGCGTCGGGGACTTCGTGATCGTCGGAGAGAGCTCCTGTCCCTGGGAGAGCGATGCGATCGCGATCATCGCGAGCGCCATGATCGCGACCCAGGCGGCGGTCCTCCAACGATTCGCGCGGATACGCTCGCGGAGGAGTTTCCCCTCGAGCGTCGAGATCGACCCGAAGAATCCGGACGGCTTGGTATGCGCTCCCACCGTTGACCTCCTAGCGGCGCGCGGCGCGCGCGAGCGTCTGAACCTGGAAGACCTCGATCCCGCCGACGGCGCCGACGGCCTTCTGGCCGAGGGCCTGGACGACCTTCCGGATCGCGACCTCGTTGGGGACCTTGTATTCGTCCTTGACGTCGGAGAGCCGGACGATGCGGAAGTCCCAGGAGGTCCGCATCGTGAGCCCGGGCGCCGGCTTCGCCTTCGGCAGCTCGACGACGGGCGGCGGAGCCGAGACGGCTTCCTCGAGGACGCGCTCGGCGGCCTCGTGGTCGCCGCCGGCCTCGTGCTCCTCGGCCTCCGCCAGGGCGGCGGCGTCCTGGCGCGCCTTCGCCTCCGCCTCGAGGCGTGCTTGCTCGGCCTGGAGGCGGCGGTTCTCCGCGACGATCCAGCCGGTCACGGCCGGCGCCAGGAGGAGCTCGGCCTGGTCGAAGACGGCGACCAGGGATCCGCGGAGCCTCGTGACTTCCTTGTGGGCGCGATGCGTCGCCTCGGCGGCCGGCGCGAAGGCGTCGATTACCGACTGGCGGCCGTCCTTGATGCGCTGGAGCTCCGCCTGGGCGCGATCGCACGAGGCCTGGTCGGTGATCTTGACGAGCTCGCGGGCGCGCTCGATCGTGGCCTGGCCGAGTGCCTCCATCGGCGCGGCGTCGGGAATCTCAACTGGGGCGAGTGTCGGAGACATGGGAGTCCTCCTCTGCGACCCGCGGCTCGGGGGCCGGGGGCCGGTAGACGAACGTTCGATAGAGATCGACGGCGGCGAGGAATCGCCGCTCGTCGCGGTGCGACGTGTAGAACTCCGGCCGCGCGATCGTGCCGTCGCCGTGGAGGCTGGCGCCGATGCGCGCGAACTGAGTCGTTGAAGGGTAGAGACCGGCGCGCGCCAGGACGCCATAGCCGGCGGTCTGGAGAGCCTTCGTCTTCGCGAGGCCGCCGGACTGCCAGTCGACGATCGCGGGCTCGCCCTGGTAGCGGGCGAACAGGTCGACCTTGCCGGCGACGCCCAGGGTCTCGTCGACGACGATCGTTTCGGCGGAGACCATTTCGAGTTTGAGGGTTTCGACGAGGAGGATCGCCGCGCGCACGTAGCCGACGTGTTCCGGCTTGACGCTCGGCCAATGCAAATCGTCTTCGAGCCAGTAATGGATCGCGGCGTGGACGGCGCGGCCGCGGCGGCGCGCCTCGGGCGTGTAGAACCCGACGTTCGGATCGAGGCCGAGGCCCTTGATCGTCTCGGTTACGCCGATGATCGGGCGGCCGTCGAGGCGGTAAGTGTGGGTCGCCTCGTCCAGGGTGACGTTCACGAACGGGACTCCTCGATCTCACGCGCGGCGGTCGCGGCCTCGTTGAGGATTTCGATCGCCTGTCGGCGGCAGACGCCGCCGAGGATCTCGAGGGCGAGGTAGCTGTCGGCGGCGTCGGCCTTCTCGATTGTCGGCAGGATGCCGGCGTCCTTCGCGAAGGCGAGGCCGAGATAGAAACTTCCGGGTCTCCCCGCGCGGAGCTCGTCGATCGCGTCCGCCAGGACCTTCCAGACCGTCACGACCGGGACTCCCGCTTCGCCTTCTCGGCGACCATCGCCTCGGCGTAGCGGTAGGCGTATGCGGCGGCCTGGGACGTAACGTCGGCGTCGTCTTCCCCGTGACGCTCCGCCTCGAGAATCGTGATGATCTGCGGGAGAGCGGCCCGCGCGAAGTAGTCGAGGACTGTGACCCCCTCCTCGACCGTGACGCGCTCGCGGGTCACGAGCTCGGCGCCGTGGAGCCCGTCCTCCTTCGCCTGGCGCGCCTCGCGAGAGACTGGGAACGGGAACGCCGGCGCGAATTCGATGCGGCCGACCTGGAGGCCGGCCTTCTCCGTCTCGATCTGATTGATCCGGCCCTCGTCCCTCACGACGCGGCCTCCTTCGGGTCCTCCGCCGGCGCGCCCTGGGCGGCCGCCTCGCTCGCGCGCTGCGGCATGTCGGCGTCGTCCTCCTGCTCGGGTAGGACCTCGAGGTCGATCTCGTCGCGCTCCGCGCGGTTGGAAATCTCGATCGCCTGGGCGAGCTTCTCGAACTTCTCAGAAGAGAGCGGCAGGTACTTGATCCCGCGTTTCACGACGGTTTTCCGCGCCATTTCGACGAAGTCCGTAACCCAGGGGCCGGCGTTCGCGGCCTTCGATCGCGCCCTCACGGCCTCGACCTCGGCGCGCGACATAACCTCGATCTGCGGGAGGTCCTCGCCCTTGAGGCGGGCGATCATGTAGACGTGGGTCAGATTCTCGGCGGAACGCGAGGATTCGAAGTTGGGGACGTGGGTGAGTTTCTGGCCTTCGTCGGTGTTCGTGTATTCGAACGCTTCGCCTTTGAAGACCGGCCAGGCGCCGATCTGCGCGATCTCCCCGGAGCGGCGCGCGAGCTCGATGAGCCCGCGGTATCCGGGGATGAACTGGACCTGGTTTTTGAAGGGGACGAGGTAGGCGTGGCCGAGGGCGCCGCCGGGCTCGAGGCCGAGCTCGGCGGCTTGCATCATGGCCGCGGCCATGCTCTGAGACGTGCAGTCGAGGAGTTTCGGAGTCTTCGCGCACGAGACCAGGGCGACCTTGATCATCCGCTCGGCGGTCAGGTGCCGCGGGAGGACCGCGGTGAGGTTGCCCTGCATCTTCTCGAGGAAGTTGCGGACGCCCTCGAGTTTCGTCTTCGGCTGAGTCGCGACGCCCTGGCCGCCGGTCGTCGCGACGGCGGTCGCCGGCGCGTTACCGTTCGCCTTCGGCGGCTCCTGGGCGGGCGCCGGCTGTCCGAGGGGGAGCTGCTCGCTCTTGACCTTGCAATCCTTCTGATGCCGGCCCTCGGCACAATCGAGACACTCGCCGGACTTCGTGAGCTCGCTCGCGTCGGCGGCCTGGAAGCCGCAGCACGCGCAACGAGGAGGAGTCGGTTTCTGTTTGAGAGTGGGAGTCATGGGACGTTGACCTCCTGATCGCATCCGTTCGGATGCTCGTTGACGGTTCGGACGCATGAGGGACAGAGGGGAGCGGAGAGGTCTTCGGGAGACGGGGTCCCGAGGAGCTCGTAGACCTGGCCGCATTTCGAACAGGTGAAGGCGTAGAAAATCAGGCTCATCGCGAGGCCTCGTTCCAGGGGACGACGTCGTCGGGACTGAGGTTGTTCTCGAGACGCTTCGCGTCGAGCATGAACACGTCGAGGCGGGCGCGACCGACGCGCGCGACGATGCCCTCGCGCCAACGGTCGGAGACGAGATCGCCGCCGAGCGCGCCGTCGGTCGACCGAACGGCGACGCGCATCCCGTCGCAGAAGCGGGTCGCCAACTTGCGGCGGCTCATCGCTTCTTCTCCGGCTTCGCCAGGAGCGCGAGGATGAGACACAGGACGATGAATCCGAGGAGGAGTCGGACGGTGATCGGGTCGAGGTAGATCATCGGCTCCCCCGCTTGATCGGCCGAAAAATCGGAGGCGCGCCCTGCGCGCGCCGGAGGATCCTCGGATTACAGTTGCCGCAGAAGCGGGACCCGAGGACGGCCTCCTCCTCGGTGAGGACCTCGCCGCATCCCAGGGCGAGGCAACGGGGCCGTCGACTGATCTCGAGATAGCGCGGCCCCCGACGACGGTCGAGGGCCGCTTTGATCGACGACGCGAGGCGGGTTAGGATCTTCATCTTACGGATTCCTTTCTCTCGGGGCCGCTCGCTGACACGGGCGGCCTTTCTTTTTCCCGGTACTCGCGGAGGCGGTCGGCCATGCGCTCCGCGGCGCGCGCTGTCACGGACGAGTAGAGACCGATGCGAATCCGAATCGCGACGGTCTTGAGAATCCCCTCCGAGAGGTCCAGGAGCTCGCGCTGCTCGGCAATCTTCGTCGCGACGCGCGAGCTGTGGACGATGCCGACGGGGACGATGCCGATCGTCGACGCACATTTCGGACAGGCGCCCTCGACCAGGTTGAAGACGACGTCGCAGTCGAGGCAGACGCCCGACGATTGGCGCGGGAAGGACGGCCCGGGGAGCCGGGTCACTGGAAGAGTCCCCGGATGATCGACAGGACCTCGTCTCCGCCCAGGAGCTCGAGGAGCGCCCATCCAAACATCGCCGAGAACATGAGGCCGACGATCACGGCGCCGCGCGACGAGACGGAGTTATCAGAGTGCATCGGCGACCTCCTCCTCGCGCTCCTCGACGTAGTCGCGGCCGTGGCGGGCGATCGCGGCCTGGCGCCGGCGGTCGGCGCGTTGCGCGTCCTCGAGCTCGATGCGAAGGATCTCCTCCCGCCGCCGGAGCTCCTCGGCGTCGGGCGTGTAGGAAACGGGATCGAGACACATAGGGGACCTCCCTTTCGCTTCGATCAACGGTCGGAATCGCCGTTGACGATCAGCCGGTATCGGGCGCGCCTGGCGGAGCCCGCGGGGATCCGCCGACGCTTCGAGGCGGGGACGTGCCGGAGGCCCTCGAGGTAGGCCTCGAAATCCTCCTGGCGGAAGAGGAACGCGCGGCCCTTCGGCCGCCGGAGAGCCTTGAGAAGGCCGGCCGCGACGTCGCGGAGGACCGTGTCCTCGCTCTCGCCCATGAGGCGCGCGACGTCGGCGGTCCGGAGGAGCGGGCGGAGCTCGATCATTTTGAGGGCGCCTCGAGGTCGAGGAACATCTGACCGTCGGCGAGCCGGATCACGACCGCGCCGGCCGTCTTCAACTTCACGGGCTGGCCCGCGTTGAGGGAGGCGAGGAGACGATCGGCGACCTCTCCCCTCCCCTGCTCGCGATGGATCTCGACGGCCGCCAGGAAGAGGGCGACCGAGAGCTTCTCGACGTCTGCGAGCTCGCGCGAGATCCGCTCGCGCCGCCAATTCATCCGACTCGCAACTTCGGAGTTGAATCCGGGCGCGGCCTCCGCGTGCATGAGGGCGCGGATCTCGTCGACCTTCCCCGCGACGACGGTCGCGAGCGTTGCGCGTGGATCCTTGCGAGTCGCAACTGCGAATTGCGGGGCGGTCGGGACGTCGGGGCGCGATGCTCTGTCCATGTCACGCCGCCTTCCTGGTCCGCCTCTTCTGGCGCGCGATCCATTCGCGAACCGCGAGGCTTACGTAGTGCGAGCGCGTGGTCGGGATCCCCTTCCGGTTGTCGCGTTTGACGCGGCGGAGGATGAACTCGAGCTCCGCGCGCTCGACGGACGCGCTAACGATCGGCTTCCGGCGTTGCATTGTGGGAGTAATGCTAGCTCAAAACGCACGGAGCTGGTAAACAGTTTTTAACTCTTTGCGAAATAAGGGGTTTACGGGAGGGCGGAGACGTGCTACTTAGGGGGCGAGCTCATGGCGAGACCGAGCCTCGGCGAGGGGAAACTGGTCGCGGCCCAGGTGACGATCAACCGGGAGATTTACGACGCGATCCGGCGCGAGCATCATTTCCGCGGAGGCAAGGGCGAGGGCGCGTCGTTCCGGCGCGTGCTGCTCGAGGAAGGTTGGGCGCTCTACTGTCGGCTCGGGAATCAACGGTTTTACGAACAACGGCTCGAGCGACTAGACAAGGACGATCGACTACGGACTGGGGCTCCTCATGGAAGGAAGTCGAAAACTCCCGCCTCTTGACGTTCGCGAGGAGTTGGCGATCGCGATCGAGCGGATCGCCCGAGCGGAAGGGCGGACGGTCCCGGAGATCCGGAGACTCATGCTCTCGCGCGGCGTGCGTCGCTGGCGATTCGAGCGGTCTCTTACGTGCGGCTTCTCGCCGTGCACGCGCCGGACCTGTTGCGGCGGCGCCCTCACGCCCGCGGCGCGGAGCGATCCGGAGGTCGGCTGTAAGATCATCCGGTTCGATCGGAGGAGCGATGAGATACGCCCCGATGTTGATGCTCCTGGTCGCCGTGGCGTGCGCGAGCCCGCCGAGCCGTAACTTCGAGGATGCCGAGGCGATCCAGCGGTCACAGGCCGAGGCCCTCCAGAAAGTCCGCGTGACGATGGACGCCGGCGGCGCGGCGGGATGCCGCGACCTGGGGATCGTCGAGGGTCAGAGCCGCATGGTCCAGGTCCAGGAGGGCGGGATCTCGGCCTATTCGAAACCGTTCTTCTTCGACGCGAAGGGCGAGCTCGCCTCGAGGGCGCTCGCCCTGGGCGGGAACGTCGTCCTCGTGGGCGCCGGCAGCACGCCGAACCGGATGATCGGCGAGGCCTACTCCTGCCCCTGATGCCCTGGAAGTTTCGCCGCCCCGACTCCCCCTATTGGCAAATCGGTTACGTCGTCGACGGCCAGGAGGTCCGGGAGTCGACCCGAACGACGTCGGCGAAGACGGCCGATCGGATCCTCGCGAAGTTGGGGACGGCGATCGCCGAGGATCGCTTCCTGGACCGCCGGGAGTTCTCGAGCTGGACCTGGGCGGAGCTCGGGAAGGTCTACCTCGAGCGGATGCGGGTCTCGAGGCCGCGCTCGGACCGCTGGCGCCGGGAGCGGTGGGCGGTCGTCGAGAAGGCCCTGGGCGGCGAGACGCCGATCGAGGACGTCGACCAGGAGCGGATCGACCGCTTCGCCGAGGGCCGCCTCAAGGCCGGCCTCTCGGTCTCGACGGTGAAGGGCGAGGTCTTCCTGGCCCAACACGCCCTCCGGCTCGCCTGGGAGCGTTGGCGGGCCGAGACGGGCCTCTCGGCGCTCCGCGTGTCCCGCTGGACGCCGCCCAGGAGCGGGCCGGCCGATGAGCCCGAGCCGTTCTCCCCGTCCGAAACTGCCAGAATCGGCCGCGCTGCGCGCGCCCTGGCCCGTAGCCGCCTCCGGGAGGTCCGGGAGGGATCGCTCCTCGCCCTGGTCTTCCTGGCCTCTGGCGCCCGCCCAGGCGAAATCTACGCCGCCAGGACCCGAGACCTCGGCGCCGGCGAGATCCGGCTCCCAGGGTTCAAGCGTGGCCGCTGGCGGACCGTGCCGATCGGCGAGGACCTGGCGGCCGAGCTCGCCCGCTTCGCGCGCGGCCGCGAGCTGATCTTCCCGCCGTCGCCGGCGCGGCCACAGGAACGCTACAAGGAGGCCTGGCGGCGGATCCAGGCGGAGGCGAAGGTCCGCGGCGCCTTCTATCGGCTCCGGCATACGTTCGCCGCGCGCTTCCTCGAGGGCGGCGGAGACATGCGCGATCTCCAATACCTCCTCGGGCATCGCTCGATCACGACGACCGAGAAATACGCCCGCTTCGCCCAGGACTACGAGCTCCGGGGCGCGCGGTCCCGCGTACCGTCCAGTGTGCGGTCGCGTGCGGTCAGGCGCGGCCGCGCGCGGAAGGCGAACAGGCGAATTGCCTAGAAAACGCGAGGATCCGGATGCTCGGTCCTGAATGGGGTTCAGGGGGTCCCGGGTTCGAATCCCGGCGTCCCGACCAATTCCCACCGATGTTTTCCCACGATCCGCTCGAGGGCCTCCTGGGCGCCGTGCGGTTAGGCGTGCGGTGAGGCTGCCCTGATCCGGCTGCGATTCCTCGGCGCGAGCGTCGAGCTGTACGATGACGGCGTGGACTCCGTCTCCGTTGTCGTCCGTTACGACGAGCTCGGCGATCGCGAGCTCGCCCGCGCGATCTGCGAACAGGTCCGCGAGGGAGTCTCGGAGGCCTTTCGGGCGAACCCTGGGAGCGCGCCGCCCTTCCCGGTCCTGATCGAGGTCTCGATCCTCCGGGAGACGCCCCAGGCCTAGACCGTCGCCGGCTGGTAGCCGTTCCCGTCGGCGAGGATCCGGAGGACCTGGCGGCGAAGCCGGTCGTCGGCCGAGACGTGGATCCAGGCCGGCTCCGTCGGCGATCCGTATTCGAGGATTACCTGATCGAAGGGGACCAAGCTCCGGACCCATCGCGCGAGCTCGAGTTTCGAGACCTGGAGCGGGATGATGTCGGCGGCGTTCCCGTACAGATGCGCCGAGTTGCGCGCGCCGCCGATCGCCTGGTTCAGTTCCGAACAGCGGTAGCCGGAGGAGATCAGGAGCGGCCCGAGGTCCGCGCGCGCCGGCTCGAGGACGCTCGTGCACAAATGCTCGAGCCGCTCGAGCTCGTCCGGCCCCGGCGTGTTGTCGATCCCCAGGCGTGCAGACGTCTGCGATTGCGTGAGCTCCTCGAGCGTGAAATGCGGCGTGAGCCTCACGACCGGCGCCCCCGCTTCCGGTCCCATTCTCGGAGGACGTGCCGCTCCTTGTGGGTCAGGGTCCAGAGGCCGACGGCCTGGAGGAGCATCCCGAACGCGAGCGCGAAGGCGCGCCAGGTCACGGGCTGATGCTCGAGGAGCGTGACGATCGAACCGGCCGCGACGCTCAAGTAGACGACGATCCCGCCGGCGAGCTCGAGGATCTTCGAGCGCCGCAACGGGTCGTGAACTTCTCGGTAGTCCGCCCAGTAGTAGGTCACTTGCCAGGCCTTCACGGCGATCAGGACTAACGCGAGCGCGGCGACGAGCATTCGGACGTATTCGAGCGGCTCGATGATCAGCGGCATCGCGCTAGGGGACGTTCTTCCGCGCGGTGAGACGCCGCTCGAGGAGTTGCCGGACCATCGTGTTTGTGTCGTTCGAGCTCTGGACGAGGAGCTGGCGATCGCGCTCGGCGTTCGCCATGCGCTCGTCGATCCCCCGGAATCGCGAGTCCATCCCCGCGAGCCGCTCGTCGATGCTGTCGATCCGATCCCACATTCGGATATGGCCGTTTTGGAGCTCCTGGGGTTTGAGGCCGCCATTCGTGCCGAGGCCCGCCGGCGGGATGATCTCGCGAGCGATCATCGTCGCCGTAAGGTCCTGCTTCGCGTGCCGCCGGTAGCCGAGGATCGTCGCGATCACGGCGCCGAGGACGATCGCGCTCTGGATGGTCTCGACGAGATGCATCGCTAGCGTCCCACCGTCGACGCCGGCGCGACGCGCCGCTCGAGCTCGCGCTGGACGGCCGGGTCGCTCGCGGAGACCGGAAGATCGGGGCCTGGGAGCTGAGACGCGATCACGGCGCGCCCGATCGCGGCATCGGCGCCGTTGTTCGCGGTCATGGTCTTGATGCGTTTCGCGTCGGCGACCAGGCCGACCGCGATGAGTTGCCAGCCGAGCGAGCCGAGCGCGTCGGCGGCCGAGTCGATCGACGGATGCGCCGCGAACTTGAGGACGCTCTGGACCGTGAAGGCCGAGAGGCCCGCGGCGCCCCATTTCCCGGCGTGCTGCGCGATGCCCATGAGGCGATCGCTGAAATCGCGTTTCCCCTCGCCGTTCTGTCCGTTTGGCATCTGCGCCCCACCTTTGAAAAGATGCCCTCGCCGGCCGGAGGTAGCCAACCGGCGAGGGCGTATTGACCGAACGGGACTCCCACCGCCGGCCAAATTCGATTTAGCTGTTCGCGACCGTGTTGACCGTGACCGGCCCGGGCGCGCTCGAGTCCGGGGACCGGAACGAGAGGAGACCCGGATCCGTGATCTCGACGTCGCCCTCTCCGGGGCGCCCGTCGTAACGCGCGACCATCGGGACCGCGACGACGCCGGCCGAGACGTCGAGATCCGCGGCGGGGTCGACGCGGACCTTGAAGGGGTCCGAGGGATCCGCGGCGATCACGACCTTCGAGGCGTCGGCGGAGTCCTGGGTCTCGAGGCGCGGGTTCTCGAGGTTGCCGGTGTGGCCGTGGGCCGACGTGCCGGTCCTCGCGAGCTCGATCTCGAAATGCTCCTCGCCGACCTGTGCTTCCCCAGTGAACATTGATGCTTCTCCTTCTGCCCTAAGAGGGCGTGTTTTTCGTGACGGTCACGCGAACCGCGCCGGGGTTGACGAGGTCCTCGACGCCGCCGCTTCTCTTTCCGACCAGGATGCCGAGCCTCCCGACCGCGAGGTAGTAACGCTCCCGCTGATCCTTGTTCGCCAGGATCTCGTCCGCCGTCTTACCGGTCGGGTCGAGCTCGCCGATCAGGAACATCGCCCAGGGGAGATTCGCGTCGACGTTCTTCGCGTCGACCTCGAGACGTTGCTCGAAGTCTTCGATCTGCTGATCCAGGTTCACGGGAGGACCTGGACCGTCTTCCCGTCGGCGGTCGTGCTGCCGCTCGACTTCGTCGTCAACGGCTGATCGGCCGTCCAGCGGAAGACCCCGGCGAGGACCGCGAGGATCATGCCGGCGATCACGGTCCCGTCCAGCGTGACCGGGAGGACCTTGAGGGCGACCAGGATGTAGAACACGAGCCCGACGAGAGCGGTCCAGAACGCTTTCGACGTGTAGAACGGTTGAGGCGGAGGGGTTTCGTCGGCCATATGTTGCTCTCCTTTTCTATGGAACGAGAATCGGCGCCGTGATCAGTCCGAGCAACTTGAGGAGGAAGACGATGAGGATCACGGACACCAGGACGTAGATGATCAGCGGCCCGGGCGCCGGGAGTTTCGGCGCGACCCACAGAATCAACGCGAGGACCGCGGCGAGGACGAGAATCCAGATCAGAGACATCGCCTTAGCTCCCCGACCCCGTCGGCATGTTGAGCGGCTGATTCGTGCCGGCGATGTAAGCGTCGTAGCTGTTCTTGAGGCCCTCGTTGAAGACGGCCTCGAGGTCGGCGATCGTGTAGTCGCTCTTTTTGAAGAGGGCGATGATGTCGCGGACGTAGCCGGGGCCGTAGATCACGGCCGACTGAATCAGATACGGGAGGAGCTGCTTGAGAAGGTTGCTGTCGGCGCTGCTTCCGTTAGCCAATGGAAACCTCCTTTCCCTCGAGGAGCCGGAGATCCCCGAGCGGTTTTCCGGTGAGCGTCTGGATCAACAGGACCAGGTCGGCGGCGGCCTTCTGGAGCTCCGCCGGCGTCTCGGTGCTCTGCGTGACGTGGAGGACCGTGATCGCGTTCGCGAGGGCCTTCTGATAAGCCTCATAGCCTCCGCGGACCTTCGCCTCCTGGTCCGCGGTCGCCTTCCCGTCGCGCACGAATGCGCCCCAGGTCGACATCGCGACGTCGACCGTCTTCTCGGTCGTGCCGACCGTCTTGACGGTGACGTCGACCGCGCTCGAGCATCCCCCGAGGCTCAATGCGATCGCGGCGACGAGCATCGCCGCGAGCATCCTCGAACTTTTCCTCATTCCCGACCTCCTTCGTTCTGCTCGCGGGGCGACATGCCCACGCGGGATTTCCTTACTCGGGTGGCGGACATTCCGCGTATTGCTCGGCGAGCGGCGCCGCCGGCGGGAGCCGGAAGATCGAGATCCTCGGCTTGCGCGCGTTGATCGCCGTGGAGCTCGTCTCGTCGTACATGTCGAGCGTCGCGCCGCTGCCCTGCTGGAGTCCGATGAGGAGCCCGTCGCCCAGGTGCATTGAGGCCTGGACGTTCACGCTGCTGCTCGTCAGGATCCCGTTAACCGCGCCCTTGATCTCCTCTTTCCATATGGCGCCCTTCGCGTGTCCGAGCGGGTCGCTCGCGCAATCGAAGTTGAGGTCGGCGAAGGTGAACGCCGCGGGTAGGTGAAACGTGATCACGGCGCCCGTGCCGCCGGCCGTCGCGACGCCGATCGTCGGCTCGGTCAACCATCCGATCATCGGCTCCGACAGGCTGATCCCGACGATCGCGCCGCCCGATGCGATGATCACGCCGGCGCCGTGGAAGCCGCCCGTCGCGAGCGAGCCGCCGGTGAACGTGAGCTCCTCGCCGGTGAGGTAGAACGCCCCGGCGTTGTCGATCGTCAGGTAGCCGGTGTGAAGGCCGACGTTTCCCGAGAGCCCGAGGATCGCGATCGCGATCGCCCGGTAGCCGGTGTCGGGGTTCGCTTGCCAGAGGCCGCCGGCCATTGGCCGGAACCATCCATCCATTTTGGGACAGATCACGCCCTGGGCGTTGCCGGAGGGGATGAGGAAAAAATCGTTCGTCGGGTCGTCGATCGTCGTCGAGTATTCCTTCGTGACGTCGACGACCTTCGTGTAAGCGTTCGGGTCGTAGCCCGTGTCCCCGACGCCCTCGAGCGTGAACGTATACTCCGCCGATTCGATGTTCGTTCCCGTCGACACGCCGACCGTGACGTCCCAGGACGTCGTCGAGCATCCTGAGCCGCGGTTCCCGGCGAAGCTGACGGAGTCGACGCGGACGCTCAAGCTGTAGGTCCCCGTCGTCGAGTCGTAGTGAACGGCCGTCGGAAAGGTCTTGTGATATTTCCCGTCGCCCGAGAGCGGCGGATCCGCCGGCGGATTGATCACGCCGACCGAGCTCCCGGAGATCAGGTCGACGACGTCGTAGTAGGCGATGATCGTTTCGTCGGCCGGCGGCTCGACGACGATCATTCCGTACTCGCTCGAGTTGGCGTGCGGCGAGTCGACGGAGAGCGGACAGTCGGGATCCGCGTCCGGGTCTGGCGGATCCGGCGGCCCGTTGGGCGGGTCGCTAGTGTCGATCGTGTCGCCGAACATCGCATCGCGATATGGGACCGCGCGCACGATCGGCGAGTCGCCGAGTTTGATGTCGATGATCGTGACGCTCTCGGATCCGGGGAAGGCCTCCGAATTCGGCGGCGAGTCGCCCGGGGCGATGAGGAGCTGAGAGCGGACCTGGACGCGATCGCCAGGGAGAGCGAGGATCGCGTCCTCCCACGCCGGAATCGTTATGTCCTTGTCCGCGAGCTGGAGCGTGTTGAACCATTGAGAATTCCAGCGGCGCGCGCGCTCGATCGTCTGGATCCCCGGCATGAATATTTCGGCCGGCCGCCAGGGCGTCCCGCTGTCCAGCGGGTCCGGCGTCTGGACCGAGGAGTCGAGGAAGGTCTTCTGAAATCCCGTCGTCTGAAAATCGGTGTAGTGGGTTATGCAGACGGTCGGGACCTCGCTCGCGCCCTTCTGGACGTAGGTGATCGGGGCAGACGTGTTGACGTCGAAGGGATAGTCGCTGTTCGGATCGGTGTCGTCCGGGAAGTCGTAGTCGGCGAAGAGAATCGGCTGGCCGTCGGAGTCGAAGGCGTGGCCTCGAGGCGTCTCGAACCAGGCGCCGAACTTCCCGTTGTTATAGCGGACGTGACCGAAACAGTAGGAGAGGAGAACCTTGACCCAGTTCTCGAGCGAGTCGATCGTATCGACCAGGAGCGCGAACTCCCAACGGTTGACCCCGCCGCCGATGTCGGTCTGACAGATGAATTGCCCCTCGACCCAGTCGTTCTCGTAGACGTGGTCGTAAGAGTTGTAGAGCCTCATCGCGTAATACGCCGCGACGGAAGGGACCGACGTCGGCGCGACCGTCGCTCCGACCGGGTCGGTGTACGTTCCGCGCGTCGCGATGCAGGTGAAGTCGAAGGGGTTGTAGGGGCCGGTCGTGACCGTCGGGAGCGGACACTTCACGACGACCGACGCGATTCCCTCGGGGCGCGCATAGGTGGGATCGTGCGCGTTGATCAGGGTCGAGCCCGTGTCGCCGGCGGCGCCGTAGTGCGGCTCGACTACGATGTTGAGGTCCGAGTTGCTCTTATCGCCCCACCGAAACGTGTCGATCGTGTCGTAGACGGGGCCGGTCCCGTCGAGGCCCGCGCCCTCGCCCAGGGCGAAGTCGATCAGCCAAAACGCGCTGAAATCGCGGAAATAGATAACCTTCCCGCCGCGCTTGAGCGGCCCGCCGAACTGCTCCTCGACGGGTCCCTCGGCCGGGTGAACCGAAATCTCGCGGTCGGCCGCCTGGGCCGCGAGTCGGTTGTTGAGCGACGGCGAGAGGTCGCTCGGCGGCTTGTCCTCGAATGGACCTGGACCAGGATCCGGCGTCGGCCCGATGCCGCTTCCCGGGTTGCGATCGACGAGGACCCTAGTCGTGCGACCTCCGGATCGCGCGCGCACGGGTCTCCCGCGCTGCCCTGGGCCGCTCGTGTCCGGCGTGGGGTCGTCGTAGGTCGGCATCAGCCGAAATATTCCTCGAGCTGGAGCGTGATCTCGGGCGGCGGCGTCGCCTGGTTCCAATCGAAATTGAAGTCGTCGAGGTCGCTCGTGCGGACGACGGGGATCCGCTCGTGCGTCGCGTCGACGCTGACGTAAGCGTAGTAGTAGGCCGGGTCGGGCGGGTCGTGCGAGAAATGCGGCGCGATGTCGTCGATTCGCGTCTCGAGTCCGGGGCCGTTGTCGGTCAGGACGAGCTCGTCCGCGTCATAGACGAGCGCCGGCCCGCCCGAGACGTTGACCAGGATCAATTCCTTGACGTCTGCGACCGTCGGGCTCGCGAGCCCGGGGTTATAGCTGCGGAATGGAAAGACGAACGGGAGATCGTCCGGCCAGAGGATCGGCTTCGGAAGGCCGCTCCCGTTCCAGCCGCCGACGCGGAGGTTGAAGTAGGCGCGCGGGACCGGATCGAAGATGTAGAACGGAGTCCGACGGCCCTTGATCTGATCGAGGAACGGTCGGATATGGATCGCGAAGATATGGTCGGCCGTGAGTTTGGGACCCGACGGGTTGCCGGGGTCGTTGTTCCCGAACGGCGAGCTGCTCGTGATCGAGCCGTCGACGGTCGAGGCGTAGACGGTCGCCGTGAGAAGCCGCTGCGGCCGCACGAGACGACTGAACGACTGGCGCCGATGCGTCGGGCCGGAGTTTACGACCGTGTCCCACTGCCGGCCTTGCTTGAAACCAATCCTCCATTTGACCTCGGTCGGGGCGTAGATCGTCGGGGCTGCGCTCATCGGTTCACCGTCCTGGTCCCGGGCCGCACGGGGCCGCCGCCCGTTCCGGTCGGAACGCCGGGGCGCGGGTTCGAGAGGATCGGCCGCTGGCGCGCATTGGGGCCGACGTCGCCAGGAGGCGGAGCTCCGCCGCCGACGGGGTTCCCGGCGTTCTCGATCGGACTCTTCGCCGTCGGGAGTTTGACGATCCCCGCGATCCCGAATTTTTTCGAGAGGTTCGCGGGCGGGATGTCGAGGAAACCCCACGCGAGCGTGTACCGGCGTTTGGGATAGGGCGAGTCGAGCGGCGAAGTCTCGCCGGCGATGCATGAGACCTTGACGAGCTCGCCGTACTCGGCGCGATCCATGCGGCCGCCGAAGACCTTGATCGGCTGCGCGTCGTCCGCCGGCTTGATCGGTTGCGGATAGAAGGCGTGCGCCGTGTCGGTCTGGAAGTAGAGCTTCCAGAGGTCGATCACGATTCCGCGGACCCCGTAGGTCTGGAGTTTCGCGATGTTCGAAAAATAGTTGTTCGCGTTGTTGAAGGTGACGTCGGAGATCGAGAGGATCCCCTGGTCGCCCTGCTCGGCCTGGCCCGGGACGAACTTCCCGCCGCCCTCGTTTAGGCCTCCGTCCCATGTCACAGAGCCGAAGCCGACGTCGTAGTCGAAGGTCTCGTCGGGATGCGTCGTCCAGTAGAGCGTCCCCGTCGGCGCCGGCCAGAGCGTGCGGAGAAAGTAGACGGGAAACTGTTCCGTCTGCTTCGTCGTCGCCGGCGGCGTCGTGCCGATGTCGCGCGGCATCGCCCTATCCCCTCATCCGCGCGTTGCGCGTGCGCCGGTCGAAGCCGCCGTCGTCCTCGACGACGAGCGGGAGGTCGACGCTCGTTCCGTCCTGGAACTCGACTGTCAGAGGCTCCGACGAAACCTTGAGTTTGAGGTCGCGCCCTTCCTCGAGGACCTGGCGGATCGCCGCATTGTCCGCGCGGAGAGCCTGGACCTCGCGGAGGAGGGCCTCGAAGCCGCGCGCCTGGGAGTCGTCCCGCGTCGGGAAGGGGACAACGTTCTCGGCGCGAGCTCCGTCGTCGCCCTGGTTCCATAGGGGATAGCGGTTCGCGAAATCCTTCCAGGGCGTCGGGTCCGGCGCGGTGCGCTGATCGACGTTCGCGACGTAGTAGGCGCCTTCGCTCCGCGGCGTCGCGACGTCGCCGTAACCCCAGGGCTCGCCGTAGTCGCCGCCGCCCGCGCCGCCGAAGATTTCGCGGTCGGGGTCGTATTTCGTATTGGGATCCCAATCGATATAACGGCCGGACCCCGGCGTGTTTCCGCCGCCGCCGGTGGGGTTCCGGCCGCCGGTCTGGTTGTTGCCGCCGTTCGGCCCCGTCCCGGGCGGGTTCTCCGGATTCGGCCCTCCCGGCGGGCGGCCTCCTGTTCCGGTCCCTGTCCCGGTTCCCGTGCCGGTGTTGCCGGTGAGCTCGTCGGTCGCGAGTTTGAAAGCGTCGATGAATCCCTGGATCGCGTCGAGGAATGCGGCGTTCTGATCTGCGACGTCCTGGGCGAGTTTGTTGAGCTGAGAGACGACGAGGTCTTGCGCGTTCTGGAGCTGCTCGATCGCCCACTTCCGATAGGCCTCCGCGGCCTCGGCCGACTGCGATCCGCCGATCTGCTGGATCTTCGTGATCGTGTCCGAGAGCTCCTGGGAGAGCTGGAGGACTTGCTCCGGCGTCGTCGCGTGCTGGATCTGCTGATAGAGCTGGTCGGCGTATTTCTTCAGGTAGTCGACTTGCGCGCCGACGTCGGGCGCGCCGCTCTCGGTCTTGAATCCCTGGAGCGTGAGGTCGCGGATCTTGTCCTGGTATCCCTGGATTACCGAGTCGATCGCCTGGGCGATCTGCTGGAAGAATTGTTTGACGGCCTCCTGCCTCTGGAGGAGCGCGTCGCCCCACTGCTTCGCGGCCGTGATCTGCTCGGGGCCGACGAGATGGTCGACCGTGTCGCCCATCGCGACCAGGGCGACGTCGCTCTCCGCGAGCCGGTCCGCGAATTCCTTCCCGAGGTCCTCGCGGACCTTCGTGAGGAGGCCGACCGTGATCCCGAACTGGGCGGGGTCGAGCTCCCTCGTGACTTTGTTGAAGTCCTGGAGCGCGTCGACGAGATCGCTCAAGCGATCGGCCGCCTCCGACGGATCGAGCTGTGTGAGCTCGTTCCAGATTTCCTCGAACCGCTTCGCCGAGAGGCCGAGCTGCTCGAACCCCTGCTCGACCGGGACATGGAACGCGCCGGCGATCTGCTGCGGCAGGGTGTTTTGCACGAAGAAGGAGAAGTCCTGCGCGAAGTTGGCGATCGCCTTCTTCGAGTTGTCGAGGACCGGCGCGAAATTCCAGTGGGAGACGCCCTCGAGCGCGCTGTCCGCGAGGCCCGTCCCGAACTTCTCGATCAGTTTGACGAAGGCGTTTTGCGTGGTCTCGAATTGCTTCTCGACCTGGTTGAGCATGTCCTCGTACTGAGAGCTCGGGAGGTTCGAGAACTGCCGCTCATTGCCAGGGAAAGGCTCGACGTAGGCCTGGCCGTCCCGGACGCCGTAGGTCGCGAAGATTTGAGAGGCCTTCGCCTTCGCCTGGCCGAGGATGCCGACGATCGCGCCGACGATCACGCCGACGGCGGCGCCGATGATCGTCCCGTATCCCGGGAACGCGGATCCGATCGAGGCCCCCGTCAGGCCGAACGAGAGCGCGGTCCCGAGGACGCTCGGGGCCTGGCCCTGCTTCGCCTGTTGGAAGATTTTCATTATGTCGCCGACGGCGGCGATCGTTCCCTGGAAGACGGCGGCGAGCTGCTGTTGGCGGGCGGCGGCCTGTTCTTGGGCGGCCTTGAATTTCTCGTCGCCGGCCGCGCCCGCCTCGAAGGTGCTACGCGCCGGCGGCGCGCCGAAGGCGAGCGTCGCGACGCCCTGGCCGATGATGGATCCGATCTTCGCTCCGCCGTCCGCGACGAGCTTGAGGAACTGACGGCTCGCGACGTCCGCGAACCCCGCGGCGCCGCCCTCGAGCGCGCCGGCCAGGTCGTCGCCGATGTTCTTCCCGAGCTCTGACCAGGCGTCCGCGGCGTCCTGGAAGACCTTCGCGAGCTGCTTCCCGCCGTCGACGATCCCGGCCGTCTCGGACTTCTGGAGGTCGATCGCGGCCTCGGTGATCTCGTCGCGGACGTCGGGCGCCAGGACGAGCGGGATTCCCTGGATCGTGTCGAGCGCGTTGAGCTGCGCGCCCGTGACGCTGCCCTGGAACGCCGTCGCGACGTCTCGAGGGAGCCCGAGCCCGCCGAGGGCCGAGCTCGCCTCGTTCGCGATCCCCGAGATCCGGTCCTGGAGTTTCGCGGCCTCCTTCTCGGCGTTGCGGAAGGCCTCGGCCAGGGCGTTGCGTTCGGCGATCTTCTCGAGCTCGGGTCCGAGCTCGGCGATCCGGTCGCGCTCGTCCTTGAGGAGGTCGAGGTTCTGGCGCTCGGCTGTGACCGTCTGGAGGATCTCCGCGCGCCGCTGCTGGAGGGCCGCGATCTGCGCCTGGATCGCCGGCCCCTGCTCCCCGGTGTCCCGGATCTGCGCGATCTGCGCCCCGAGCTCGCGGTAGGAGTCGAGGCTCTGGGCGATCTGCTGCTGGATCTGTGTCGCGCGCTGGCCGATGTCCTGGAGGGCGGCGTCCGTCTTGTCCTTCGCCTCCTGGACGGCCTTCGTGATCGGGTCGGTCGACGGGGGCCGGAACTGGAGCTCGAGGCCCCGGATAAACGTCTGGAGGTCGGCGAACTGGTTCTCGATCGCCTGCTTCGCCTTTGTGGCCGCGCTCTGCGACTTATCGAAGGTGAGGGCGGCGTCGGCGGCCTGGAGTTTGTCGAGGCCCTCCTTGACGACAGCCGGGACGTCGTAGCCGGCCGCCTTGAAGGCTTGCGCCCAGTCCTGGAGCTTCCCCTTCGAGTCCCGGACGAACTGGTCGACGGAGCGGCCGCCGATCGAGTCGAGGAGGTCGAGCTCCTTCTCGAATTGCTTGACGGCGTCCTGGGCGTCCTCGAAGGTCTTGACCCCGAGGCCCTGGAGCTCGGTGCGCGCCGCGAGCTGGCCGCGGGCCTGGCCCTCGCGGGCGACGATCTGCGGGAGGAGCTGTTGGGTGCGGGTCCCCGCGAAGCGTGGATCGTTCGAGAGGTCGGCTGCCTCCTGGACCTTCTGCGAGTAGCCGAAGACCGACTCCGCCAGGTCGTCCCAGGACTTTTTGTAGCCGGGGATCTTCTGGAGGAGCCCGTCGAGTTTCAGGCCGGCTTGATAGCCGCTCTCGAAGGCCGCCGCGACGCCGATCGCCGCCGTCGTGATCTGTCCGACCGCGCCGCCGAGCGACTGGAGGCCGCCCTCGAGGCTGATCCAGTTGTGGGTCGAGCGGTTGACCTTCTCGAGCTCGTCGTTATAGGTGCGCTGACGCTTGATCGCGTCGTCATAGGTCGCTTGGCCGCTCTGGAAGATTTTCTTTTCCGCGTCGGAGAGGTTCTCGGCGGCCTGGATGTTCTTCCCGAACTCCGCGCGGAGCGCGTTGAGCTGCGCGCCGAGGGCCGCGATCGACCGCTGGCCGATCAGGCCGGTATCGGCGTAGGACTTCCCGAGCTGGACGAGCCGGCCCTGGAGGGCCTGGAAGGGTTCGCCGATCTGTGCAGACGTCTGCGAAAGGCCGGCCTTGAAGTTTTCCGCCTCGGTGTTGAGGGTCGCGAGCTCCTTGCGAACGCCCTCGAGGTAGGCGATCGCCGGCGTCGCCGCCTGGCCGAGCTGCGCGACGCCCTGGGCCGAGGTCTGTCCCGCCTGTTGGCCCGCGAGCCCGACCTGGCGGAGCGAGTCGACGATCGCCTGGGCGCCCTTGCTCGCGCCCGTAGGATCGATGTCGATCGGTATCGAGACCCTTTCGTCGAGTGCCACTAGTTCACCGAGCTCCCCGCGGGCGCCTCAACGAAGTCGCGGCGCCGCTGGTCGTCGTCCAGGACCCAGTTTTGGCAAACGGAGATCCGGCTCCGGAGGTAGTCGGTGAGCTCGAAACCATTTTCCTCAGTGATCTCCTTCACGGCCGCGAGGTCGAGTCGGTCGCGTCGGTAGCCGACCATCGAGTCGCCGACCTTGACCCAATGCCGCTCGAGATGCGCGCGCCGGAAGACTTCCCACGCGACGATGTCGGCGGGCTCGGAGAGGGCCGGCGGAGCCGGTCGGATGCAGCCTCCCGACTTGGCGCATTCCGACCGGCCCGTTTTGTTAAACCCCGTCCTCATGCACTCAGCACACAGGCGGGCGGCATCCCCTAGCCAGCGGTCGCAGTGTCCGACGAGGGGATCGGGCTCTCCAAAGGGCGGGCGTAAGTCTTCGCCTCCCACATTTCGCGGATCAGGTGCGTATAGAAAGCCGTCTTCACCGTCCGCCGCTCGACCTGGCCCGTCGGCTTCCCGTCGTCGTCGAGAACCGGCTCGTCCTTCTCCTCTTCGAAGACGAGATCCGGCTCGAGGAACCGGCGGAGGATCTCCTTCCCCGTCGCCGGCGACCATTGCAAATCTTCGAGGCCCTGGACGCTCTTGATATGCGGGAGGATCTGTTCGCTCGTCACGTCGAACGGAATCGGGAGCTCGATCGTGACGGTCTGCAACACGCCCGCCTTGTAAATCGGCTTTCGCGTGTCGGGATGGATCGCAGCCTCGACGCGGAGGTAGTTCTTTCGCCGCTCGTTGAAGTCGAGCGATTCCGCGACCGTCGGCTTCTCGACCTCGACGCGGAGGTCCTCGATCTTCGGATGGACGACCCATCCCGTCGCGTTCGGGAGTCGGACCTTGATACCCATCGGGAGTCTCCTTCCTGGTCTAGTTGTAGTCGGTCGAAATGTCGTTGAGGAGCTCGGCGTAACACGAGCTCGGGGGATAGCCGTTCCACGTCGTATTCGTGAATCCGAGGATCAGATGCGCGCTGTTCGCGGTTCCGGTCTGCCACTGGATCGAGCTCGCGGAGGTCTCGTCGAGGGAGCGGATCTCCAGGTGTCCCGCGATGTCGTAGGCCTTCGCCTTCGCCAGGAAGGCGCCGTCCGCGTTGAGGATGCCGGCGACGTGCGCCGCGCTCCCGTCGGTGACGGTGACGTTGATCGTCGCGCCGCCCTCGGGCTTGATGCTGACGACGTTCGAGGCGCCGAACGTGAACGGTCCGGCGAGTGTTCCGATCGCGTGGCCGGGGAAGTAGACGGTCGAATCCGGCGTGTCGGCCCAAAAGGCCTGGGTCTGATCCGGGATCTCCGCGCCGCCGGCGGCCGGCGCCTGGCGATCGTAGAGCGCCCTCGGGATGATGTAGCGGAGGAACTTCGTCGCGCCGACCGACAGCGGGCCGTTCGCGTAGAGGGCGATGATCGTCGACGGCGTCTCGTTGACCGCCAGGAGGTAGAAGTCGTCGCCGTCCTCGGTCGAGAAAATCTTCCCGAGGTTGCCGGTGACGCGCGGGTTCCCGATCGAGTACGCCGCGAGGCGGCCCTGGGTGAACACGCCCGGTTTCGGCGTGACGCGCCGGTCGATCGTGAAGTCGAAACGAGCGGTGTTCCCGAGGACCTCGTCGTCGACCGTCAGGGATCCGTTGAAGTAGGAGTTGACCCGCTTGAGGTTGACGTTCTGCAACGTCGCGCCGGCGACATCCGCCAGGCTCTCGTCGCCCTTCCCGAGCCGGTCGACAATGTATTGCTGCTGTCCACGGTCCGCGACCGAGAACTGCATCGTCCGCGCGATCACGCCGGAATAGCGATGGATGATCGCCGGAGACTGTGTGAACTCCTTCCGGATCCCGTGCGGCAGAGGCGGCCCGAACGCCGTCCATCGATGGAAGGACCCGACGCGCGAGTAGCCGACCGAGCCGAAAACGTCCATCAGGTCGTAACCGACGTAGCCGTAGTCGAGCGAGGTCGTGATCGGTCCCTGGACGTCGATCGGGTCGAGATACGAACCCTTCGAGTCGAGGACGCCGTCGTAGTAGATACCCTCCTGGCGCGGCTGGCGGAGGTTGAACCCGTCGACCATGAACGGGATGAGCTGCTCCGTTGGGGTCGTCGGGTCGTCGCCCCAGGAGGTTTCGCGGTAGTGATGGATTCGGCCGAGAGGTCCCTGACGTGGATTCATGGATTACGCCTCCTTCTCCTCGGCCGGTTTGGCCTTTTTCGCCGACGCCGCCTCGGGCGGCTTCGTCTGCACGATCTGATTTCCCGCCTTGACGGCCGCCTCGAGGTCCTTCGCGGCGACCGCCTTCTTCGCCTCGACGGCCTTCTCGTGCTTGTCCTTCTTCTGCGCGTCGGTGTCCTGCGACGTCGTCGCGACCTTCACCGTCGCCGGATCGACGAGCTCGTCGGTGTTGATTACCGCGCCGTGCGGGTAATGCTTGCCGCCGATGTCGACGCCGAAATCCCGGATTACTTCGTAAAACATGCGTCGCCTCTCCTTAAACGGTTGCGATCAGTTGCTCGAGGGTGTACGTCGAGACCATCTTGAGAGAGCCCGTTCCCTGGTAGGGCTCGGGCGGTCTGCATCCTTGCCAGATGAGCGGCTGACAGTTGTCGATCTGTACGGGGTCCGCGCCGAGGGAGCTCGGATAAAAGCCGTTGAGCCTCTCGCGCTGCGCCGTGTTGACGGCGAAGATTCCCTCGGTCCCGTACCTGGTCGCGCCGTCCTGCTTTCCGCTGCTCGCGTATTGGTAGACCTCCCATGTCGCGAGCGCGTCGACCGCGAATCCGCCGTCGCCGAAGGTTCGAATCCCTCGAGTCGTGATCGGCAGGAGGACGACGACGAGCGCGGGGAAGGCCTTCGTCGCCTTGTCCGCGGCCTGTTCCGAGGTCGCCGAGAGGACGGCGCGAACGGTGTCCGGCATGAGATCCCGGAGCCGGAGGATGATCTCCTGCTCGACGCGCCCGAAGTCCGTCGTTTGACTCATGCACGACCGGACATCGCTCGAGCGACGAACGCGCGGACCTCGCGGACCATCGCGTCGCGGTCCCTCTGTGAAAAATAGGCGTATTGCCGCCGCGGGATCGTGGTCGCGTGATTCCGGCCGGCCTGGCCGCCGTAGTTGTGGATCGCGTTGTAGGCCCTGGTCGCGTAGCCGGCCGCGACGCGGACGGTGTTCTTTCCCTCGAGGGCGTAGGTCACGCCCTTCGGCATCCGGCCCAACTTGTCGACGAGCGGCGTGCCGACACGGTATTTCAGCCGCGGCCAGGGCGTCCCGTCCTCGTCCTTCTGTGCTCGGAAATTGTTTTGCCAGGCGCGGACGCCGAGAATCCCGATCAACTTGCGCGCCGGCGTCGTGTCCGAGACCGCCGAGACGACGTCCCGAAGACGGCGCGCCAGATCATCGAGCCCGCTCGTGCCGACTGTGATCATTTCTAGAAATCTCCCAGGGTCGTGCGGTTGAAAACCTGCTCCTCCGAGTCGAGCTGGAAATTCGTGAGCTGCGGCCCGTCTTCGACCGACGGGAGCTTGATCGTCCCGTCGGCGATCGCCTCGAAGAATTTGATCGCGTCGTCGTACAGGTGCCGATCGTCTTCGGAGGCCTCGCGATCGCCGCGCGTCTTCGCCTTGTAGTTCGCGATGTCCAGGAGGTAAGGCGTGACCTCTGCGACGTCTCCGGCGACGAGGGGGACGACATATCCCCCCCGCCGCGCGTAGCCGTTTGCGATCCCGTCGACCTGGCCGAGGAGGAAATTGCCGACGCCGGCGTCGGCGACTCCGTCGGCGTCGTCGTCGGTCAGGGTCGTATAGTTCCCCTGCCCTCCGACCCGCGCGATGAGCTGCCCCTCGGTCAGGTATGACACTGAGTTACATCTCCTCCGGTTTGGTCCCCGGGACGACGTCCTTCCCCTTCGCGGACGGCTTCGGGGTCAGGTCCCCCGAAGTCGGGTAGCGACTGCCGTCCTTCCGGATCAGGTTTCCCTTCGCGTCGAGACGCTCGATCACGAGGCTCGGATCGGCCTCCGCGGCCGCGAGGTCCGCGTGATCCCAACCGAGCTCCGAGGGCGAGACCGTGACACCGTCGGCCGTGATCGTCTTCCCGTGGAACGTGGCGGTCCGGAGCGCGCCGCCAGGCGTGACGCGGACTTTCGCGACGTTGTCATGGAAGACCGGGCCGGCCTTCTTCTCGAGCGGAGGAACATCCTTCGCGCTCGGGGGGGAATTCGGGAGCTGTCCCATGTTCGAGTCTCCTTTCGCTTTCTGTTAGACCGCGGCGCCGAATGCGAGCTGCCAGAGCGCATAGCCCGCCTCACCGCGGTAGTCGACGCCCCACAGAAATTCGTTCCGCTTGAAGACGTTCTCGTCCGTCAGGCTCGTCAGGGAGGTCAGGACCGGCCGCTTGCGGAATTGCATGATGAAGGGCCGGAGAATCTGACCCATGTCGAACAGATACCAGTTATTCGTGTCGGTGAGGGTCGGGATGACCATGAGCTGCGCCGCGCCCTTCCACACGTTGTTCGTGGGGAGACCGCCGACGATCACGATGTCCTGGTTCAGGATGATCCGAGCGGTCTCCTCGAGCGCCGGCGGGACGGCGAGGATGATATTCGCCGAGTCGCTGAACACGTCCAGGAGCTCGCCGCCGTCGTCGACGAGGGCGCGCATCTGCTGGAGGGCCGCCGAGAAGGACGTCGAGGAGAGCGCGGTCGTTCCCTTGTTGCTCTGATTCCCGTTCGGTCCCGGGTGAGTCGTCGCGAAGAAAGGAACGCCGTCGAAGCCGTTCGTCGCGAAGCCGCCCTCGATGAGGGCGCGGATGAGGCGGTCGGGATGCCGGTTCGCGGCATCGCCGAGCATCTCGGCCATGCTGCCATACATCCCGATCTGATCGTCCTCGAGATCGGGCTTGCGGACCCGCATCGTCTTTTCGAAATCGCGATTCTTGATCGCGAAGTCGTACATCGAGAGATCGTCGACGACGCGGTCGCCGACCCATTCGCGGAGCGTCCCGATGTTCGCGAGGAATGGGTAGATGTTGAGCCGCGAGCTCGAGGTCTCGACCTGGGCGACCTTCTCGTAGAACGTTGCCCGGCGTCCGAGGCCGCGGATGTACCGCGCGACGAGGTTCCGGTCGACCTCGTTGAGAAAGGCTGCGTTGACTGTGATCATGTTTTCCTCTCCCCCTTACGCCGCGCCGTAGGCGGTGATCGTCTGGCCGATCGCGACGAGCGGCAGACTGTCCCGGTCGTCGAAGCCGATGAGGACTCCGGCCGCGACCGTGCCGGCGGCCGTCGCGCGGACGGTCTGATCGTCCTCGACGTAGACGAGGCCGCCGATGTGGACCTCGGTGACGAGGTCGCCGCCCTTGTTCTTCATCTTGAAGACGCCGCGCCGGACGTTGAAATGCCGGTCGCCGTCGGCGCCGGACGTGTTGTCGATGTATTGCCCCGAGGTCGAAGCGAAGACCGAGGCCTGGCCGGTCCGAGTCTGATCGTCCCAGGACTGGAGGTCCGCGACGCCGAGCGGCGCGATCGCGGTCGTCGCCGGCGCCCAGTAGTTGTCGCCGGCCTTTCCGACCATCGCGCCGTGGTAGACCTTTACGCCGTCCTTGATCGGGACTTTGATGAACCAATCCGGCCCGTCGTACTGCGAGATCGAACGGGCCGCTACGAGTGCTGTCATGTTCGCTTCCCTCCCCTCAGTTGAAATTCGGCATGGACTTGACGGCCGCGGCGTATTCCTCGGCTGTCACGCCCATCCGACCGGCGACGAAGCGTCCGAGCTCCGTCATGCCTTCGTCGGACTTCTGAGTCGGCGCGGGATCCGGGTTCTTCCCGGGCTCGAGCGGCGGCCCCTGCGGCTTCGCCTTCTCGACGTAGACCGCGAAGGCCTCGGGGTAGTCCTTCGCGAAGCCGCGCGCCCATTCCCTTTGGGCCGGCGTGATCTTGCGCGCCGCCAGGGCGGCCTCGACCTTCTCATCCGCCTCGAACGTCGCGATCTTCTGGAGCGCCGCATCGTGATCGGCGCGCGCGACCGTGTTCGCCTTGAGCGAGACGACGGCGGCGATCGCCTGGTCCGCGGGCGCCGTCTCCGGCAGCTCGAGGACCTTGAGCATGGCCGGCGGGATGATCTCCTTCGGAGCCGTCAAACGCTTCCCGATCTCGGTGAGCGCCGCCTCCTCGGAACTGTCCGCCGACATGCCCAGGAGAGCCAGGATCTTCTCTTTCATTTCTCCCCCACTGGGTTTTGCCTCCTGCGAGGCGCGTTGCGATACCGATTCGAGACGTTTGAGGACGTCGAGCACGCCAGTTCCCGAAACCGCGGGGTTCGTGACGGCCGAGGTCTCCGTTCCCTCGATTCCCTTGAGGAGGACCTCGACCGGCGCCTTCGCCTTCTCGTCGAGCTCGCCGAGGTCCGCGAGTCCATGTCCACACCGAAAGAAGGGCGTCCCGTGGACGGTGCAGAGGAATTCCTTCGCGTCGAAGCCGATCGAGAACCGATCGATCGTCCCGTCGAGGACGCCCTCGACGGCGAACGGCTTGACGGCCTTGATCGTCTGGCGGATCGCCTGGCGGCCGCCGGCGAGCTCGACGAGCTCGGAGTCGACGATCGTTCCGCCGCGCGCGGCCTGGGCGCGCTCGTGGTCCAGGAGAAACGGCAGACCCTTGAAGGACCGGGCGAACTCCCCGAGCTCGTCGGTATTCAGGCGCGTATGGTTTTTGTTCGGCCCGTGGATGTAGGTGATCGCCTGGAACTTGACGCTCGTCCGCTTGCCGGACCTGGCCTCGGAGAGCATCGTCTCGCGATCGCCCTCGCCGGCGACGTGGCCGTCCTCGGCCAGGACACCGAACGGCGAGAGCGGCGCCTCGAGCGTGAACGTCTGGATCATCGGCCTCCCTTCTCCTGGTCGCGGTTGAAAGCGACAAGGAGACCCGGGTCGTATCCGCCCAGGTCAGGCTTGAATGGGACGCCCAGGGCCGGAGACGCGAAGTCCGTCTCGGCGAGCTCCTGGGCCGCCTCGTCGGGGATCGCAGACGTCTGCAATCCCCCTTCGCGCGCCTCGAGCTCGGTGATCGCCTCGCTCGAGCATCGGCAGTTGAAACCCCACGGCGGATAGAAGGCCGTCCCCTCGCCCATCTTGAACTCGAGGCCGTCCATTACTCGATGCGCCTCGCGGACGCGCTCGTCGCCGACGGTGTGATACCTCCATCCCCATATCGCCGAGGCGATGTCGGAGTCGGTGAGGAGGTCCCACGAGCCGCGGCCGTAGGCGGCCTCGACGTTCGTCCGGTAGATCGTTTCCAGGTGCGCGTCGGTGAGGCCGGAATCCTGGAACGAGGCGACGAACTCCGGGAGGTCCCGGCCGCTCGCGACGGCCTCCTGGATCTGCTCGAGCATGTCCTGGAGGACCTCGAGCTTGAGGACCCGGGAAGCCGTGAAGGCCTTCTGTTGCTCCTGGACCGTCATTTCGTCGAACACCGATTTCGGCGTCGGCCGCTTCGCCAGGAGGAAGTCGATCGCTTCCTGGAACTCGAGCTCGACCCAATCATCGGACATACATCTTTCCGGCGACGATGAAAGTGCGCGCCGCGGCGGCCGTCGTGCCTTCCTTGATCCGGAGGGTCGCCGCGATTACGGGGCCGATCGGGACCGCCTTCCCCGCCGCCAGGGCGACGTCGGCGCCGGCGAGCGTCTGGAGCGTCCGGAAGGTCCCGCCGATCGCGTCCGCGACCTCGACCGTAACCGTCCCGTCGATCGTGCCGGGGACGTAGATCGTCAGGTCCGCGCGCATGTCGGGGTTGAGGAGGACCTCGTTCGACGTCGTCGCGCCGGAGGGGACGACGAGCGTTACCGGGTTCGCGAGCTGTTGCGGCGTGACGGTCGGCGTGGCCGTCGGCGTGGGCGTCTGAGTCGGCGTCGGCGTGTTGGTGGGGGTCGCCGTCTGCGCCGTCGCGAACGCCGCGAGGCCGAGCGCCAGGGCGGCCGCCGTGAGGATCCGTTTCATGCGGTCTTCCTTTCGTTGACGACGCGCGTTCGCTTGACGACCGAGCGGGCGATCCGCTCGGCCAGGAAGATCAGGACCGCGAGGGCGATCCGCTTATGCCAGGGGATCGGGAAGTCCGGGTCGCTCATGCGTTCCGTCCGTAGAGCCGCGCCTTGAGCGACTCCTCCTTGATCGACTTCTCGAGCTCGGCGACGTCGAGGTCCTCGTAGAGCGCGACCAGGCGCCGGCGGACCTCCGCGAGCGGCACGCCCGCGCGCGCCGCGGTGCGGACGGCGTCGCGGATCTGACGCTTCCAGCCGTCGACGATCGAGGTCCCGAGGGCGATCCCGCGGTCCGCCAGGGCGTCGACGTTCTTCTGGCGCCTGGGCGAATACTTCGGCGCCGGCCGGGGCCGCTTCGCGAGCGAGACGGTCGGCCTTCCCGTGGCGTTGACCGTCGGGATGCTGGCCGGGTCTCCGGCCGGCTGGATGTCCGCCTGGTCTCCCCCTGGGGTCGCGCCGGCCGTGGGCGACGGCGCCGCGCTCGGGAAGATCACGTCGGACTCCTCGGCTCCCTCCTCGGTCCCTGGGATCTCGAGCGGCTCCTCGACGCCGAACTGCTCGCGGAGCTGCTGTTTCGACCAGGACAGTTCTTTAAACGTCGTCGCGATCGTCTGGATCGTCTTCGCCTCGGCGGCCAGGTCGCGCGCGGGCTCGTAATCGAAATAGATCGTCGGGAGGAGGTCGATTTCGTCCCATCCGAAATTGAACCCGACGATCGGCGCGAGGACGTCGCGGCGGATGATCCCCGAGACGAATTCGCAATCGCTCTCGAGGATGTCCTGGCGGACCTGGAGCGAGGCCGTGATCCCGAGCTGTCCGGCGCCCGGGGAGCTCTGCGACGAGAGCTCGTGACCCAGGACGACCCAGGCGATCGCCTTGTCGATCAGGTTGATCGCGACCTCGTAGACCTCGATCCCGCCGGTCTCCGCGATCTTCTCGAACTCGAGCTCGACGTTCTTCGTAAAGATCGCCGAAGCGTCCTGGCCCATCGCCGCGAGAGACGCGCGGAACCGACCGAAGCGATCCGCGTTGTCGAAGTCCTGGTCGTCGACCTTGAGGACGCGCACGGGCATCCCGAAACGGTCGATGTAGGCGAGCATCGCCTTAAAAATCTCGATCTTGAAATGGACGTACCAGGCGATCGTCCGCCCGAGGCCCGCGCGCGTCGGATGATCGCGCCTAGCGGTGTTGAGGGCGCGGACGGTCGTGTATTCCTGGAAGTTGATCCCGACCTCGCCGCCCGGCCCGGTCGCCGACGTTGTCGGCTCGAACACGCGGAGCGTGTCGTCGTTGAAACTCCAGTGAATATGCCGGGTCGGGATCCGGTCGAAGCGTTTCGGGATCCAGTTCCCCGCCTCGTCCTCGCCCCAACGGATCCAGTCGATCGCGAACGGCTTCGCGATCCCGTCGAGCATGTCGCCGACGAGCTCCTGGAAGTTGGTCGCGCGGAGGACGTTGAAACAGAATTTCGCGATCAGGTCCGCGCGGTCGCGCATTTCCTGCGTCGCGTCGTCGTCCAGGCGCGCCGCGACGACTTCCCAGTCGAGCCCGAGGACTGCGCCGTATCGCGTCGAGAGGACCGAGGCGAGTTTCGGGTCCTTCTCGATCATCTCCTCGAGGAGCTGGATCCATTGCGAGGGATCGCCGCCGTCGGCCTGTTGGAGGATCGCGGCGAGACGTTGCGGCTTGAGATTCCTGCTCGGGTAGTCCCGGAAGCGATCATTCCGGTTAGCGTTCACGCCCGCCGGAACGACCGTGGTCCGGGTCGGTTTCTCGGGGCCTGGAATCGGGATAGGGGTCCCGGTCTGATCGTAGAGGAGGGCCGGGTCCGCTGCCATTCGCCTCGGAATTGTCCGCTCCCGCAGCGGATCCGCCAAAGAATTGCCGACCGACTAGAAGGCGGAGTAGTCCGAAACGTGCGCGCGCGACGTGTCCCCTCGAGCGAACCTCGGCGTTCCGAAATTGCCGAGCTTCGTTCCCCTCAAAGCGAGCGCCAGGGAGAAAACACAGTCGTCGTGCCGGCCGTCCGAGACTCCGAAGCGGACCTTCCCGTTCTCGCCGAGCTGATATTCGAACGACTGCATTTCCTCGCGATGCGTCGCGAACTTCGGATCGTCGACGACGGTGAACTCGCCCGAATCGCACGCGACGACGAGGTCCTCGATGAGCGAGTGTCGCGTCTGCTGTGTGAAGACGACGCCCTCGACGTTCATCCCGAGTTTCCGGAGCTCCTCGACGACCGGGTCGCCGATGCCGCTCTCGTCGACCATCGCCTTAGAGCATCGCCAGCGGCGATAGAGCTCGAGGACCTTCGCGTATTGCATCGTCCAGGAGATCTCGTTGAATCGAATTGTGTCCACGGCCCGCTTGAGGTTCACGTCGAGCACGGTCGCGACGGTCCAATTCTGTTTCCGCGCGAGGTCGACGCCGAGGACGTAGGAATGGTCCCGATGCGGCCCGGGGAGCGGCGCGCCGGAGAACACGCGATCGAGCTCGCGGAAGAGGGAGACCTCCGACGTCGGAATGATCGCGTTGAAGAGGGCGTCGAACAGAACCGGCGGCATCGAGGAGCGCGCCTGTTCGATGTAGTCGGCGTCGACCCATCCCTCCGACGACGTCGGGAAAAACATGAAATCTTCGCCGGCCGCCGCGCGCTCCGCCTCCGACATGCCCTTGACGCGGAGGAGTCCCTTGACGGCCCAATTCGACGCGCCCTTGTCGAGGTTGAACATGAGATGGATTCGCCCGCGCGTCCTCGAGATCGTCGTCTGCGCCGCGGTGAGGGTCCGCTGAGTCTGGCGCGAGGCCTCGTCGATCACGAAGCGGTGATAGCCGCCGCCGAAGATCGCGTCGGGGTTCTCGCCCGTGTACGGATCGAACAGGCCGCCGTTACGAGCTCGGATCTTCCGCTTCGAGTCGTTGAATGAGACCTCGCCGATCTTCTCGGCGTAGTCGAGGAGGACCTTGACCTCCTCGTAGGCTTCCTCGGTCTTCGGGTTGTTCGGGCCGCACCAGGCCGTGCGCTCCCCGCGGACAATCCCGTCGGCGATCCAGACCTCATTTCCGAACGTCTTTCCGGTCTTCGTTCCCGCGCCGATCCAGAGGAGCCGCGCGGGGTTGTGGAACATCGAGAGTTGTCTCTCCGATAGCTCGATGATGATCGGGGTCGGACCCTTGAGTTGCTCGAGCGTGGGAGTCTCGGGCGCTCGTGAGGACATCTATCCGGCCCTCCCGATCGGCGGCCGCGCCGCGCCTGGCGGCCGCTGCTGCGATCGCATGAATTCCTCGTGGGACTTGCACGCCTCCTGGGCGCGGTGCGCGAAGACTCGAGCGTCGGCCTCGTTCTTGAAACGCCGGAACCCCTTCTCGACGCCGACGACGTCGCGATCCTCGAGGCCCATCCGGACGGCCAGGTCGTGCGACGTCAGGCCCGCGGCTGCGCGCATATGCGCCAGGGCGCGCCCGTTGATCTCCCAGTGTGCGCTCATACGCTCGGCGCCGTGAGGTTGCGGACGGACAGCACGCCGGCGGCCTCGAGCTTCGCGCCGTTGTCGAGGTTGACCTTGCAGTCGAGGAAGTATCGCGTCCCGTCGTCGCCGCCAGTGATCTCGACATAGACGCTCGAGTCCGCGAGCGAGGGGGACTCGCTCCCCGGACCCACCGACGGCGAGCCGAGCGTCAGGCCGGCGAGCGGAAGGCCCGTCGTGGGGTCGAGAACCGCGATCGGGTCGACGCTCGTGATCGCGGCGCCGTGTCGCTTGATCTCGGGTTGCTCCTGGAAGGGAAACTCGTAGGTCCGAATCTCCGCCTCCGTCTTCGGCAGGGTCCTAACCGCCATAGTCGACCTCCTTGACGTCCTGGGCGAACACAATCCCGCGCGGGTCCTGGACGAAAAGGCTCTCGCGCGGCTCCTGGCGGAAGCGAATCTCCCGCCGCTCCTGGTCGAACACGAGATCCGCGATCGCCGTCGGGAAAATTCCGTCGACGGTTGGCGCGGTCTGGATGAACCGGAATCCGAAGAGGCTCGCGATCGCCGTCCCCGAGATCGTCGCGGCGCCCGCGGTCTCGACGCTCGCGGTCGCGCTGACCGTCGCCGTTCCCGAGATCGCGGCCGCCCCGAGATACTGGGCGACGGCGTTCGCCGCGGCATCCGACGCGCCGGCGATCGTGCTCGAGCTCGTCCAGGAGCTCGAGGCCGACGCATCGCCCTGGGCGTTGGCCGAGGCCGTCCCGATCACTGAGGCGGAGACGGTGAGCGTCGCCGTTCCCGAGATCGACGCGCTCTCGGTCGACTCGCTCGAGCTCGAGGAGGCGCCCCCGGCGTCGCTTGCAGACGTCTGCGCCGCGCTCGCCGAGGCCGTCCCGGTGATCGTGGCCGCGCCGTAGACCAGGCCGATCGCGCTCGCCGTGGCCGTCGCGGTCCCCGACACGCTCGCCGAGCTGCTCGAGGCGCCGGAATCGCTCGAGGATGCCGAGACCGAGCTCGCGGAGGTCCAGGCGGCCGCGGAATCCGAGTTGCCGGTGATCGAGGCGGTCCCCTCGAGCTCGGTCGTGACCGTCCCGTCGGCCGAAACGACGGCCGTTCCGGAGGCTGTCGTCGAGCTCGTCCAGGCGACCGAGAGGTCCGAGGAGCCCGAAATCGCCCCTACCTGGGTGTCGGCCGAGGTCGAGATCGCGTCTCCAGAGGCCGACAGGGAAGCCGTCTGCGACGCGGAAGCGTCCGAACTGCCGGAAATGCTCGCCTGGGCGACGGCGTATCCGTCCGCGGCGGCCGCCGCCGTGCCGCTGACCGTCGCGCTCGAGGTATCCGCGCCGCTCGAGTCGCTCGCCGGCGTCGCCGACGCGCTCGAGGTATCCGAGGAGCTCGCGGTCGCCTCGCCCGTGAAGGTCGCCGCGCCGTAGAGGACGAGCGTCGCCGTCGCGCTCGTCGTGGCGGTCCCCGAGACGCTGGCGGAGGCGGTGTCGCTCCCGGTGTCGTCGCTCGCGCCCGAGGAGGTCGCGCTCGAGGTCTGCGAGGCCGACGTCGACGAGCTCGCGTCGATCGTCGAGGAGCTGGACTCCGAGGCCGTCGCATCCGAGGACCCGCTGATGGACGCCGTGACGACCAGGTAGCCGAGAGCGGAGATCGTCGCCGTCCCGGAGACGGTCGCCGAGGAGGAATCCGCGCTCGTGCTCGAGCCCGTCCCCGAGGCGGTTGCGCTCGCCGTGTCGGCCGACGTCGCGGTCGCCGTTCCCGTGACAGTCGCCGAGCTCGTGTCGGCGTCCGTCGCGGTTCCGGTCCCGGTCGCGCTCGAGCTCGAGGTCTCGGCCGCGGTCGACGTCGCGGTTCCGGTCGGCGCGGCGGAGCTCGACTCCGCGGCCGTGGCGGTCGCGGTCCCGCTGATGCTCGCCTGTGCGATCGCGTAGCCGTAGGCCGTCGCGGTCGCAGTCCCCGAGGGCGCCGCGCTCGAGGTATCGGCTCCCGTGTCGGTCCCCGTGCCGCTCGCGGAGGCCGCGCCAGTGTCCGCGCCCGTGGCCGTGGCCGTGCCGGAGGCCGAGACGGACTGGGTATCCGCTCCCGAGGTCGTCGCCGTTCCCGAGACGCTCGAGCTCGAGGTCTCCGCGGCGGAACAGGCCGAGGTCGCCGAGGGCGCGGCCGCGCTCGTGTCCGCGGCGGTCGCCGTAGCCGTGCCGCTGAAACTGGCGGCCGCGATCGCGTAGCCGTAACAGGACGCCGTCGCCGTGCCGCTCGGGGCGGCGCTCGAGCTGTCGGCGCCCGAGCTCGTCCCCGTGCCGGTGACGGTCGCGGATTGAGTGTCCGCGGTCGTCGCGGTCGCCGTGCCGGACGCGGAGACCGAGCTCGTATCGGCCGAGCTCGAGGTCCCTGTCGCCGTGATCGTCGATGCAGACGTCTGCGACGCGGAGGCGTCCGAGTTTCCGGTGATCGTCGCGGAGCCGGTGAGAGCCTGGTCGTAGTAGAAGCGACGAAGGCGGTTCGCGTGGTACGAGAACGCGCGCCGATCGGGCTCGAGGAGGACGAGCTCGAATCGAACGCCGCCGGGGACCTCGCCGCCCTCGGCGGGGACCGGCATCTTCCGGACCCAGGCGATCTCGTCGCGGAGATAGGCCCGGTCGTACTCGAGGAAGCTGTAGACGTAGGAATGGCCGCCTGGCGGACTGTCGGGGAGGCCTACCTCATCGTCGAACCAGGATCCCGGAATCGCGTCCGGGTCGAACCAGGCGAGCGGCTCGAGAAGGGGATGGAAGACTGTGACCCGATCGCGCACGGGTCAGGACTCCGCTACCAGGAAATTACGATCGCGCCGCCGCGGCCTCCGGTGCCTCCGGCTCCGCCGAGGCCTGGATTCATGCCGGTCCCGCCGCCGCCGCCGCCGCCGCCCTGGGCTCCGCCGTTGCCGCCCGCGCCCGCCGTCGTCGAGGCCGTCACCGTCGTCCCGCCGCCGGCGCCGCCCGAGCCGCCGATCGTGGAGTTTCCGTCCGCGCCGTTGCTGCCGGCCGTCGGGCTCGCGCCGTCGGTGCCGACCGTGCCGCTCGTGCCGGACGTGTAGGTCCCCGAAAGGCCGCCTTTCTTCCCGGCGACGATCGCCGGCGTCGCGTCGTGACAGCCTCCACAGCCGCCGCCGCCGCCGCCGTAGAGCGAGCCGCCGCCGACGGAGGTTCCCGGCGTCGCCGTGTGGCCGCCCCCTCCGCCGCCGCCGTATTCCGCGTTATGCGTCGTAATGACGGTGATCGTCCCGTCGGATCCCTCGCCGCCGATCGCGCCCGTCACGCCCTTCGCGCCGCTCGGGCCGGGGTTGCCGCCCTGGCCGACCGCGGCCGACCCCGTCGTTCCGGCGCCGCCCGTGCCGCCTCCGCCTCCCCCGCCGCCTGAGACGGCCGAGATCGCGCCGCCGCGGCCGGGAAAG
>JADMIO010703247.1_pt1 | contig 42023 bp, 28 predicted proteins | sample 8958161 | NCBI WGS metagenome assembly JADMIO01 (sample SAMN16585339, study PRJNA669376) | soil metagenome | isolation source: Crop rotation soil | place: USA: Cullars Rotation, Alabama | collected 2011 | reverse complement strand
GTCCGCCACCGCCGAAAAGAACGCGCGTCAGCGCGGCCGGTTCGCCGGCGCGGATCGAAAGTTCGCGCCTGTTGTAGGAGCCGGGCTTCACGACCTCACCAGCGAGAATGAAAATGTCGCCACGTGGAATGGTGACGACCGCATCGGGGCGGAGCAGGGGGCCGAGATTTCCGCCAGACTGTCCAACGACCGACGCATCGACCGTGACAGTTTTGGATACGCCTCCTTCGTCTTGCACGATGCTGACGTGAGTGAGGTCGCCTTCCGGTGTGGCGCCGCCGGCGCTCGCGATGGCTGCAGCCAGTGACAGCGAAGAGCCGGATGGTACGGCAATGGCTTGCGGAGTCTTAACTTCGCCGGCGACAAAAACTTTCTGGGCAGGAAGTTCAAGCAGCGCGAGCGCAGCAAAAACGCGCTTGGCGCCGGACTGTTTTTCAAGCGTTTCACCGATTAACGTCTGGGCTTCTACAATTGTTTTACCGCGAATGTTTACCGTGCCGCCCGTTTGCAGCGAAACCCAGCCGTCGACGGATACAAGCTGCTCGATCGCTTCGCCAACGGCAGCCGGAACAATTAATTTGACCCGCTCACCGCCGGAAAATCGATACGGCGGGCGGGAAGACTCGGTGGGCTCCCCAGCGCGTAACGAACACGCGGCCAACATCAGTAGCACGGCGGCAGCTCGCGTAAAAAATTTTGAGTTCGACATCCGACTTACCATGCCAGCCTGATACCCATGCGGCCTTCGTTAATGACAAAATCTCCCGCGGCGCCGCTCACCTGGCGTTCGCTGCGCGTATAGCCGATCGTCGCCGTGGCGAAGCGTGCTAATTTGTACTCAAACGCGGCATGATAAGCGAAGGAAAGTTGGTCGATATTGCCAATGACCCGGCGGCTGTCGTTGCGGGTGTAATCGACATTGATGCGGCCGCGCAGTGTCAACATGAACGAGACTGCTGCGCGCAGATCAGTCTCGGTTGAAATTCCCGTTTGCACGGCTGCTGCGAAACGGCGGCTTGCATCAAGCGAGGCGACCAACCGGGACGTAGGTGTGTAGGCGAGATGTGCTGTCAGCGCCGGCCCTTCGTCGCGTTGGTCGCGATCTATAAATTGAGCAACCGTGTAACCTGCGCCGCCCGCGAAGGCAAGTTTGCTGTATGCTCCTTGCACGCCCAGCAGCAGTGTGTGCGTATCGAAATCTTCTCCGGGTACTGTGCGCAGCGTGCGCGTGAACAGATAGGAGGCGGTCGCAATGAGACGATCCGGTAAGAACGCATATCCACCGGCAAGTTCAGCACTGTGCGACTGATAATCGGATGAACGATTGGCACGCGCGAAATAGTCGATGATGGCATAGCTGTACTTGCCGCCGATCGTGAAACGATTGAGGTGGTATTCCAGTTTTGTGTACGCCAGATTGTTTTGATAACGAGTGAATGAAAGTAATAGATTCTGCAAAGCATCGGTATTGGCAGATTGGACATAATTATCGCCGAACGTCAGTGAAAGGCCTTCGACGAGCAAATTTTTTACCGTGCCCTCGGTCACGCTCCTGTGACTCAAATAATCCCGTGCCGTGTCCTTTGCATAATCGTGCCAGCCAAATTCGTATAAGAAACTGAGTGCGATCAGTTCCTGCGGTTTGAAACGGACTTCAACCGACGGCGTGTATTCCTGCAGCAGGTCCTCATCGCGCCGATCCGTAGCGCGCGTCGAATTGTCGGTGTAGGTCAGATCGTACTCAATGCTTGGAAATATCTGCAAATGGCCTGAATTCAAACCATGGCGTTCAAAAGGGTCGATCGGCAGACGCGCCGGAGCGGGAAGCGAGCCCGAGGGCGGCGGCGGTTCGCCACCCTGGACGGCGCATGCGGCCAGTACGATTCCAATAATGATCCCCGTCCGAAAATTCAACTTCAGTCCCCATCCATGCTGTTGAAATAATGTTCGCGGCCAGTGCTATTCGTCCTCGCGTTCCTCTGCCTCGCGAAGGACTGGCTGGCGTTGCTGGCCCGCTTTTTTCGAGCCTTGGCCGTAGCCATATCCATAACCGTAGCCATATCCGTAGCCATATCCATAGGCATCTGACGCGGCGTCGGCGGAGTCCACGCCGTTGACGACAAATGAGACCTGCTTGATATCGGCGGCATACAAAGTTGCCGCAGCGCGCTCAACTTGAGCCAGCCCGGTTTGCCGGCTGCGCGCCACGAGCAGTGTGACGTCGGAGGAGTGGCCGATCACGCACGCATCGGCAACGGCGAGAACTGGAGGCGTATCGAAAATCAGGATGTCAAAATGGGCTTTCATCTGCGCCAGGATGCGCATGAAGCCCTCAGGATTCAGCGATTCTGGATTGGCATACGATGCATCGCCCACAGGCAGAAGATTGAATGGCATCACGCCGTTAACGGCATACTCCGGCAGCCACTTTCCGCTCGCGATGGATTCGCGCAATCCAATTTTCGCTTTGCATTTGAATGTCTTGCTCAAAGACCCTTTGCGCAAATCGGCATCGACAACCAATACCTTGCGGCCCAGGCCGGCGAAAAGTGCGGCCAGATTCGCGGTAAGAAAGGATTTGCCTTCGTTGGGAACGGCGCTGGTGACGGTGATCACCAGTGGCTGCCCGGTGCGGTGGGCGCCGTGAGTGACTTCCAGCCCAATGTGAATATTGCGCAGGCTGTCAGCGATCGTCGAACTCGCCTGGCGCTGCACCAGCATGTAGCCGTCGGAATCCGCCAGCGAGCGCTCGAACATGGGGATTACGCCGAGTGTCGAAACGCCCAGGCGCCGCTCGAGATCCTTGCCGCTGCGCACCGTGTCATCGAGGCGTTCGATCATGAAGACAACGCCCGACGAAAGCAGAATGCTGAGCAGAAAACCTGCGAGCATGTTCTGGCGCCAATTTGGTTTGTAGGGAATGGCGCTGGCCTCAGCTGTTTCCCATGGCCGCGCGTTCGAGTACAGGAATTGGTTTGTAATATCCGTTTCGCCTTTTCTCTGTGCCGAATCTTCATAGTGGCGCCTGGCCATTTCCATTTCCGTGTTGAGTCGATCGTACTCTTCCTTCTTAGAATGCATCTCTTCGTATTTCTGTTCCGCTTCTTTGTAAAGAACCTGAATTCGGTCTCGTTCGCCCCGGACCTTTTCGAGTTCCAGCTGAATTTGCCGAGTCAAGGTATTGGCGACATCCTGCAAATCCGACAACCCGTCTTTTAGGCTCTGTTCGGCGGCCAACGCTTCCGGGCTATCCGATTTGTACTTTTCCTTTACTTCCGCGAGATGAGCGCGGCGCAATTCAATTTGTTTTTCATAACCCAGCACCGTCGGATCTGCCTTTGCTCGCGGCGTATCCAATGCGCGGCCGCCATTGGCAAGCACTTGATGCTCCGCCTCCAATTTCGTCAACATCACGTTGGCCTCGCTCATTTTCTGGCTGAGGTCGTTATAGTTTTTCTTGACCGGACTTTGCTCAAATTCTTTTGGGTCAAATCGCTTTTCACGCTGAAACTTGTTCAACGCATCGAGCTTTTCGATCCACTCCTTTTCATGGGCACGCAGCGAATCGGCAAAGTACGCCTTGGGCGCCTGGGCGCGCAGCGACATTTCTTTCACAAAGGCTTCGGCCCATTTGTTGGCCAAGAGCTTGGCGCGATCCGGCTTTTCATCTACGACCTGCAGATAGAGAAGCTGTCCATCCACGCGCGCCTCGAATCCAATCGGCAGCGCGCTGTCTCCGACCATCTCGATCGGCATGCCGCTGAGTTCGCTAGTGCGGACAATCACCGGACGGCTCTGCGCGAGAATGCGCTGCGCCTTGGTCACATCCTGAACATAGGTGAGGCCGCCCTGGTCCTCTCCATACGACATGTAGGCCTTGTTAAAGTTTTCGATCAGAACACTCGCTGTACTGCGATACAGCACCGGCAGCGAAGCCGTGTATCCAGCCGCCAACGCCATGCCGAACACAACGATAGTGAGTGCGATCAGTTTGTGACGCAACAACGCGCGTAACAAATCGCTGCGATTCAGAGATTCAACCAGGCCGGCTGAGTGTTTCGCCATTCGGTTCCTAACCTGCGTCCTTACAACAACATTGTACCGTATCAGCGTTCTTTATGCTGCCGAATCCGGTCCTGAAATTGGCTGTACCAGTTTCCCCAACGCGGCGAAAACAGACCCTGTTCCCAGGCCATGCGCGCGCGCTGACTGGCGGCCGGAACATTGCCCAACTGCAGCGCCAGTTCCGCCCATTGCGCTGCAAGTTCGGGCGATGCACCGGCAGCTTTTTCGAGCACGTTATCAGCGCTGGCCCAGTGTTTGTCCTCGATCAATTTTCTGGCCAACGTTCCGGCCAGCAATGGGTATTTGAACATCTCCGGCCCTAAATCGCCAGCCAAGGACTCGCAAACGGACACGCCGAGTGCACTCGATTCGGCAGAGAGCCAGCCATCAAAAATGCCGTCGGCGCCATTAACCGCGCGCTTCCAGGCTTCACGGCCGGCCTCGACATCTCCGCGACGAAAGGCAATTGTGCCACGGATACCATAATACCAGCGCCGCTCGGAAATGCCTGCCGGTTCTGTTTTTGGCAAATCGCGCTCAGCGCCGTCCCACTGATCTTTGCTGCAATAGAATCGCGCCCGGCGCAGCCGTGACGCTTCACCATCACCCTGCCAGAGCTGCGCGATCTCCTGGTTGAGACACCTGGCGATTTCCATTGCGTCGATCAGCGCCGCTTCGCGCTGCGGCGTGCAGCGCAAAACAATCCGGAAATTTTCAAGGCAATGCTGCAATCCAACGTCGCGCTCGGGTTCACCGGGAACCCGGCGCAGAACGTCGTGAGAAAGATAAAACCGTCCGTTCTGCTCGCGCAATGTCGGATTGTTGGGGTAGCGCGCAGCAGCCTTTTCACGCAATTGCGCGGCGCGCTGCAGGTCTCCGGCGCGCTCGGCAATGGCCGCTTCAATCCAGGGAAAGCGATGGTCGAGAGGATTTAGGCGTTGCGCGGCGTGCGCCGCGTCAATTGCGACCTGTTGCGCATTCGATTCTGTTCCCGCGGCAAACGCCGCTGTGGCGAGCCTGAATTGCAGTTCTGGATCGCTCGGATCGAGTTTCGCCGCATGTTGCCAACCGGCGAGCTGCTCGGCCTTCGGCGGAGGCGCATAAATCCTGCCAAGCCACGGGCTGGAAGCGTAAGCCAGCGCATTCCGTACCGAAAATCCTGCGCCTAGCAGCAGAACAATAGCCACGAGCGCTCCCAATGATTTTGAAAAGCGCGATGCGGATTGAGTTTTAGATGGTGAAATCAATGCTCCGAACACGAAAAAAAATAGTGTCGCGCTGGCCGGCTCTCGCAAAGGAAAATCAGCAGTCGAACAAAGCAGAAAGACGAGAATGCCCGCCGCGGGTAATGCATGCAGCAGGAATCGCTCATTCGCAAATTTGAGTTGCCGCCAGACATTTAAACACCAGGCACCGGCAATAATTGCCGCAAGAATCAGCGCCGGAAAACCTGCCTCCAGAGCCAATTGCAGCCAATCGCAATGCAATTCGCGCCAGCGGCCTTCCAAATTTTCGGGTTGAACCGTGGCAAACGCCGTTTCGAAAGAGCCCAACCCATGTCCCCAAACGGGCTGTTCGCGAATGAGCGGCAACGCGATACTTGCAGCTTTGAACCGGGTATCGAGAGCCAGATTCGGCTGCAGCTCGGCAAAACGGTTTCGCAGGGCTGAACTTCCGACGATCAGGCACCAGGCGCCCCACGCAGCAACAACGACTAGAGGCAGCATAACGAGCGCAACACGTTCCATTCGCGCAGCAGTCGACAGATATTTAAATTCCTCATCGGGCGTCTGTTTCCGGTTCAAGATTAACCATGCCACAGCTACTGCGAGCATGGCAATCGCTGCCGCAATGATGGTGAGCCTGCTGAGCGTCAGCGCGACGCAGATACTCAGTACAATTACTGCGCCACCGAGCGCAAAGATTCCGACACGCGCGCGCGGGTGGCCACTCCGCCGCGACAATAATTTATTCAGCAGCAAGGCATTGGCGCACATCCAGCACAACGTCATCAGCACCGCGAAGCGATTTGCATTCGTATAGAGCCCGCTTGGCCTGCTTGTTACTTCCTGCCAGCCTCCAAATTTCTTGACGTCCCAGCCCCAGAATTGAAGCAGAGCGAAGAGAGCCAGCACAACTCCCAGTACGAGAATACCGCTCGCGATTTGTTCCAGCCGCTCTCCGCCGGCTGCGTATGCAGAGCCCAGAATGACAGCGCCTAGAAATGCACCGGCGTAATAGAGCTGATGGACACTCAGCGCCGGAGCGCTCGCCGGTTCGGCTTGCGGGCCGAGCAATGCGTCGCGCACAACGCTTGCAACCAACCAGCCCAGAAGCAGGAACACCGGCCAATGCAGTGCAGCCGAACCGGCAAGCCAGTTCTCGCCGCGGCGAATTTGCCGTAACACGAATACAGATGCCAGTAGCATCACAGCAGAGAGCAGAAATCCGCTGGCCCACGGAGGCTGGCAGCCAAACACAAGCGGAGCCGAAGCAATAAGAAGAAGTGAGAAGGAAATGAGGCGATCAGGTTTGGCGGAGTCGGCGAATATTCCCGTCATTTTTCAGCCACAGCCGGCGCCGCTATGGACTCACCGGCGTAGTGTCCGGCACGATCGCGGTTGACTTGCCCGTGGTTATTGCCGGTGCACCCGACACCAGGGGCGGAACTGCTGCGCCGGGGACCTGAGCTCCGGTGGCCACCAGCGATGAATTCACTGGTTCCGTATAGGAACTTCGGTGCCCGTCGCGATAAATGGTCTCTGAGAACCGCGTCCCGTCCGTCGCCCCGGCCGCAAAAGTTGTCTTGGTCTTGATCCATGTACCGTCTGCCAGATATTGCCTGGTAATGACGACGCGGCTCCCATCTTTTGCTTTGCAATCCACTACCTCGGTGCCGTCTCCCAGAATTGTTGCCGTGCCGGCCCAGCTCTTTTTGGCGGATTTGTCTTTTATCGACGCCTTGCCGGTTGTGCCGACGATGCTCTCTTTTATGGCCAGAGTGCCTTCAATCAATGACACCGATTTTTTGCCTTTGCCTTCGGTAATCTTGGCCAGAATTGTCTTGCCATCGGTGCCCTTGATAATCGTCGAGGTGGTCACTTCCGTTCCGTTGATTTCTGAAAGCTTGATATACGTTTTTGTTCCGTCGACGTTGGTGTGAACGCTTGAAATCTTGACATCGTTTTTCTTTCCGGTACTTACGACAACATCCGTCACGGCTCCGGCCTTCATTGCTTTTACCGCGTTCTTATCGAGATTTGTTTTCGTAAATGTGATATCGCTGCCGGTCTGTCCTGTGTTGACACTTCCAATGCTGGTGCTGGCAATGGTCATGACCACCATCGTGCCGTCCACAATATCTGTTCCGCCGGAAGCATTGGGTTTGAGTGTAACAGTGCCGCTCGTCACGGCGACTTGAGTGGTGTATGCGCCACTGAGCGCGCTCTGGAAAACCTCGAACTTGGTTCCCTTCACCTCGACCTGGCCGGTGATCATACGAATGAAGAAATGCGCGTCGTCTGGGCGGGGATTGACTGAGAAAAACGCCTTGCCTGTTTCCAAGCTGAGATGAGTCGGTGTGTGTTGCGCCGGAAATGCATAGTCGTCGATTTTCAAACGCGCGCCCGGGCGTAATGTCACCGCGCTGCTGTCCAGAAAGGCAATTGCGATTGTGCCTTTGTCGGTCGTGGCGATCAGATCGTTGGCATAGACTTCCATGCCTTCAGTTGCTTCGATGCGTTCGCCATTTCGTGTGCAGATCGCGTCGAATTCCGGCGCTTTGTCGGCATCGGCTTCATCAACATCTTCATTGACATTTGTTTGAATCAAATAGCCCACCGGCTGCTGTTCGGCCGCAAGCGACGCGACGCAACACAGGATGATGCTGCATAGGATAGCCAAGCGTTTTTGCATCAGAAAATCCACACCCATCTTATATTGTGCATTGCCACTGAAGCAAGCAGACAAAAATCTCTTTTATTTGACTCGTTTATGCGTACATGTACACGTTGCCGTTCTTGAGCTATCAACAGTTTAGTACGCTTTGAGAGCAGAACAGTTCACTCCGATTTCGGAGAATTTCCATGTTTGATTTCCCGATTATCGATGCACATGTTCATTTATGGGATCCGCAGCATTTCCGTATGGAATGGCTTGATGGAAATGCCATTCTCAACAAGCGTTATGAGATTGCAGAATTCAAGGCGCACTCGGCGCAGGTCAAGCTCGAAGCGTTTGTTTATTTAGAGGTTGGGCTCGCTGCGCACTACGCCATCATGGAGCCGCATTGGGCTCTGGCGCGGGCGAAAGAAGACCCGCGGCTCAAGGGTATTGTCGCGGCTGCTCCCATCGAATTTGGCGCACATGTGCGTACATATTTGACGGCTTTGACTGCCATCAGCCCCCTTATTAAGGGGATCCGCCGGATCACGCAGGGCGAAAAGGATCCCCGATTTTGCCTGCAGCCCTTCTTTATACAGGGCGCGCAGCTTTTGCCAGATTTCAACCTGACCTGTGATCTGTGCATCAATCACACCCAACTTGCAGCGACAATTGAATTGGTAAAACAGTGCCCCAAGACACAATTCATGCTCGACCACATTGCCAAGCCCAATATTAAGGAGCACGTTCTGGAACCGTGGCGCGCGCAAATGAAAGAAATGGCTGGGCTGCCCAACGTCATGTGCAAGGTCAGCGGCGTCGTTACCGAAGCCGATCGCGAGCACTGGGCCACCGATGATCTGAAGCCGTACATCCATCACGTGCTCGAAGTTTTCGGAGAAGATCGCGTGGCTTTCGGTGGAGACTGGCCCGTGGCGCTGTTGGCATCGAAATATGATCGCTGGGTGACGACACTCGATGAATTAACAGAGGAACTAAAGCCCGCCGCGAAGAAAAAATTGTTCGCGGAAAACGCACGGAAATTCTATCGGCTGTAGGGCTTCATTTCGCGACGATGCTTGCCGCGATTTCTTCCGCATAGGGTGGGGAGGAGAGTTTCTTTTCGCCACCTTCGTGCTTGAAGTCTTCGCTCTTTTCGATTTTGCCGCTGAGTGTGTTGAGCCACTCGATCCGGTAATTCCCGGCCGGCAGTTCAATGGCGAGATCAAACGAGGCCGGCTCTTTTTTCTTTTCAGGCTCAGCCTCCGGCTTCTTTTTGTCGACAGGCGGTTCGTGAATGAAAATTGCGTACTGCTTACCGGGCTCAGAAAGGACGCGCGCCTTCGAACCGGACGGCACGCCGCCTTTGATTGATTTCGAGTCGGGCGACATTTTCAGAAAATTGAACGTCTCCAGGAACGTCTTCAGAATCTTGAATTGATTGCGCACGGCCGGCCCGCCGCAACCGGGCGCGCTGACCTCAGCGGTTCCCTGCGGCGATTTGGCAGAGAAGGAGTAGTCCAGATTGTCATAGACCGCGCCGCCGGCAATAATGAAATCCCACGCCTCTGTCCGGTACGGCCGATCCGTCGATCCGCGGAAGCCGGACTCATCGAATGCGATTGGTTTGTTCAGCGCATAGTTTTGCGCGACAGCATCGGGCGGCTTGGCGTAGTGGAAATTGAAAACAGATACCACCGGATTTGGATCAGTGATTTTCTTGCTGCCGTTGGCGATGTTCTGCGCAATCAGGTGTTTGTGCGGAAAATCTTTCTCGGCGTCAACAAGAGTTCCCGCGATATGTGCCTGCCATTCCAATGTCACGCCGCCGAAATACGGCTCGTTGCAAATTTCATAGTATATGTTGTCCGCGTCCTTGAGTTCACTCGTAATCTTGCGGACAAAGGCGTCCTGAACATCAGTCAAGTTCTGGTGCTTCAGCGCATAGGGCTCCTTGAACGGCACGTCGCCGATGCCATTGATATTGTTGCCGACAAACATCGGATTGGCTTTCCAGAGATTCTCGTCGTAATTGGGGCAAAACAGGCCGAGCTCGACGACAACTCCGCGTTTAGCCGCCTGTTCGACGAAATCTTTAAGCCGCTTGAAAAAAGACTCGTCCCACTTGGTGAGATCGAACTTGTTCCCACCGTCGAAATAGCCGGCCGTGTCGCTTCGCGCCCACGGCGCCAGAAAACGATTGGGCAGCGGCGCGAGCGTGTTATCGCGAATGCCGAATGAACCGGGAATTTCGCGATACGTTCCAACGAACAAACGCGTCAGGTTTAATCCTTTGGACTGAAGCTCATCCAGATACGGCACATAGTCGAAATCGAGATTAAGAACTGAGCCGTAGTGCTCGCCGGACGTAATTAAAACGGTGGGCTTGCCACGGAATTGAAAATAATGCGGATTGTCCGGATGCAAGCGGATGGGCTCGGCAGATTGAATGAAGCACGACACCGAGCACAGCAATAACGGTAACGCAAATAAGCACCGGATTGAATTGCGCATAAAAAAAGCGGTCCCCTTCTTTAATGGTCTATTCCAGCTTCAGTTTCTTGAACACATCATCGTTTTGTGATTTCACGGCGGCGCCTTTTTCGAGAACTTCAATCGGCAACGTCAGTACTACGTCTTCGGGCGCCTGGCAGGCCTTGTCGTCGCAGGCTTGGAAATGAATTTTTACCGAAAGCTTTTGCTTACCTAAGGGCGCGTCTGCCGCGACGATCAATAGCGCTCCTGCTGCAAACGCTTTCGAGTACACATTTATTTCTCCGCCCAGTTCGGGTGCCTTCAACTTTTCGGCATTGGGGAAGGCGAACTTTTCCACTTTGCCGAACTCGTCGCTGATGAACGTCAATCGAGTTGCGCCGACATCGGCCTTGTCGTTCCTGGATTCCTGGATGTGGAAGCCATTTTCGATGGTGAAGCGCACGGCCAGCGGCGCTTTCTCTCCGCGCCCCAGAGCGCTGACGCCACTGAGCAATTCAATCGTAACCGGCCCCCGCGTAACTTTCGAGGCGCCGGCGGCGGCTACTGTCGCGGGTTTGCCTCCTGCATCGAGAAAATAGCCCAGAGCCAGCAACGGACTTTCGGTCGCCTGTGGAGCGCGCTCCATAAGCCCCTGGAATTCCCCAAGGACCTTGCCGGCCTTCTCGAGATAGCTCTTGTCACCAGTCAGCACGCTCAGCCGAACGAGAGCCTGCGCGGCCCAGCCGTTGCCTGACGGAATGGCTTTGTCGATTGGATCCTTTGTGCGTGCGAGCAATTTTTCGTGATCGTCGGCAGTGAAAAAATAGCCGCCGCGCGTTTTGTCGGCGAAATGTTTGTCCATAAGTTCGACGGTCGCAATCGCTTCTTTCTTCCAGCGCTCGTCGCCCGTCGCATCGAAAAGGTCCAGGAACGCGACGGCAATGAATGCGTGATCGTCGAGGTACGCCGGCAGTTTGCTCTGGCCTTTGCGATGCGTTGCGAGCCAGCGGCCGTCTTTGGTCTTCTGATTTTTCAGCAGGAATTCCGCGGCTTTGACGGCGGCGTCTTTGTAGCGCGGCTCCTTCAGCCAGATCGAACCTCGCGCGAGCGAAGCGATCATCAGGCCGTTCCACGCCGTCAGAATTTTATCGTCGAGGCCCGGCCAGACGCGCTTGATGCGCACGGCCAGCAGTTTTGCTTTCCATTCATCGACTTTCTTGCGCAGGTCGGCCTCTTCGGCCTTCGCGCGAAAGGCGTGCGCCTTCAGCGACTCTTGGAGATGCAGAATATTGTGGCCCGTGTCGTGCCCCGTGGCTTCCTCTTTGAAATTTCCATCGGCCTTGACGTTGTAGATTTCGCAGAACTTTACGGCATCGGCACCCAGAAGATCTTCGATTTCTTTGCGGCTCCAGACATAGAATTTTCCTTCGACGCCTTCGCTGTCGGCGTCGAGCGTCGAATAGAATCCGCCTTCGGGCGAGGTCATTTCGCGCAGCACCCAATCGTACGTGTCGCGCGCAACGCGGGCGTATTCCGGATCGTTAAAAATGACGCTCGCCTGCGCGTACGCGCGCGAAAGCAATGCGTTGTCGTACAGCATCTTTTCAAAGTGCGGAACGAGCCATTTTTCATCGGTCGAGTAACGATGGAACCCTCCGCCCAGATGGTCGTGAATGCCGCCCATCGCCATCTGGTCCAGCGTGAGCGTGAGCATGTCGTCGAGTTTTTGATTGGCCTTGGGCGCCGTCTCCTTTAAGTAAAGCAAAAGCGGTAGACCGTTATTCGGCGGAAATTTTGGGCGCCTGCCAAATCCGCCGCGATTTGAATCGAAATTTTCATAGAGATCATCGATGCAGCCAGCGAGCAAAGCGCGATCGAGCGCGCCTTTCGCCGGAATCTTTCTCTCAGACAAGTGCTCGCGGACTGCTTCGCTGAGCCCATCGGCGTCTTTGAGCACATCCGCGCGGTTGCTCTTCCAGACGCGCTGAATATTTTCGAGCAAGGTCGTGAAACCCATGCGCCCGAATTTGTCGTCCGGCGGATAATACGTTCCGCCAAAAAACGGCCGGCCATCGGCGGTCATGAAGACCGACATCGGCCAGCCGCCGTGCTGTGTCACAAGCTGCACGGCGCTCATGTAAATTTCATCCACGTCGGGCCGCTCTTCGCGATCGACTTTGATCGCAATGAAGTGCTTGTTGAGAACCTCGGCGACTTTCTCGTTCTCGAACGATTCACGCTCCATGACGTGGCACCAGTGGCACGAACTGTAGCCGACCGAAAGAAAGATGGGCTTGTCTTCCTTTTTTGCCTTCTCGAACGCTTCCTCGCCCCAGGGATACCAGTTCACGGGATTGTGCGCATGCTGCAGCAAATAGGGGCTGGTTTCTTTCGCCAGCGCGTTGGTGTGTTTGTGTTCGGTCTTTTGAGTCACAGGTTGCTCCTTGGGATCAGTCGGTTCGCCGGCGATACAAATCTCAGCCAGTAGGACGATAAGAGCGAGAGATATCTGACTTCTATATTTCATATTCGCTCCAAATTCTAATACGTGATGCGTGATACGTGAACAGCATCACGACCAGCGCTGGTCACGTATCACGTATCACGCATCACGTATCAATTCCATCTCGCGCAACTGCCCGCACGCCGCATTGACATCTTCGCCGCGCGTTCGGCGCCGATGCGTCACCACACCGCGGTCGCGCAGAATTTTCTCGAACGAATCAATCTGCGATGTCTCTGGCCGCTGATAGACAAAACCGCTGAGCGATTCGCCGATCGAATTGTACGGAATGAGATTCACATGCGTCCGAAAGCCTTTGAGCAGATCGGCCAGCGCTCGGGCATGCTCGTCCGAATCGTTCACGCCGTTCAGCATGCAGTATTCCAGATTCGTGATGCGATTCGTCGTCTCGTAGTAGTGCTTCGCCGCGGCCACGATTTCTTTCACCGGATAGCGTCGATTCATCGGCACTATTCGAGCGCGCGTTTCATCGTCGGGCGCATGCAGCGAAAGAGCGAGACAGACGTTGGGTTTGCTTTCGGCCAAGCGGTACATTTCTGGCACTATGCCAACCGTCGAAACCGTAATCTGCTTCCAGCCCAGGGCGCCGAGATCCTCGCCGCCAATGCGCCGGATCGCCGCGAGCACATTGTCGAGATTCTGCAGCGGCTCGCCCATGCCCATGAAAACAAGCGTGCTCAGCCGCCGGCCACTCAATAGCGCCTGCTCCCTTAAATACAGGAACTGCTCGACGATCTCGCCCGCTTCGAGATCGCGCTCCAGTCCGCGCTTGGTGCTGGCGCAGAAATCGCAGCCCATCGCGCAGCCGATCTGCGACGAGACGCAGCCCGCCGCGCGATCGGCAATTGGCGTGGGCATCAATACGGTTTCAACCGCGCCGCCGCGATCGAAGCCAACGAGCAATTTCACGGTTCCATCGACGCTTTCACTTCGCGTGAGAACCTTCGATTGGCGCAGCGGCAATTCGTCCTGGATGCGTTCGATGAGCTCGCGCCCAAGCCGCAAACCAGCCAGGTCCACGTTGCCGCCGGTATTGTAGAACTCGCGCAACAGCCGCGCGGCGTGCGAGGGCTTGCAGCCCCATTCGGAAAATTGGCCGCGCAGCGAATCGGTGGTGTGATCGGACAGCGATTTCACGAAAACAAGGATACCGCAAGCGCTCAGTTCTGGCTATGCGTCTCTCGTGCCTGGCAGATTTTCTCATAGGCCGCGTTGATCTGCTGCAATTTCTGCGTGGCACGTTCGCGCAGTTTCTCATCGTGACCGAAGCGGTCCGGGTGCCAGACTTTCACCAGATCTTTATAGGCGCTGCGCACCTGCTCGATGCTCGCATTCGGTTGCAAGTCCATCGCGCGGTAGAACTCATCGAGCGGTCCCGGCCGCACGACCGGGGCGCTCGGCGGAGGTTGCGGCTTGGGCCCGCCGCCGGAGGTGGCATGGCCGACAAAACGTCCCGCGCGCCGGGCGGCCGACGGACCGAAAATCAACGCAGCGACAACCAGTATCATCAGTACTTCGGGCAGGCTGAGATTTTCGAGAAAAGCCAGTGGCGGCATTCAAACATCCTTATCAAACATCCTTAAGAGAGCGCATTACTTTTCCGCCAGCAGTTCTTCGATCTTGGCTTTCATCGTCGCATACGCTTCATCGCCCTTCACGTACTGCCCGCCGGGATGGATGTGGCGGATGACGCCTTTGCGGTCGATGAGAAAACTGACGCTGCTCCACTTTTTCTTATCACCGTTGAGCCACCACTTTTTCAGCGTCTGCCACTTCGGATCTATGGCGACGGGGAATTTGAACCCGAATTCTTTCGCGTATGTGTTCACGTCTTCGGTATCCAGCGGAACCTGCGACTTGTGATGATAAAAGCCGAGCACCTCCAGCCCCTTCTCGTAATACGCCGAATAGAATTCATTCAAAGCCGGCGCCGTCGCACGACAATAAGGGCACTCCGGCGCCGTCCACCATCGCACCAGCACAACTTTGCCGGCGAGATCTTTCAGCTCCAGCGGCTTTGAATTTATCCAATTATTAACGTCCCAGTCTTGAGCCTTTGTGCCGACGAGCGGAGAGTCTTCGGCGACAACGGCAAAGGTAACGAGAATGAGAACCAGTAAGCAATGCCGCATCGAATCGATTCCGTGTTAAGCCGGTCTCATGTTAACAGACTTGGAACCGGTTTGAAATCAATTCGCGCCTTGCCCCGTTCCCGCGGCTATTCAATTGTCAAAGAGCGCTTATGTCAGTTGTCAGTTGTCAGTTGTCAGTTGTCAGTTGTCAGTTGTCAGTTGTCAGTTGTTACTTGTCGCCGTCTCTCGTGCAAGCGATCCATCGGCGTTTATGGGGTGCGGGCGTCCTCGCCCGCCGTTCAGTCTTTGGACCTATTGCGGGCGGGACGCCCGCGCCCCATATCACCCAAACGCCCCCGCCATCTTTTCCAGCCACGCTTTCGCGCCGAAAAGTGCCGCGGACCACATGTCTAGAAATGGTTCGCTCGGCCGTTCGTCGCTCTTGTGATAGAGCCGCCGGGCGTCAAGGATCGCGTCGCAATTGTCTTCACGCAGCGCGATGTTGCGCAGCTCGCGGTCTTCGGCGCACTGGTAGTAATCGATGACTTCGCCGGCGAGACATTTTTCCAACTGACCGAACGATTTTCCGAGCCTGTTCAGCACCGCGCGCTTCAGTCGTGCCGCAGAGCTATAGCCCGCCGAAATCGCCCAGCTTTCAAAGTCGAAATCCTTCCACATTTTTTCAATCAGCGCCGTGACACGCCGCGCCTTTTCCGGCCCTTTTTCCTCCAGGAACAAATCGCGCGGCGTGGCCGGAAAAAATTTCGACTGTTTTCGTCGCATTCGTAGCGCCGGCATCCTGCCGGCTGTATCGCCGGCGTCCCGCCGGCCTTTATCTTCAAGCAGCGACTGTCCCCGGCTCAGCGGCGCACTTTCACAGTCCAGATACCCCTGCGCTTTGAACTGCGCATAATGCCCCGGAATTCCCCACAACTGCCGGGCCGCATCCCGCAGCCGCGCGCACATGAACTTTTTCAGCAGGCTCACCTTGAACCCGTCAAAAAGTTCAGTCGCCGTGAGATTGCAATATTCCTTCGTGAGCTGCGTCAGTTTCCATCGCGAAAGCCCCAGGCTCGCACAAACCGCCTCGATGGAATGCCCATCCGTCTTCACGCGCTGCCACGTGGAGAGATCCGAATTCCAGTCCGAAAGAATCATCCGGTCGTCACGCTGTTCTCGTAGCGCCGGCGTCCCACCGGCTGTACCGCCGGCATCCAGCCGGCCCAAGCGCGAAGCGCCGCTGTTGTTTTCCCTCTCCCCTCTTGTGTCGCCGTAGCCCGGCGAAGGCGCATGCGGGAGAGGGTAGGGTGAGGGGTCCGGTGAACCTAAAGGCGTGGCGGTCTCATGAATCGTGGGCGAACCAACCCCTCCCCCTAACCCCCTCCCGCAAGGGGAGGGGGAACCGGCCTCTTCCGTTCTCTGCGCCTCTGCGTCTCTGCGGTTCAAACAGGCCTTTTCCAGCCATTTCATCAATCGTTCCAGCCCCGCCCGCCGTTCGTCGGCATCCATGAACGGTTCCAGCGGAAGCGTCATCGACGTCACACGCCGCCAGACCATCTGCGAGGGCGCGATCTTCCAGTTCACATTCCGCAACCCGGCCGGACGCAGCTTGATGCCGTTCCTTTTGCAGAGCTCTTTGAATTCTCGCGCCTTCGTCATCGCGCGAGCGCAACGCTTAGTCTCGCGCTCGAAATCTGCGTTCCGCTTTCCGCCGCCCGCCTCCTGCCTTCCGCTTTCCGCCTTCTGTCCCGTTCTCCTCTCTGCGTCCTCCGCGTACTCTGCGGTTCGAAGTACGCTGTTCTCCCGTTCCAACTGCTTCTCCCGAATACGCGCCTTCCGTTCCTTGCGATTCATTGCCCGACCTTTCCGTCCAGCCATCGTATGACTCCCAGACTCCGAGACTCTCGGACTCCAGGACTCACGCAAACACGCCGGAGCCCGCTCAAGGCGCCGCGCATCAAATGTGTTTTTGTGTTGGCCGGACTGAAATAATGTTCTAAGGAGCTGCTTAGTTTCCCCCGCAGCTATGACGCACACAACCGCGGCTTCGTTATATGTTAAGCAACCCAAGAGGGAGGGTAGCACGAGTGTTTACCGGACACAACAGCAAGTCGCAATAAATCTAATGGGGTCAAAAATAATAACAGATGAGGCCGCTCCGGGTGCCACCCGTCTCGATTCGGCTCCGGCACCGCCGGTTGAGACGGGTGCGGGCTGTTCGCTGTTGTATTCCCTCTCCCCTCTTGTGTCGCCGTAGCCGCGCGAAGGCGCATGCGGGAGCGGGTAGGGTGAGGGGTCAGCGCCAACGGCGCGAACTATGACAGCCTGGGGTGGAGCCCCAGGTAAGCGATCCCCCTGGCGATTGGAGCCCTGAAGGGGCGGCACAAAAAACCGAAGGAACGGAATGTATGGAGTTCCCGGAATTCCGCAAAAAAGTTTAGCTTTCGCGGCCTTGCGTAGACGCCAATGCACCCATCACATATTTACGAACAAAACAGTATTTATTTTTTAGCTCGTCTGTGACCGTGTAATGCTCAGTTTTTCCAGCATCGAGCCAGCCAGTAAAACCAGCGACTTGCTCACTAGACAATGGTTCGCAAATCATCGTAAATGTATGATCGGCGCCATATTGAAGAATAACCTTTAACTTATACATCGCACACTCCTCATAGAGTCTTCGAGAGGTTCATGGCCCCTTCGAAACGATACCTATCCCCGCAACTCCGACAATTCAATTAGATGCAAATTGATTCTCAAGCTCTTTCTTTTTATCCTCTGGCAATGCGTAACGATCCGCTGATACCTGATTCAAATCTTGATTCCGGACAAGCGTATTCAGATTCTGAGTTAAGTTCTTTCGAAAACTCTCTTTATAGTGCGAAGTAGCTGTTTGCATTTCGTTTAGAATTTGATCTCTCGAAAAAGTCGTGGAATTATCTACAAAAGAAAGTTTGGCACATGCCGCAACGATCAGTTCAGGACCGGATTTTGAACCTAGTTTGGCGGCGATGGTGGATACCGATAGAAGTTGCTCGCCATTGCTGCATTTCTGCTTCTCATCTTGGGAATTTGCGACGACTGACCCTTGTTTCGGACCGACTACCGCGGAAAGAGCGCGGACGATTTCCGGCACCTCCTGTTTTAGGAACGTTTCGTCGCCTTCGTACTCAAGTTCAACATTTCCAATTTTGATTTTGATCTTGCTGGCCATAAATCCTCTTTTCGAATTGGGATAACTGTTTAACGTCTCATAATAATGAGACGAAATCAATGATTGTCGCCATCAATTGCTTGACCCGATTGCGGGAATTATAACAGTCAAGGGGACTTAGGCTGCGGCATCGCTTGAATTAATTCAGATAGTAATTTCCGCAAATCACCTTCGACGTTTTGTACATCGCGCTCAACTGCGCAATGAAACCGATTATGTGCCGCATTGTCGCCCACATCTTTTATACACTCTAACGCTGCGCGCGCACTTCTGGAGAGCCGCACATATTGCCCGCTGTTAACGATCCCAACAAGACCATTGAGCATAAGGAATTCTCCACGCTCGTTCTTAGCCTTATCCGCATGTCCCAGTCTTTCGAATAGATCAAGGATAAGACTCTCGACAAATCTTCGTGCAAGTACAAGGCATCCGTCATAAAAGGCAAATTTGTAAGTGCCATTTATCTGCCGCGCCAGATCTCGGTAAAATGGGCGAAGAGATTTTGTTAAGTCGTCTGGAATTATCAAATCAAGCACAAGTACATTTGGCTTCTTGAGAAGAGACAAGTATTTCTTGCCGAGTTCAGTACGACCAGTTAGGGTCAAAGAGAACTTCCCATCGGCAGCAATGATAATCGCCGAGCAATTCTTGAGCTTGAACTTCAATGCCTTTGACTCCGTCGCCGGTGACAGCCCCGCCGTCCGCATTATTTCGTTCAATTCATCAGCAGTTGCGGCGAAGCCGTGGCCATAGTGGTCATGGAACCAAAGCAGTGCCATTGCCGACTCGGCCTGGCTAAGGCGTAAAGGTACGAGCCCCTCCAAAAATGCCTCGAACATTTGATCATTCTTCGTTTGAGTCAAGGGGCATGCCCTCCAACATCCGTTTGACGACTAAGACGCCTTCATGAGTCAGCTTGTATTTTTTCCGAGCTTGTTGAGAAGTGCCGGATTTTTGTATCTGCATTGCAAGCGATGGCTTTCGCTCCTTAAGCATCGTCAAAGACTTTGTTATATTTGAAACCCCATGCCCCAACTGTTTTAGAATGTTGTTTAAAGTTTGAGACGGCCAATCAGATTCACCTTTAATTTCTTGCAACCAATATCCGATCACCAGAGCCTTTTGTTCATCAGTTTGTGGCTTTGCAGCCGCGTATAGATCGGCCTCGCACTCAAATCGTGGTTTTACCCCGCCCAATCTTTCGACGACATTCCCGTTTGAGCCTTCCGGTGTTCTCGCGCCACCCCGAAAGCCACCGTTGCCATCTATTTGAATTCCGTAGGCTTCGCCAGCCCATCGTAATACTTGCCGTGCCGACGCCGGTTTTAGTTCCTTCAGTGCTTCCGTGACTCTTGACATAACCTTAAGTTGCAAATCAATTTCCGTGCGCACATCTTGATCGCCGCCAGCTTCCATATCATGTCTCCAAAAAGAGTTGTAATATACATGATCACATTATTGCTGTAATTTCAATAGCTATTTATCAAATTTTGCAATGTTAAAATATCATCATGTAGATTAAATGACCTCGAAAATGGCAGAGGGGGAGGCTCTGTTCTGCGCGGGCAATCTTCAAAAGGGTGCCACTGATCTGCCGCAGCAGATCAGTGCCGGAGTTGCCTTGATGCGCCGCCCGCGTTAACGTTGAGTTCGGTTGAAATGCAAGCGCCCAGAGCACCGATTTGCTTCGCAACTCGGTGGCATCCGCCTTCGTGGTGCTACGGCGAGACAAGCCCGCCTTCGCACGGCTTCGGCGGGACAAGCCCAACGGCCCGGCCCAAGCGGAATGAAAGCGTTCGGGAAAATGCCATCAACCAAACCTGAGCCTACCGTCAAAAGGCAACTGCTCGCCATGGCAGCAGTGCTTTGCACGTTCGCAGTCGTCGCAGCGCTCTGGAAGTTCGGCGTGTTTAACGCGGTGGCCAAGACATTTGTTGACCATTCCATCGACACAATGAAGAAAGAAACCGAACGCCAGCAGAATCAACCGAAAATCGTAGTGCTGAAAACTGGCGAGCGTATCGATTGCAAAAAGGTCAACGACCAAGGACAGCATTGGGGGTTGGTCCGGAAAGACGGGAAGTTCACGGCAGTCAGAAAGGATGAAGTTCAAGAGATTATCGACGACGCGCCGAATCCGGCCGCGCAGTAGCAATTCCAGCCGTTCAGACTAGCCCCCGGCTTCAGCCGGGGGTTTCAGAATTTTGCATTTCATGACCGTCGTTCACGACGGTTTCCAACGCGCAGGTAACGCCCGTGAACGGGCGTCATGGTCGCGATGTTATCGTGAGACCCCCGACTGAAGTCGGGGGCTAGTCTGGAATTCCGGGGACACCGTACGCAATAGTTGGGAATGACGGGTTGGTACTCAATTCCCGCGCCCCTGCCGGGGCGCAAACATTTCTCGCGCCCACTTTCCGGGGGCCGCGCGCTTCGCGCTTGCCCCCGGCTAATTTCCCGCGCGCCTCCGGCGCGACAAGCCCGACGGCCCGGCCCAAGCGGAAAGAAGTCTTTCAGAACCGTTCCGCCCGCCACTTCTCTCTTGATAATCGGGCCGTATGAATGAAAATCGCAGGGTCAACCTATTCGACCAAATAAAGGGAGGGGACATGCGCTCTGCACTATTCCTGATACTTGTCATCTCTGGAAACCTGGCGTCCGCGGAGTATGTCGCTGAACATCTTTGCGGCACGTGGAAAGAAGTGTGGTCGTCGCCCAAAGCCATCAATCCCGCCCATCCGGACGCTCAGCCTTTGGCCGCCGAAGCCCCGAAAGACGCGCCCGAGCACCTGTTCACCAGTAAAGACTGGAAAGTCACCCGGGACGGGAAATCCACAACGAATCCCTTTCAGGGAGGAACCGAGACCGAGGAAAAGCGCGAATTGTTTACCATTGGGAAAATGTCAACTCTCCCAAACAAAGCGATCCGCTGCGATTACGTTGCGGTAAAACTCAGCGCCGACTTCAAAGCCGCAACCATCATTCAAAACTCGGGCACGATCAAGCTGGTCAAGGTGTCTTCCGACGAGGCCGAAGCCAAAGCCTTAAATGAGATCATCAAGACGGTTGCACTCCAGAGTCAGAAAGCTCTGGAAAGAGCGAAAGAGCGCGAAAAAGAGAGAGAGAAAAATAAGAAATAGCCGGCGAATTCCGGGGACACCCTGCTCAACATTTCAATTTTCGGGCAATTCCGAGGACACCATATCCAATTTCCCGCGCCCTTTCAGGGCGCACTCATTTTCGGGCACGCTTTCCGGGGGCCGCGCGCTGCGCGCTTACCCCCGGCTAATTTCCGGCGTCCCTGCGGGACAAACGGCCCGGGAACTTCCGAGACACCTTACTCGAAATAATATTTGAGCCGCATTTGCACCAGTGCGCCCGAACCGGACACCCCGCGTCCAATGCCGGGCGATTCGTGCTGGATTCCGATCTGGGCGCAGCTAACGTGATTTTTTGAGAATTCGCAGGGAACATAGCGTCCCAAACGTATTCTTTATTGGAACGGCTGTGTTCAGTTGAGTTTAAATTCCAGGAGGTTTCATGTCCTCATCCTCTGGCGAAAAACAGATCGACTTCGACGACTTTCAGCGGCACGTGCAGACGTTGCGCGGCGCGATTCAAAAAGTCGTCGTGGGGCAGGAGCAGCCCATTGAATTGCTGCTGATCGCGAGCCTCTGCGGCGGGCACAGCCTGATGGTCGGCGTGCCGGGGCTGGCTAAAACGCTGCTGGTCAAAACGCTGGCGCACATTTTCAACTGGAAGTTCAAGCGCGTCCAGTTCACGCCCGATCTGATGCCGGCCGATATCACGGGATACGAATTGCTTTCCAGCGGCGGAAGCGCAGGCGAACTGGCGCTTACGTTCCGGCCCGGGCCAATTTTTGCGAATCTGATCCTGGCCGATGAAATCAATCGCGCGCCGCCGAAGACGCAATCCGCGCTGCTTGAGGCAATGCAGGAACACGCCGTCACCGTCGGCGGGCAGACGCACAAGCTCGACGAGCCGTTCATTGTCGTCGCGACGCAGAATCCAATCGAGCAGGAGGGAACCTATCCGCTGCCCGAGGCGCAGCTCGACCGATTTTTCTTCGAGGTGCGCGTCGATTATCCGACGCCGTCATCCGAAGAAGCGATTGTGCTGAGCACATCGATGCAGGAATTGGCCATGCCCGCCGCGATTTTTGATCGCGAGGATTTTCTTGCGATTCAACGGCTCGTGCGCGCCGTTCCAGTTTCAAAGTCCGTCGTGAGCTACTGCGTTAATTTAAGTACAGCGACGCGGCCGAAGAACAGCAGCGCGCCGCCGGTCGTCAAAAAATATGTGGAGTGGGGCGCGGGGCCGCGCGCTTCGCAGACGTTGCTGAATGCTGCAAAGGCGCGAGCCTTACTGCAGGGCCGGCCGACGCCGACAACGGCTGACGTCGCGGCGCTCGCTTTGCCGGCACTGCGTCATCGAGTCATTCTCAATTACCACGCCGTGGGCGATGGGATGAGCGTCGAACAGTTGATTGGCAAGTTGGTCGAAGCGGTTCCGCAAACTTAAGGATCAGCGATGGCGAAGTCCGCACGCCGCACGCCGCGCGGCCGATCACGGTACGCGTTCCTCGATCCTTCTGCGCTGCAGGAGCTGCGGAATCTTCGTTTCGCGGCAAAGCGCATCGTCGAAGGCACAACCGCGGGCAAGCACCGCAGTAATCTGCGCGGCTCGTCGGTCGAGTTCGCCGATTATCGCGCGTACACACCGGGCGACGATCTGCGCAGGCTGGACTGGAAAGTTTATCTTCGCACCAAAAAACCGTACGTGCGAACGTACGACGAAGAAACCAACATGGCGGTGACGATTCTGCTCGACGTCTCGGCTTCAATGGATTTCGGCGGAAAAGTTTCAAGCGGCGAGCGCGGCGCGGGATTGACGAAGCTCGACTACAGCCGCTTTCTCGCAGCAGCGCTGGCTTACCTGGTTGTCGACAGCCGCGATCAAGCGGCGCTGGCGCTGGGCGGCGACGGCTTGAAAGGCTGGTGCGAGCCTGGAACGACGCGCGTGCATCTCGATACGTTGCTGAACAAGATCGAGAAAGCGCCGGTTTCGGCCGCGACCGATCTAGGCCTGGCGCTGCAGACGCTCTATACATTGTCGCGCCGGCGGGGAGTTCTCGTCCTGATCAGCGATTTTCTGGACACCAGTTTAGATCAGCTTTTTCAAAGCATCCGGCTGTTTCGGCATCGACGGTTTGAAGTGCTGCTCTTTCATGTCATTCATCCCGAGGAACTCGCGCTACCCGAAGGCCGCGCGTTCCGGTTTTTCGATCCGGAAGGCGGCGCGGAGCTCGAAGTCGATCCGCAGGACGTCGCCACGCATTATCTCGAAGCGTTCGAGGCGCACCGCATGCGCGTGCGCAACATGGCGGTGGGTTGCGGCTGCGAATATGAACGCATCGATACGCAGACGCCGTATCCCGAGGCGATTCGCGCGTACTTGCGCCGCCGGGAGGCCGCCAGCCGATGACGCCGCTGCATGCATGGGCAATCGGAGGTGCGGCCGCGGCTGCGGCGCTGCCCGTGGCGATTCATTTTCTGACCAAGCCGCGCGGCACGCGCCAGCCGCTGCCGGGATTCCGATTTCTGCTCGAGAGCCTGAACCAAACTGCGCGCCGAAACCGGTTGCGTAACTTTCTGGTTCTGCTGATCCGAACGGCGGCCGTCGTATTGCTCGCTCTTGCGTTTGCGCGCTTTATCGATCGATCCAACGCGAATGCGAGCGGCGTAGATCCCGGGCAGCGCAATGGCAAGGTCATCGTGCTCGATTGTTCGCTGAGCATGCGCGCAACGTCGGAAGGCACGCTGCTTTTTGATCGCGCGCGAGCGCTGGCGACGAAGGAGCTTTCTCGCAGCGATATCGTGGAGGGCGATTTGATTCTCGCCGCGCAGGGTGCCCGCGCGGTATTTGGCAAGATGTCGTCGAATCTGACCGCGCTGCGCGACGAACTCGCAGCGACGCGCGCGCTTCCTCAGGCGCTCGATGCCACCGCGGCCATTGATATGGCCGCGCGATCGCTCGCGGGGCTTTCGCCGGAAGAATTGAAGTCGCGCGAAGTCGTCATCGTCAGCGACCTGCAGCGCAGCAATTGGACCAAAGCCAATTTTTCCCGGCTGCCGAAGGGCGCTCCGGTGCGGATTGTTTCGGTGCAGGGCCACGATGCGCTGGCAAACGTGGCAATTGTAAAGGCGGGAATTTCAGGCATGGCCGAGGCCGGCGCGCCGATTCTCGCCGCGGCAGATATTGCAAATTTCGGGACGAGCCCAGCCAATGCGACGCTCGAATTGATCTTCGACGGTCGCACCTGGTCGAAAAAATTGGAGCTCGCTGCTGGCGCCGTTGAAAGCGTTCCGTTTGAAATTCCCGCGACCGCTGCCGGTTGGAAGAACGGTGCGTTTCAGCTCGTCTGCGATTCGCCGCTGCACGATGCCCTGCGCGAGGACAACCGTTTTCCGATCTGTGTGAATGTGCGCAAGGCGCGAGATGTTGCGCTGATCACTTTGGAACGAGCGACCGACGTCGGCGGTCCAGCATATTTTCTGGAGCGCGGCCTGCGCGCGAGCCCCGATGCGACGATCAATGTCACGCGCTATACGCCGGCGCAACTAGAAGGCGAAATCGATCCGGAACTTTGGCGCGCAAATGTTGTCGCGGTGATTCAATGCGGACGGCTTTCTGAAATACAAATCGCGGCGATTGGAAAATTGCTCTCAGGCGGCGTGCCGGTGCTTTACGCGGCGCAGTTCAGCGCCGATGCCGACAATATGAAGGCGCTCGAGGCCGCGCTCGGTTCGGCGCTCCGATTGCCGGTCGATTTCGGAGTTCTAAAATCCGGAGGCACAACCAGCGGTGGAACGAGCGCGCTCTTCGGCAATCGGCCCGCGCCCCGCGATGCATCCAAACGGTTCCTGGTCTCCGTCAACACGGAGCGTCGCCCATTCAAGGTTTTCGGAGATGCCGTGGCGCGCTTCACGCAAGGCATGGCGCTCAGCGGCGGATTGGGCAGCAGTCTGCGCGGCGATGCGGGACTGGATAGCGAAAGCATTCTCGCTTCGTATTCCGACGGCAGCGCCGCGCTGGTCGTTACGCGCGTCGCGGCCGGACGATTGGCGGTGCTGAACATGCCCATCGGCGTGGCCGGCCAGCATCTCGCCGCGTTTCCGATTTTTGTGCCGCTGATTCAGGAACTGTGCGCCGATCTGGTCGAAGGCGGAAGTGAACGCGGGCAGGGCGGGGCGGTGTGCGGATTATCGTACAGCATGCTCATGCCGCGCTGGGCCGAGCTGGGAGCGAAGGCAGCCGCGGGCGCCAAAATATTTCGATTGGAGCGCCCCAATGGCGAGCCCGTTTCATTGAGCGGCGAAAATGCGCCGGCATTCCGTGTCGATGGCGGCAACACAGTGTTTGGCTGGAGCGCCGCCGGCGAACCGGGCGCGTACCTGATCAAACGCGGCGATGAAACGATTGCGGGATTTACGGTCGCGCCGCCATTCGCTGACGAAAGCAATCTCGCCGCGCTCGATCACGAAGTTCTCACGCAGCGACTGGCGCAGGATCGCACAATTTCGGTCGTCAGCGCCGACAAGCTGGCCGATCGCGACGACTCGGACAAAGAACACTTTCATTACTTTTTTATCGCCGCGCTTGGATTTCTGTTTCTCGAGCTTTGTATTTTGAAGGCATTTAGAACCTGACGATGCGCACGCTTGTATTCGATCCTCTTTTTTCGCCACCGCTGATGGCAGCCATCTGGACCGTTGCTACCGTCCTGTTGCTGCTTTATGTATTCTGGCGACCGACACGATTGTCGCTGCCGCGGCGCGTTTCGCTTATCCTGATGCATGGGCTGCCGCTGGCGTTTTTGATTTTCATGCTTTACCGGCCGACGTGGGTGCGAATCAGTGGCGGCAACAGCGTGCGGCCAGTGCTCGCGGTGCTGCTGGATAAATCCGCGTCGATGGCCGCCGAGGACGCCGGCGGCGGGCAGACGCGCCTGGTTGCCGCTGCGCAAGCTGTCGCCGATTACGGAAGTGCCTGGCGTGACGATTTTGATGTGCGCGTCTTCGCATTCGACAAGACGCTCGCAACAGTACCAAACGTGCTGGAGTTGGCGTCGCTTCCGCCGCAAGGCACGCTGACCGACATCGCCGGCGCGGTGGAAGGAATGCTGCGTCAGCAGCCGGCACCATCGCTGGCGTTGGTGCTCTCCGATGGTGCGCACAACGTCGCCGAATCCGATTTGCCCGGCGCGGCACGTTCGGCGCGCGCGGCGGGCGTTCCCGTCTTCTCGTACTGCATCGGCTCAAACGTCGCCGCGCATGACTTGGGCCTGACGCTCAGCAGCAATGAAGAACTCGCCTTCGTCCGCCAGCGCGTGCGCGTCCCGGTAATGGTGACTCAAGTCGGATTCGACAACAGCGAAGTTGAAATCGAACTGCGGCTTGGTGAAAAAATTGTCGAAACGCGCAAAGTTCGCCTGGAGTCCGGCGCGCAGAGCGCACTGACAGAATTTTTTGTCTCGCGCGAAACGACTGGCGTTTCGCAATACGAACTGGTCATTCCGCCGCGTCCGGGCGAAGCGCTAGTATCAAACAACCGCCGCCGCTTTGCGCTGCGCGTCATCGATGAGCGCGTTCGCATCCTGCTGCTCGAAGGCAAGCCGTTCTGGGACAGTAAATTTCTGGAGCGCGTGCTGCGGCGCGATCCAAACGTTCAGCTCACCGCGATCACTCTTTTTCGGCAGAATCGCGCCGTTCTTGAGCCGCCCACCGCGCAGGAAGAAGCGCCCGGCGACAAAAAACTGGTGCCGACTTCGGCTGAATCTGCCGCCGCGGATTCATCGTCCTGGCTGGCGCCGCGCGATGCCTTGCATCCACTGGACGACCGAAAATTTCTGGCGCAATTTCAGGTCCTGATGCTCGGCCGTGACGCGGACGCGTTCCTGGATGCGGCAGCGGTGGAAAATGTACGCGAGTGGATCGCGACCGGCGGCGGGCATCTGGTCTGCACGCGCGGACGTCCGGCTGTTCCGGATAAATTGGCTCAGGGCGTCGCGACAATTCTTCCCATCGCATGGAAGGCAGACGCGGAAAAAAAACTGCGCTTGAAGCTGACCGATCGCGGACGCGCGCTAGGCCTTTTCGATCCGGCCAAGGGGACGGAGAGCGCCGCTGCCGGAGAAGATCCAGAAGTGGTTCTCAATTTATTGCCGTCGCTGGTTACCGCCACCAGCGTCGAGCGCGAACGATCGCTCGCCGTGGTTCTCGCGCGCATGCCTGATGATTCGGGCAAAGAAGCGATGGCTGTGCTTTCGACGCAAACGTACGGCTCGGGAAAAACCGTGGTGCTCGAAGGCCAGGGCATGTGGCGCTGGGCATTCCGGCCTGCGGACGACAAGCTGAACGGCGAAGAATTGTTTCGCACATTCTGGGCGAACATGATCCGCTGGCTGGCCGGCAGCAATGAATTTTTACCGTCGCAGGAGATCGCACTGCGCGCCGGCAAGCCGATCTACAATGCCGGCGAAAAGCCGGTGCTCTATGTCACGCAGCGAGAAGCGCCAAAAGACGGGGACAAAAGTGTCCCCGCCACCGCCATTCTTCCGAAGATCGAAATTGTCAAGGAAGACGGGATGGGTTACGTCGATCGCAATTTCACCAAGCTGCGCGTTAACGCCACGCCCATTCCGCGTGAGTCTTCGATGTTCCGCGCCGAATTGGATGTGCTTGAGGAAGGCCAGTACCGCGCGCGGCTGGTCGATTCGCCGCGCAAGGCCGAAGCGACGTTTGAGATCATGCCACCCTGGCGGGAAAAACTCGATCTGCGCGCGCGGCCAGAAACGCTGGAACAGTTCAGCCGCATGACGGATGCGCGGAAACTAAAGAAGGAAGAGCTCGCGTCGCTGGGAACGCTCTTTACGGATTACGTGCGTCACCATAATCCGGGCCGTGAGATCAAAGAGCCGGCTTGGGATTCGCCGTGGATTTGGGCGGGAGTGATGTGGTGGTTTGCGTTGTCTTGGTGGACGCGCAGAAGATGGGGCGCGATTTGAGTTTGTACCGCAGGCATCTTGCCTGCCAGTTGAACAGTGACGAACTCGCAGGCTGGAAGCCTGCGGTACAAATGTTGAGCCCGGTTTATGTGGCATTTCGGTATCGGAGAATGGTATGATATGGCGCGTTGGAGGGTCGCATGCCGCTTGATGTAAAGCCATTGCCGGATTCTCTCGAAAGCCCGCTGAGCCGGCTGCGCACGCGCTGCGTTCAGCTCGCTTGCGTGCGCGGCGTTGGAGTGGCAATCGCTGTATTTATCACTGGCGCGATTCTGACGGGCTGGACCGATCTGATCATTACGCTGCCATCCACCGTGCGGCTTGCTGCGGTCATCGTTCTGTTCACAGCGGGCGCAGGTCTGCTGATTTCAGAAATCATCCGCACGTTCCGTCGCTGGACGCCGAGAATTCTGGCGAGCTCGCTCGATAATTGCGGTCAGACCGGCGGGCAAATTCGCGCAGGTGTCGAATTGGCGCAGGACAGCAGCTATGCGGCGCATCCGCTGAGTTCCGATTTGTCCCGGCGCGCTGTTGATCGCGCGGCGTCTCTCGCGGGTCAGCAGGATCCGTTGCAAGCTCAACCGGCGCGGCCGGCGCTGCGACCTTTTCTTGCGGCGTTGCTGGCGATCTTGTTCATTGGCGCGGCATGGCTGATCTGGCCGGAGATGGTCGTGGCGCAGGCTGCGCGCGTGTTCGATCCAACCGGCAATCACGCCAAGCCCGGCCCGTATTCGTTCACGATCAAGCCTTCGGCAACGGCAGTACTTTACGGCGAGCCCTTCGAGGTCACGGTCATCGTAAAAGGCGCGCAACCGGCCGAGAATTTTGAATGGGTCGTCGAGCAGCCGGGACTCAAGCCGTGGCGCTTGCCGTTGCTCTCAGGGTCGGACGGCGCGCTGGTCGGAAATTTGAGTTCCGTGATCTCGGATTTCAATTTTAGCGTCGTCGGACCACGCGGACAGAGCGCGCTGCAGCACATTAAAGTTATCAATGTTCCGCAGATTAAAGAGACCGGCGTGCGCCTGGTCTTCCCGGATTACACTGGCCTGCCTGCTTATGAGGGCCCGCTGCCGCCGGCCGGCGCCGCAGGCGTGCGCGGCACCAAAGTCACGCTGATGATCGCCAGCAACCGGCCGCTCGCCGGGGGACGTATCGAAATCAAACCCGATCCCGTCGCGGCGCCCAAGCTCGTTGAGAATCCGGTGAGCACCGACGTCGAGAAATCGCAGGCGAAACCGGCGGAGAAACCGCTGACTGAAATTCCGGTGGCAGTACTCACGGCTGAGATGGCCCCGCTCAGCGCCAAGGGAAATGTCGTCAGCGGCACGTTTGAAATCACGGGCGATCTCGGATTCAGCGCCGTTATCCGCGACACCGACGGGACGCCGAGCGCGCCGTTTGCCGGTCGCTGTCTGCTCGTGCCGGACCAGCCGCCGCGGATCTCAATTTCCGAGCCACTGCCCAGCAGTTTCGCGACAACCGACATTACGCTGCCGGTGGTGATCGATGCCGAGGACGATTTCGGAATCAGCGAAGTCATTCTTTATCGCAGCTTGAACGGTTCGCGTGATGTGCCGCTGAAATTGCCGCTCAGCGGCGGAAATCGCAAGCTGGTACAATTGACCAGCGAATTGCCGCTGAAAGAATGGTCGCTTGACCCGGGCGACGTTCTGGAAATCTATGCGCTGGCGCGCGACAACGATCCGGCCGGAGCGAAAACGACGCAGACGGGCGTTCATCGCATTACGATCATTACGAAAGAGCAGTACCAGGAACTGCAGCGCCAGCAGGAGACGATCGACGACGTGCAGGAACGCTACCAGCCGTGGCTGAAGCGCTTGAATGAACTGCGCCAGAAATGGAACGAAGCGAAGAAGAGCAACGATCCGAAGAAAATGGAAGAAATGAAGGAAGCGCTGCGTGAAGACGTCGAGCGCCTCGAAAACCAGTTAAAGGAGCCGCCGGTATTCGCCGCGGACGAACAATTCTCGAAGGAATTGCGCGATCTACAAGACTCGCTCAAGAAGGCCGGCGAAGATATCGACAAGGGAAACTACGACGACGTCGACAAGGCGCTGGGCGATGAAGCGGAGAAACTGAAGAAAGAACTCGAGATTCCGCTCGAACATCTCGCAAAATATTACCGTCTGCTCGAAGACGAAGCGACATACACGGCGTTGGCGCAAGCGCAAGAGGACATGGCCCGGCGACTTAAGCGTTTTGCCGACAAGAAAGAAGTCAAAGACCCGCAGGACGTGCGCGACTTGAAGGCGTTGCAGGACGAACAGCGCGAATTGCGCGAGGCGCTGGAGCGGACACTGCAGGATATCCGCGACCACGCCGCGAAACTGCCGAAAGAAGATGAAAAGTTCAAAGAGTTGGTCGAATCCGCGAACGATTTCGCCACGAAGGCGCACGATCTGGGCATTGACGAATCCTTGAAGAAATGTGACGCGGCCATGTCTGCTAATAAAGGAGAGGAAGCGGCGAAGGAGGCCGGCGAGGCCGCCGAAAAAATGATGAGCCTGGTTCAAAAAGGCGAAGCCATGGAAGGCGAAGCCATGGAAGGGTTGCGGCCGTTTGGGCCGAGCATGGGCGAAACGGCAGGCCAGATGCTCAACGGCCGCGGACTGCCGAAGCCCGGCAGCAAAAGCGGCGGGGGATTTTCGAGGCGCGGCGGAAGCCGCGGGCAGGTCGGCGTGTACGGGAACAGCAACAAGCCAAAGTCACGCGGCGGCGGACGCAGTGACAAAAAGAGCGACGGCAGTATCAATTCGCATTCTGGCGAGCACCTGGTCGATCCGAAAGGCTTCGGCATACGCGACCAGTTCGACGACGGCTCGTCGGCCGGCGGCGCAATGCAGGCGATGCCGGGAAAATACCGTTCGGCCGTGCGCGATTTTTATCGGAAAGTGACGGATGAACTGGAGCGCGGAAAATAATTCTGTGGTGAAAGGGTTGAACATGTATTCGAAATTGATTTTGATCGGCATGCTCTCAACCGTGCTATTTTCGCACGCCGAAGACGCAGTGAAGGATTCGCCGAAGAAATCGCCCAAGGCGAGCGGCGCGCGCGACGACTCGTTTGAACCGCCCGCGGGCGAGGACGGAAGCGTCGTTCAGGTCGGCAACTTGATCTATGGCGGCAACAAAAGTTCGGTCTGCTTCAGCGATGATTTTCTTCAGCTGGCTGGCAGGGAATCGAAGATCAGCACCGGCAATCATTTCAACACAGTGAAGACATCGTCCACCGACCTGTTCAAGCTGCCGTTTGTAGTGATGACCGGCGAGGGCGTGTTCAAACTGCTGCCCGAAGAACGAAATAATCTGCGCAAGTTTCTGGAAGGCGGCGGATTTCTTCTGGCTTCGGCCGGGTGCAGCAGCCCCGACTGGGACCGCTCGTTCCGTGTCGAAATGGGCGAAATGTTCAAAGACAAGGCGCTCAAAGCGATCCCGATGACGCACAAAATTTTCAAAACAGTCTACGAGATCCCGCAGATTCTAGTGAAGCACGGCCGCCCCAAACCGCTGGAAGGTATCGAAATTAATGGGCGCATCGCCGTCATCTACAGCCCCGATGGCTTGAATGACACCAGCCATGTTAAAGGCTGTTGCTGCTGCGGCGGAAACGAAATCTCGAATTGCGAGCAGATCAATGTCAATATTCTGGCCTATGCGCTGACGCATTAGCCATCCGAACCGCGACCGTACGGGAGCGCTTACCGCGCGTGGCCGAAAGAAATTCAGTATTCAATCCACTTCACAATTTTCGCGCTGCGATTTTGTTGGGCGCGATCGCGTTGCTCACTGGCTGCGGCTCGACAACATTGCCTCCAGCAGAAAATCCTTTGAAAGCAACCGCGGCTGAGTCGTCGCTGACATTCGTTCTGAGCGGCGACACGTCCGGCTTCATCGTCCCCTGCGGTTGCACCAGCAAACAATACGGCGGCCTCCCGCGCCGAGCGACGTACTTGCAGGGCAGCACTAAAACATCGCCGCATCAGATTTACCTCGATGCCGGCGGCAGCATCGCGCGCGCCACGGATTACGACGCAATCAAGCTGAATTTCATCTGGCAGGGCGTCGGACAGATGAAACCGGCCGCAATGAATCTCGGTGCCGGCGAAGTGCTGCTCGGCATCGAACGATTGAGTGAACTTGCGAAGCAGAGCGTTCCTCTTGTTTCGGCGAATGTCGCCGCCAGCGGCGCGACGCCGTGGAAGCCGTACATTGAAGTGAGCGACAACGGCGTTCGCATTGCTATCACCGGCGTGTGTTGTGCGACAAAGGCGGGCCCAGGTTTACAGGTCAAAGACGCCGAAGCCGCGCTGCGCGATCTTATTCCGGAGCTCTCAAAAAAATGCGATGCCGTAATCCTGTTGTGCTACGGAGACGAACAGGCGTGCATGAAATTGATCGGCGCGTTTCCAGAGCTGACCGCGGTGCTCGCCGCAGGAACCGCGCAGCCGATTCCGCCGAAACTTATTGATGGCCGTACGATTCTGGCTTCGACCGCGAATAAAGGAAAGTTCCTGGCTCGCGCCGAAATTTCGGGAAAGCGCAACCAATGGAAGCTGGGCAACGGCGAGATCGTTGAGCTATCCGAAAGTTATGCCGATGAGGCTGGACAACTTCAGGTCCTCGCTGCTTATAAGGAGCGCCTCAAAAAGGAAAAACTCGATCCGGCGCGAACGGGCGAAGCGCCGGCGTTGCTCCGCGGATTGCCAAAGGAATATCGTTACGCCGGCACGGCGAAATGTACTGAGTGCCACGCGCTCGATGCCGTGATTCATGCCAATAGCAAACACGCGCACGGACTGCAAACGCTAACGAGCAAGGGATTCGATTTCGATCCATACTGTTTGAAGTGCCACACGACCGGCTACGGCGGCCCCGGCGGCTATTCTTCGCTCGATGCCACGCCGCAGCTTGGCGGCATCGGCTGCGAAAGTTGCCACGGACCATCTCAAGCGCATGCGCTCGATTCGAAAGTGAAAACGCCGGTACCCGGTAAAACAGCGTGCATCACGTGCCATGACCCGGAGAACAGTCCGAGCTTTAATTTTGAGCAGTTCTGGCCGCGCATCAAGCACGGTGCGAAGGTGTCTCAATGATTCCTCGCGCGCAAATTTCAGTTTTCTTCACCGCGATTCTGCTAGGACTTTCGTTGCAGGCTGAAGATGCACCTGCGGCCAAAGTTTCGTGGTACAGCGAACTGGGCCAGGCCGCCACAGACACGCGCGAGAAGAAATTGCCGCTGCTTTTGATGTTCGAGCTTCCCGAACAAGCGTGGTCTCGTCAGCTTCTGGTTGCCTTCGATGATGAGAAAGTTCGGCGCGCGGCGCAGGCATTTATTGCAGTGCGATTGAATAGTTCGGCTTCAACGAATCAGAAACTGGTCGAACAATTCGCCATACAGATTCTTCCCGATCTGCGCATTTTTAATGTCGATGGAAAGCAAATCGCGCATGCCTCCGGGCAATTGAGTGCCGCCGAACTGGCTAAATTTCTCAGCGACGCTCAAAAGGCACAACCCGAAGCCAACGCGCCGGCGCTGTCGATGTTTTTCTCCGGCAACGAACTCGACGAATTGCTGCAAATGGAGCAGCAGGGAAAACTGCCCGGCGACGCGGCATTCTCAAAATTGATTGGCCTCGCCGCCGGCCGCAATGGCGAAACGCAAATCGAGGCGCAGCGACTGTTGCGCAAATGGTCGCCTGCATTGAGCGGCATGCTGGCTTCTGAATTGGCTCATAAGAATCTGAAGCGCCGTTTGGTCGCGTTTGAAATGCTGAAGGCGCTAGAGGCGCCGCTCGAATCATATGATCCCTGGCAGGCTCCCGCCGAAGCGTCGCTCGTCGCGAAATTGAAACCGTGGGCCGAGAAAATTACCGCCGAGCGCGCGGCGAATCCGAAATCTGATGCGTTGACCGCCGCACAAAAGGAACAAATGGAAATCGATCTGCGCCTGCTCTCCGGCGAGGATTCAACGCGCGCGGAAACCGCGCGTCAGCGCCTGGTTGGCCTCGGAAAAGCGCTCGTGCCGATTTTGCGGGAACGAGCACGGACAATTGCGGCGCAGGAGCCGGGTACGGCCGTGAGATATGACGAACTGCGCTATCGGCTGCTGATCAGCGGCGAGACGCTGCGACGGCAGCCGGGCATAACAATGCGGCTCGTCCGCGGCGGTGGAGCGTGGAGAGCCACCGAGTTCGAGCGGGTCTTTCAATCCGGTGACGCTGGACTGGACGATCTTCTGCGCGAGGCCGCTTGCGATCGCGATGCGGAAGTTCGCGCGGCCGTTTTGCGAAACGCCGCGCTAGCGATGAAGGATCCTGATGCAATTTTCCGTGATGCACTGCACGATTCAGCCGCAACCGTTCGTAATCTTGCGGTGCAGACGCTTACACTTCGACCCACCGATGACAATAAGAAGGCTCTTGAAAATTATTTTAAAACTGAGCGCGACGCGCAGCGGCCGCAAAAATAAATCAAGACGCATTGCCGCGCATCCACGCATACAGCGTCTTGCGCGTGATGCCTAGCGCTTCTGCCGCGCGGCTTTTATTTCCGCGAGCTTCCTGAAGAGCCTGGCGCACGGCGCTTTGACGCGCTTCATGCAGATTTTTCGTCATGGCCGTCAGCGCCGAGCCGTCTCCATTGCTGGACACTGACAGGCTCTGCCGCATCGGCACAAAATGAGCGCCGTGCATGACCGGGCCGTCTTCGCGCAGAACCGCATCAAGAATAACGTGCTGCAGTTCGCGGATGTTTCCAGAAAATTCATGCTGCCGCATCTTGTGAAGAAAACCCGAGCCGATGCTGAGCATCTTGCGGCCGAGCTGGATCTGCACGCGCGCCAAAATATCGTCGGCAAGCAGCGGGAGGTCCTCGCGGCGCTCGCGCAGCGGCGGCAGCGAGAGCGTCACCTGGCGCAAGCGGTGGTACAAATCAGCGCGGAATTTTCCCTGCTGAACCAGTGCGGCCAGCGGCTGATTGGACGCCACTACGACACGCACATCGGTCGGAATATAATTTTCCGCACCCACTCGAGTAATTTCGCGTTGTTGGATCGCGCGCAGCAAAGCCACTTGTCCGTGAGGGCTTAAGTTTGCGATTTCGTCGAGAAAAAGAGTGCCGCGATGAGCCAGCTCGAATTTTCCGAGTCGTCGGCGGTCCGCGCCGGTGAACGCGCCTTTTTCATGGCCGAAAAGTTCGCTTTCCAAAAGGGTATCGGGAATCGCGCCGCAATTGAGGGTCACGAAGGCCTGCGCGGCACGCTTGCTCAGACGGTGAATTTGAGTCGCGACCAGTTCTTTGCCTGTTCCGGATTCGCCTTCGATCACGACATTGACGTCGTAGGGCGCGATGCGCTTAATCAGCGCGAACAATTCCTTCATCGGTCCGCTGCGCCCGATCATCTGGCCCAGGCCCATTTCGCCGACGCGCTCTTCTGGATCGGTGGCGATGCTTTTAAAACGGCGAACCATGGAACCGACGATGTCGCTGACCGGGAGGCGCTCGAACACTGAGCCGCCGGCGAATCCGTCCACGTCGCAAAAACGGAAGACCTGTTCGAGGTCTTCGGGCATCGTGACCGGTCCGCCGTACGCCAGGCACAGCAATTTTTTTCCGGCAGTTCCGAGGGCGTTGCGCATCTGGTTCAAGCGTGTGATGGCGTGCTGAAGTTGATCGCGACGCTCGTGAAAATCCTCGTACCTGCGCGTCACGCCAAGGCACAAAATAAGCGCGTCGACGCCGGAGTCGGCAAAGCGCCGCGCTTCTTCCGGCGTGCAGACGAATCCGAATGTCGCCAGTCCCGCGGCCTGCGCGCGCTTGAGCGTCTGGATTTCCCAATCGATGGTGAAGCCTTCGGCGGCGAGCATCTCGCGGAAATTTCCATCGAGCAGTCCGATCGCTGGCCAGTTCGTTACGCCTTGAACGCCCGCTTCTTTCAGCCAGGCGATGTGTGCATCGATTTTCTCATCTTCGTCGCCAAAAATTCCGGCAACAATTGGAACGTCTTTCGAATGAGGCAACACGTGCTGCGCAAGAATTTGCCGCGTCTGCTTATTGGAATCTCCATACGGCAGAAAACATGCCGAAAGCGTGCCCCAACCCATGTTTCGGTAGAGGCTGGCCGTCAGCGCCAGCAGCAAATCGGCGTCGGCTGAGACCGCGGATTTCACGACCGCACCCGAGCCTGCGGCTGCGCCGACCAAGGGCGTGCGCTGGGCGCGATCGCGTGAAATCAGCTGGCGTAAATTGGCCACTTCGGAGCCTCCTTCGCCGGTTGTATACAACTGTTTACTGGATGTGACATGCAAAATTAATGTGATTGTCGGCGCTGGAGGGGTTAAATGAGAAAAATATTGATGTGGACTGCTGTCAGCTCGCGCTATAGTGACGCTCTCGTCAGAAAAATTGACTCGAGCCGGAGCATCCAACCGTGGCGAACACGAAAACCCATTGTATTGGCATTCTGACATCAGGCGGCGACTGCCCAGGCTTGAACGCGGCCATTCGCGGGATCACCAAAGCGGCAATATCGGATTATGGAATGCATGTAATTGGGATCCTCGACGGTTTTCGCGGTCTCGTCGAGAACCGCACTGTGAATCTCGATTCCGATGTCGTCAGCGGAATTCTGACTCACGGCGGAACGGTCCTCGGCACGAGCCGCGACAAGCCGCGCAAGATGACCATGGGCGGCGAAACTCTTGACATGACACACACGGCTGTCGACAACGCGCGGAGACTCGGGATCGACTGCCTGGTCTGTCTCGGCGGTGGCGGCACGCAGAAAAATGCGCTGCATCTTCACAAGGCCGGCGGTTTGAATGTGCTGACGCTGCCGAAAACAATCGACAATGACGTGGCGGAGACCGACATTTCATTTGGCTTCGACACAGCGATGGCGATTGCCACCGAAGCCATTGACCGGCTGCACACGACGGCGCTCAGTCATCAGCGCCTGATCGTTTGCGAAGTCATGGGCCATAACGCAGGCTGGCTGGCGCTCGGCGCGGGAATCGCCGGCGGCGCGGACGTGATCCTGATTCCTGAGATCGCTTACGATCTTGAAGTCATCAGCAGGTTCCTGGTGCAGCGACGGCGCAGCGGAAAGAAATTTTCAATCATCGCTCTGGCGGAAGGCGCGTGCTCAGTCGATGAAGCGCGAATTGCAGCCCGGGCCGTGAAACAGTTGAAGAAAAGCCGCAAAGCCGCAGATGGTAACGGTGGCGACGATATCCCATTGGTTCAGGAGCCGAAAGCGAGCCGTCTTGCGCGGCACCTGCAGAGACTGACGGGAATCGAAGCGCGCATGACGTCGCTAGGCCACGTTCAGCGCGGCGGAATCCCAACTCCAACTGACCGTTTGCTCTGCACGCGGCTGGGGGCTAAGGCTGCGGAACTTCTAGCGCGCGGAACCTATAACGTAATGGTGGGTGTGAAGGGTGGGGAATGCGTCCCGATACCCCTGCAAAAGGTGGCGGGATTCAAGAAAACTGTTCCGCTTGACCACTCCTTATTAGCCACGGCGCGGCGAGTTGGTACTTGTCTTGGCGTAATTTGAGGACCGGACGCAGAACGCGTCAAGACACATCGGGCATTGCATTTTTGTTGCGCTAAACGTCGGCATATTATGCCGCGCACGAAGTGCAAAAGTTTTCGTCATAGTTTTATTGCACTCCTCAGAACTTCAGCGCGACAAAAGAATTATCTCAACCATCGAAATAAGTGCTCAAGTGCAAGTTGCTACCATTTCGTAGTAAGATTTTTCTTGCAATCACGCACTTATTGTTTAGTCTGCTGCGCCAATCGAACGTCAAGGCTGTGCTCGCTGGTCGCTCCTTTTTTAACACGGTTGTGTGAACCGGAGATTTTGTCGACTCGCGAAATGCGAGCTCAGCAATACTCGGCACGATGATTGCCATAATTGATTCAACGAACCAGCTTGTAGCGTTTTATAAGTAAAGCGAACACAACTGCGAATCACTCGTGCAAAATGCGAATTGATTCTGCATCAGGCCACAAAGTGCGCAGTGCAAAGCGCAACAAAGACACACGCTAACCCATTCTTAACGATGGGAGCGCTGAGGGGGAAGGGTCAATTCATCGAAATTTCGATGAATCGAAAACGGAGGAAGTACTCAATGACGTCAGCGAACTCATCTTATCTTACCGGCAGCCAATTGGCTCTTCGGTTTAAGCAGGCGCTAATGTCGGCCTTGTTCATGGCGTCGTTGCTGCCGGCCTTATCTGCTCACGCCGGTTCCACGAATACCGTGTTGACCAATCCGGTCGCGAGTTTGACGCCATCACAAGTCGCAGGCGTATCGACAAATTATGCCTTTTCGTGCAAAGTTTCTAACAATAAAAAAGCCGCCATCAATTCAGGCCAGACGATCACCTATACATTTCCCGTTGGTACTAATCTTGCCAGTGTGGCGCCGGGAAATTTCACAGTATCTGGTCCAGGTGGTGGAAATGGCACGTCCCCGATCGGAACTTTGAACGTTGTTGGATTAAATATCTCCTTCGCCGCGCCGCGAGCGGTGGGAAAAAACAAGACATTTACCGCCAATTTCCTAGGTGTTGTCAACCCGACTGCGGCAGGTGCCAAGACGGCCTCCGTGCTTACTCTGAACAAGTCTGGCGGAACGAATACGGGATCAAATATCTTTACCTACACGATCCTCGCCGCACCTGACTTTAAATTGGGATTTGTGACGCAGCCTTCTCAGAGCAACGCCGGGCAGACAATACCTCCCTTTACTGTCCAGATCTATGATCAATACAACAATCCGACAAGCTCCACCGCATCGATCACAATTGCAATCGATACCAACCCGGCCCCAGGCGGGAACTTGACCGGGACAAATCCGGTCCCCGCGGCGAACGGACTCGCAACATTTTCCGCGTTGAGCATCGACGTAGTAAATACCGGATACACGTTGAAAGCGACGTCAGGGACCCTGCAAGTCGCCACGAGCAATCAGTTTAATGTCGTCAGCACGCAGCCGAACCGGTTGGCATTTACCATTAATCCTCCAGGCAGTACAGATGTGGACTCCACTTTCAGTGTAACAGTGCAACTCCAAAGTGGCACCGCTCCATTTAATCCCGTCACTGGCCAGATCGTTCCAGTGACGTTGTCGATTTTCAATACTACGATATCTCTCTACGACGTGAACAATCCCGGCGGCAGCCAGACAATCACCGCCAGCACTGATACCTTCGGCAATGTCACATTTTCCGGTCTCGGCATCCACTTACCGAGCAATCCGGGGACATATACCCTGAAGGCCACCGCCGCAACCGCCGCCGACGGATTCAGTAATCCATTCACGGTAAATTCGGGCGCACCCAAATCGCTGGCATTCACGACGCAGCCCGCGGACACCGAAGCAAGTGACGATAACAATGAACCGAATCCGATCACGTCCGCGCCACTGGGCACGGGTGGTCCTGTTAAAGTCACCCTTTACGATAAATACGGAAATATTTCCAAAGGCTCAAGCGCCCCGATTGCGATAACAATCAATAGTTATGTTGGCTCACGTCCAGGCGGCCACTTGGTGCCAGCCGCAGCTCTTACCAGCAATGAAGGAGCAAACTCATACAACGGACTAACCGGAATCCCCGGAGTTGCGATCTTCGATAACTTGAACATTGACTATGCAGGCCAGTATACGCTTAAGGCGGCTGGAAGTTTCGGCAATGCAGTCAGCGGTACATTTAATATCGTCGGCACCGATCCGGCCACAATTACCATCTCTGGGATTACCACCCCGACCACCGTCGGGGCTGGTACAAGCCCCATTGTTACGCTGAAAGATTCACTGGGAAATGGCGCACGTGGAACAGTCACATTCAGTTCGTCGGATTCAGGCGCGATTCTTCCGAGCTTTACATTTGCCGATTCCGATCTGGGTACGCATACCTTTACCAACGGCGTCACTTTCGCTCATGTGGGCACGCAATCAGTCACCGTCGACTATGCGGGACTATTGACTGATATCCAGACAGGTATCGTCGTGAATGCAGGCACTCCAACCTTCAGCAATTTGAGTGCGCCAAACAATACGTATGGCAATACACCGACAACATTGTCAGGCAAGATCACGCTGGGTACATTAATTCCAGGCGGCACTGTGACGATTTCGGTGAATGGGATCGCTGCTTCCAGCACCGTGCCCGTCTCCCCGGCAGACGGTAACTTTTCGACCAGTTTCACCACGACTACCCTGGCGTTTGGTTCGCATACGATCACTTATGCTTATTCGGGCGATGCGAATTTCAATTCCGTCACGGATACCTCGAAAAGTTTAAGCGTAGCAAAGAAGAACCTGACCGTCAGTGCGGCGGGTGTTGATAAGGTTTACGATGGTAACACGAATGCAACCGTCACACTTTCTGATGATCGTGTTCCGGGCGATTTATTTACAACTAGTTACAGTGCCACTTTTGCGGACTCGAACGTGGGCCAAAACAAGCCTATTAGTGTCACCGGCATTGTTATTAGTGGAGGGGCGTCGAGCAATTATACACTGCTGAATACGACGACTAGCACTTCGGCCAATATCACATCCTATTCTGTAACGGTCACAGCGACTGCCGACGGCAAGGTCTTCGGTGATGCCGACCCAGCCTCGTTCGCGTACACGAGCACCGGACTGCTGGGAACCGATGCGTTCAGCGGCGCGCTGAGCCGCGTGGCTGGCGAGAACGCCGGGACTTACGCGATTCTGCAGAATACGCTGACTGCCGGATCCAATTATGCCATCACGTATGTTGGCGCAAACTTCACAATCACGGGCTACCCGGTAACGGTCACAGCGACTGCCGACGGCAAGGTCTTCGGTGATGCCGACCCAGCCTCGTTCGCGTACACGAGCACCGGACTGCTGGGAACCGATGCGTTCAGCGGCGCGCTGAGCCGCGTGGCTGGCGAGAACGCCGGGACTTACGCGATTCTGCAGAATACGCTGACTGCCGGATCCAATTATGCCATCACGTATGTTGGCGCAAATTTCATCATCTCACAGCTTTCAATCACCATCACCGCCGCCACTGACACCAAGATGTTCGATGGCACAACCAGTTCCGCAGCAGTGCCTACGCTGAGCTCCGGCACGCTTGTTGGAAGCGACTCGCTAAATTTCACACAAACTTTCGACACGCCGTCGGCCGGCACCGGCAAGACCTTGACTCCGGCGGGCACGGTCAACGATGGCAATGGGGGCAACAACTACAACGTTTCATTTATTGCCAACAACACCGGCGTCATCAATAAGGCCAACACCGCAGTCGCCCTGAATTCTTCGGCTAATCCCGCCGAAATCGGCACTTCGGTGACAATCACCGCGACGGTCAGTGCCGCAGCCGGCACGCCGACGGGCACGGTGACCTTCACGGTCGATGGAACGGCACAGACACCTGTGTCCCTGAGCAGCGGCAGCGCAACTTTCACCTCTTCCACTTTATCTTTTGGCAATCACACCATCAGTGCGGCCTACGGCGGAGCGGCCAACTATAATGGAAGCACTTCAAGTAATTTAACACAGAAGATCAGCGACTCCTCGGCGCCTGTTTCCAGCGGCCCGCCGACGACGGACGTAAGCACCGGCCAGGTTGATCAAACCATTCTTTCCAGCACATTGGGATCCTAAGCTTAGAATTCCACGTGGACAAGTTGTCGCG